>Ga0190283_1000083_pt1 | contig 54772 bp, 58 predicted proteins | sample 48691801_MG_FD_161669 | JGI IMG/M metagenome (GOLD analysis project Ga0190283, IMG submission 161669) | Hydrothermal vent microbial mat bacterial communities from Southern Trench, Guaymas Basin, Mexico - 4869-18-0-1_MG | ecosystem: Environmental > Aquatic > Marine > Hydrothermal vents >...
TCGCTCGTTGACAGAGTTTTGCAGCTTCAGCGGAAAGTTGATTCAGGTTCTTTTGAAAATTATAAGTCTTTCTCCGGTGGCGTTAAGTTTTATACAGATGGAAATGTTGACGAAGGAAAAACTTATTATTACAAAATACGCTCTACTAATTCTTACGGGATTTCCGATTGGTCTAACGAAGATTCAGCTTATATTATTCTTACACCGGAAGCGGAAATTATTTCTCCCGCTGCGGCTACTTCGGTTGTAACGGAAACGGAAGTTACTTTCCTCGGAAATGCTATTGCAGGCGACAACTCAATCACGAATCTGCAATGGAATTTCGGTGATGGTTCAATCAACACAAATGGTGGATTGCAACTGACAAATATTGTTTATAGTTACACTATAGAAGGAATCTACACCACAGTATTTTCTGTAGCTGATTCAGGCGGATTCGGCGATTCTGATTTTGTGGAAATCGAAGTTATTCCGGAACCGTTTCTTTTATGGATTATTGGATTAATTCCCCTTTGGATTTTATTCCGATTACTCCATCGTGGAAAGGGGGTTCGGAGGATTTAATTGAATTATTGGAAGAAGGAAATTGAAATCTAATTTGTGGCAGATTGAAAAGGTAAAATGTCCCGCATAACACACCCCGGCATGCGTGGGTTCCGGGATCTTCGACAAGAGGGGGATTTTTCTCGTCACTCGTACCTCGCCAAAGTTTTTTATCAATCTTCTTCTGTTTTAGGTCCAAAATGTTTTAGCATTACTATTGGATCGGATTTCGATTAATTTGTTATTTCAACACCTTCTTTGGTGGTTTTTAATGTGCATTGCCGAAAGAAGAAATGATAAAAATCTATCAAATAAATTTGTTGACATAGTTATCAGTACTTTAGAATTTTCCTGGGATAAGAAATACGACGGAATATTTTATTTTATGGACATCGAGAACAAACCTCCTGATAAACTCGAATGGGAAAAAAACTCTGGTGGGTTCATCTCGAAACTTTAATTGTTCTTTTGATGGGTTTTAGATTAACCGACGTGAAGAATGTTTGGAGTTAAAAGGCGGAAAATGGAAAGGGTGTTTCCATCTCCCGCGCGCTTTGTATTTGTGCAAATAAGAACTTGAAAATTTAACTAAATAATATTAAGGAGAAAAAATGAGAATTGGATTACCTAAAGAAATCAAAAAAGAAGAGTACAGAGTGGCTTTGGTGCCGGTGAGCGCTAAAGAATATATTGATAATGGCCACAGTGTTATGATTGAGTCAGGGGCGGGTGAAGGTATCGGCTTTTCTGATGTCGAATACAAAAAAGCCGGGTGTAATGTGACTTCTGACAAGGTAAAATTATTTGACGAGTCAGATATGATTGTCAAAGTCAAAGAGCCATTAGAGGAAGAATATGATTTATTCCACGAAGGTCAGATTCTTTACACATATCTTCATCTCGCGGCTAACGAGAAACTCACGCAGGCAATGCTTGATAAGAAAGTAATAGGTTTCGCTTATGAAACACTCACAGAAGAAAACGGCTCGCTCCCGCTATTAATTCCTATGTCTCAAATAGCCGGAAGAATGGCAGTGCAGGAAGGAGCTAAATATCTTGAAAAAACTTTCGGCGGAAGAGGTGTTTTGCTTGGTGGTGTTCCAGGAATTAACAGAGGGAAAGTAGTTATTATTGGAGGCGGAGTCTCTGGAACTCATGCCTGTAAAATTGCTGTCGGTATAGGCGCTGATGTAACTATTATGGACATTTCTGCCAAACGTCTTTCAGTGCTCGATGATATTTTCGGTTCGTCCATTACAACGCTTTATTCAACTCCCGGCAACATTGCAAAAGCGATCAAAGACGCCGATTTGGTAATTTGCGCAGTTCTTATTCCAGGTGCTGCAGCTCCAAAACTCATCAAACGCGAACATTTGAAAACAATGAAAAAAGGAGCTGTAATAGTTGACATAGCCGTTGACCAGGGCGGCTGCGCAGAAACTACTAAACCTACTTTTCACACCAAGCCTACTTTTGTTGTTGACGGGGTTGTTCATTATTGCGTGGCAAATATGCCCGGCGCTGTTGCGCTAAGCTCTACATTCGCGTTGACAAGCGTTACTAACAGGTACGGAATTCAGCTTGCGAATCTTGGTGTTGATTCGGCGATAAAAAAATCGATGCCATTGAGAACCGCGTTGAACGTTTACAAAGGTAAATTAGTAAACAAGGCTGTAGCGGAAGCCCACAATATGAAATTTAAATGAGGAGAAATTTTGAAACTTGAAACTCGAAACTTGAAACTGGGATATGTCTTTTTCCTTTTATTATTTTCTATACCGCAAATGATTTTAGCCAAAACTAACTCAACAAAAACTTCTATGAAAAAAACTGGAAAGATTTCAAGAAAGTCAAGGTTGCCGCTGTCCAGCTTTTTTCACCGGGGAAAAAGGATGAGCCTGATCCGGTAAAAAGTATAGTAAAGTATATCAACCGCGCGGGAAAAGAAGGTGTTCAACTAATAGTATTTCCGGAATATCTTCTTGGCAGATTTAAAGTTCCAAGTCTACAAACAAAAGCTGTAGCCGAAGCTGCTAAAAAAATAATATTTATGTTGTTGTCGGCGGATGGGAGGAATTTGAAAACGGTGAATATTCCAATACAGGTTGGCTTTTCGACAGAGAAGGGAAAATCATCGGAAGACATAACAAAGTTCATCCTGCTATCGGTTCAGACAGTCCTTACTGCTGGCCGCCTAACGATACGCCCTGCATGGAATGGGGAATGAAAAAAGGCGATGATTTTAATGTCTTTGATTTAGATTTTGGAACTATAGGAATTATGACATGTTACGACGGATACTTTTCTGAATCCGCGGATATTCTTTCACTTAAAGGCGCGGAAATAGTTTGCTGGATAAACGGCCGCGCGGGACCAATTGAAGAATTTATTGTTAAAGCAGATATTTTCAGAAATTATATCGCAATGATCGCTACAAACCTGGGCCCGGGGTCAGGAACAATGATAGGCACATGGCCGGCAACTATTCTTGCAATTGTAAGAGAAACCGGTGACCATTATATTTCAGCGGAAATAGATTTGGAAGCTTTGCGAATTCAAAGAAAACACAGCCGTGTTTTCCATCAGCGCGAACCAGAAAAATATGGTGTGATCACAAAAGAAATGCGACCACAAGACAAATATAAAGGTTGGCGCGATGACACTAATGTGAAACAAAAACCATGATGAATTTTTTAATTTAATTTTACCAAAATCATGAATAAATTTTTTATTAATATAATAAGAAAGGTTTTACATTGACTGAAATATTCATAACAATAGCCGTGATAGTTGTAATATCCGGAATTATAGTTATAAATATAAATTCAATTGCCAATAAAAACAGTGCAAAAGAATGTTCGGGAAATTTAGTAATGTTAAAGAACTAGCGTCATGTCAACAATGAAAAGTTGGCAAAAAGAATGCAAATCTTTTGTAGCCGACCTCGCTGAGGTCGGATTTATGGTCGATGCTTTTGCAAGTCTTAACAAGTTTAGTTCTTATCTCCGACCTCAGCGAGGTCGGCTACAACAAACTTGCCAGCTGCGTTTCCGGCGAAATCGGTTAATTCAGAAACGCCGATAGCAATCGGCGGCTATAATTTGTGTCGATTAACCTTTCGAGTAACGCCTATTTAGTAGTAAAAAAATGGTTAAATTCATTACAGACAGGGAAATTTACGAGCAAGTGGTTTTGGACACTATTCCGAAAGCTAAAAGTTTTCTTTGGATCGGAACTTCCGATATTAAAGATATGTATATAAAACGCGGAACAAAAATGATTCCGTTTCTTAAAGTTTTGTCGGAATTGGTCGGTAAAGGAGTTTCTGTCCGTTTAATTCACGCAAAAGAACCGGGACCGAATTTTCGGAAAGATTTTGATAAATTTAAAAATCTGATTTCAGGTTTAGAACGGATTTTGTGCCCAAGAATTCATTTTAAATGCGTAATCGTTGACGGGAATTTTGCTTATTCAGGAAGCGCTAATCTTACGGGCGCGGGAATGGGCGCGAAAAGTGAAACCCGAAGAAATTTTGAATCGGGTTTTATAACGGATGATGTACAGATTATTTCACAAATAATGGAACAATTTGATTCTCTTTGGATGGGAAACTTTTGCAGAAAATGTAACCGGAAAGAATATTGCGCTGACTACAGAGAAATTTTGTTGAATTAATTTATTTTTTCAAAAGATAAATATAAAAACCTGCACCTCCAAAAAAAAGTAACAAATCTCAAATAATTTCTAAATCTCAAATTCAAAACTGTTTTGTTTTTTTATTTGATATTTGGTACTTTTGTTATTTATTTGTAACTTGTGGTTTGCAGCTTTAAAATTACATCCCTTTAATCTTCGCTATCAGTTCTGTAGTCGAAAATCCGGCTTTTCTTTTCACAAGATAAATCTTCCCGCCGTTTTTCTCCACAGTTTCTTTTTCTATGCACTCTTCTGTGTATTCCTCACCATTCACATGAATGTTTGGCTTAACTATTTCCAGAAAAGCGTCAGGCGTTGTTTCATCAAAAATATAAACGTAATCTACAAATTCCAGCGCAGCAAGAATCTGCGACCGCATTTCCTGGGGTATTACAGGCCTGTCGGGACTCTTGTACTGGTTGATTGAAGTGTCGGAATTCAAGCCGACAATTAGAACATCTCCCTGTTCTTTAGCTTCTTCGAGAAAAATTAAATGCCCGAAATGAAAAAGGTCGAAACTTCCATTGCAGGTTACAATAGTTTTCCCTTCTTTGCGAAATCCCTCGCAAATTTCAGCTAATTTTTCTTTATCAATAATTTTATTCTTCATATAAATTTCAAATTTTAAGTTTAGAGTTTTAAATATTATATTCTATCTTGAAAAATACTGCAACTTACAATATAATATACACCTGACATTTGACAAAATCCCTCTTGAGAGGGGAGCCGCGGGAGCGGCGGGGTGTGTTTCTTACAACCTTACAACCTTACAACCTTTATGAACAAACAAAACTTTATACACTGGGGCGATAAAATTGTTGACCAATTGATCGCCGAACGCGGCAACGGCCCTTTTCTCGTGGCAAGTGGCATCTCCCCTTCAGGACGAATTCATGTAGGTAACTGCCGTGAAGTTGTTACCGCCGATATTATTTACAGAATTCTTCTTGAACGCGGAATCGAAACTGATTTTATTTTTGTTGCCGATGATTATGAACCTTTGAGAAAAGTTTATCCTTTTCTTGACGAAAATATTTTCGCGCAATATGTCGGCTGCCCAATTTCAGAAATCCCCGCCCCTTCCGGCGAAAAGGGTCTTACTTATTCCGAATATTTTCTTCGGCCTTTTGCCAAATCTCTAAAAGCCTTAAAAATCGAAGCTAAAATTATTCGCGCAAGCGAACTTTATCGTGACGGCGTTCTTATAAAACAAATTATTTCATCTTTGAAACAGCGGGATAAAATCGCGGAAATTTTGACTCGTGTTACCGGAAAGGAAATCGAAGAATACTGGTCGCCCTTTGTCCCTCATTGCCGTGAATGCGGAAGCATGAAAGCTGCTGTATTAAAAGACTGGAGCGAAGATGATTTAACCTTTTCTTATTTATGCAACAAATGCGGAGCTGAAAAAACCGTGCCTCTCATCGGCAACGGTAAACTTACCTGGAGAGTTGACTGGCCGGCACGCTGGGCGGCTCTCGGCGTTGACGTAGAGCCTTTTGGCAAAGATCACGGTGGTAAAGGCGGCTCCTACGACACCGGCAAGGAATTTGCCATGGAGATTTTCGGCAAAGAGCCCCCATTCCCGATTATTTATGAATGGATTCGACTGAAAGGGCTTGGCGACATGTCTTCCAGCAAAGGCAACGTTGTTGCTATTGAAGATGTTTTGGAAGTAGTTCCACCGGATGTTCTTCGCTACTTTATAACCCGCCCGGCTCCTAAAACCAGCCTTTCACTTGACTTGGTAAAACAGCTTTTGAATCTTGTTGATGAAGTTGATGACGAAACAAAAAAACAGCGTGACGCTCGTTCCGTTGAACTTTCCCATTCCGGAGGTTTTAAACCAATAGGCATTCCGTTCAACCATTTGATAAACGTTTTACAGGTTGCCCAGGAAGATATCGAAAAAGTCAAACAGATTTTAACACGGACAGGCTATTCGTGGAGCTGTGACAAAGCGCTATCCGAGCGATGCGACTACGCCAAAAAATGGCTTCACAGATTTGCAACCGAGGATTATAAATTCCAGGTTACAGATTCTCTTCCCGATTCCGCAAAAGACCTGTCTGAAGAACAGAAAAAAGTTTTAGGATTAATTGCCGACTGGCTTGACAAAAATCCTACTGCTGACGGGGATGAAATTCATCAAGCTATTTACAATATTTCAAAAGAAAACGATGTGGGAATGGGAAAAGTCTGCCAGGGGTTTTATCAGGCAATTATAGGAAAAAATCGAGGGCCAAGAGCTGGTTGGTTCATCGCTATGATAGGCACAGACCTCGTAAGTAAACGCCTTAAAGAAGCTGCAAAATAAATATTTTAATATGTTCTAAAGCCCGCTATTCAACAATTTAGGATTTTTCATGATTTGTTTTGCGATATCCCCAACTTTTTCAGGACCTCCGCAGCAGCCTCCAGGGAAAAAATCTACTAAAGTATTATCTCCATAAAGAGATTGAATTTGTTTGATATATTTTTCCTTGTTTTTTTGAGCAAGGCAAAGCGCTCCCATAATCCGCACCGTTGATTTTGGATTATTCAGCATTAGCAAAAAATCTTTTTCCGTTCCTTCTTTTATGATAACTTCATAAAGCTTGTAAAAATCTCCTTTCTCTCCCGCGTAATAAACAGCTTCTCCGTCAACTGTATTTAACTTTTCTAATTTTAAAATGTAATTATTCATATTTGACGAAACTATTACTAATTTATTTTTCTGCTGAAAATCCGGCTCGTTGGCAACATTGCTTTTCGGCTTTTTGTTAACAGAAAGTGGTTTTGAATTTTTTCCTGAACTTTGAGAACAGGAACAAAAAAGAAAAATAAAGAATAAAGCCGTCGTAACATATGTAATTTCTTTCATTATCGCCTCTAAACTTATTTATAATTATTAGACTTGATGCTTACAAAGATAATATCATAAAATTTTTAGTTTGTCAAAAATTAGTTGCCAAATATTTATCAAAATAGTATAATGTTTATTGTAATTTGAAACTTGAAATTAGACGTTTGACCTTTAGACTTTCAACTTTCGACCATATTTATGAACACAGCTATTTTACTTTCATCGGGCATTGTTTTATTCATTATTGCTTACAGATTTTACGCGCGGAAAATTGCTAAAGCCTTTGGCATAGATAATTCCAGGCAGACACCCGCTCACTCAATGAAAGACGGAGTGGACTATCATCCTGCAAAGATGCCTGTTTTGCTTGGCCACCATTTTTCATCAATAGCAGGCGCAGCTCCTATTATAGGCCCGATCACCGCCGCCGCTTATGGCTGGGGCCCTGTTTTATTATGGATAATTATCGGCGTCATTTTTCTCGGCGCTGTTCATGATTTCGCCTCCATTTTTGCGTCTATAAGGCACAGCGGCAGGTCTATAGGCGAAGCCATACACGAAAGGCTTGGTTCAACAGGAAGCTTCCTGTTCCTTTCCTTTTCATGGTCGGCTTTGATTCTTGTAGTTGCAGTTTTCATGGCGGTAGTCGCAAAAACATTTGTTACAAAACCGGAAACAGTTACAGCTTCTTTAATGTTTTTAATTCTCGCTCTCGCCTTCGGAATATTAATCAATAAACTAAGGTTATCTTTTAAATGGATGACTTTAATTTTTCTGCCGCTTCTTTTTCTTAGCGTTTGGATAGGCGTAATGTTTCCGATGAAGGTTTCAGAAGCCGGTATCGCTGTCCCCTTTGTTAATTTAACTCTTTCGCCTATTTCTTTCTGGATAATTATTCTTACTGTTTACATCTTTCTGGCTTCAGTAACCCCAGTTTGGATTCTTCTTCAGCCTCGGGACTATTTAAGTTCTTTTTTATTGTATGGACTTATTGGCTCTGCTCTTATCGGCACATTTGTTACTCGGATGGACGTTAAAATGTCCTTTTTTACAGGGTTTTCTAATGAAAAACTCGGGCCAATGTTTCCTATGCTTTTTGTCGTTGTTGCCTGCGGGGCTATTTCAGGCTTCCATTCCCTTGTTGCTTCCGGAACTTCCTCAAAACAATTAGACAAAGAATCTGACGCCGTGCCGGTAGGTTACGGTTCCATGCTTATTGAAGCTCTTCTTGCCATAATAGCTTTAATAACAGTTGCTCGCCTTGGAAACACCGAATATTCTCAAGCGCTCAAAGACCAGGGACCTATTAATGTTTTTGCAAATGGAATAGGAGCTTGCCTTAACGCGGTAAAAATTTTGCCAGAACATGGAATTATTTTTGCCACTCTTGCCGTATCTGCTTTCGCTCTGACATCTTTAGACACAGCAACCCGCCTGAGCAGATTTTGTTTGCAGGAACTATGCACAAGAAAAAAAGCTGATGGTTCCAGAAAAACTTTCTTAGACCGTTACACTGCGACAGTTATATCAGCCGGAGCAGGCTGTTTTCTCGCCTTAAGCGGACACTGGAAAGCAATTTGGCCGGTTTTTGGAGCCGCAAACCAGCTTCTCGCTGCCCTGGCGCTTATTACTGTCTCGCTCTGGCTCTTTCACATCGGAAAGAACATTTGGTTCACAATGATTCCTGCATGCATTATGTTCGCGGTTACTTTAACCGCGCTTGTGATTTTATTTTTTGAAAATGCAGGAAAGGTGTTAAGAACAGGTCAATTCATGCCGGAAGGAGTTCTTACCATCACTTCTCTTCTGCTGTTTATTCTCGCGATAGTCTTGCTGGTTCTTACGATAAAAACATTCCGCAAAGTGAGGGAATTCAAATTAATTCGCACCGGACGTTCCGGTAAAATTTGAATTTAGTATTTAAATACAAAATTCATCCCGGGTGCTTGCGTACTCGGGATGAATTTACCCCTTCAAACAGGGTTTCGTTTGTTAAGACTTTTGCATTGCGGACATTTTACTAAAGAATCGTCTTTGCTGCAAAAGAATTTGTGAAGGCATACTTCGCATGTAATTGACACGTCTTCAGTGGGAACAAAAGGCGTCCGCCAAAACTTCCATTCGTCGTAAAACCATAAAATCAGAATACAACCTAACGGTACTATTGTATAAATTCCAATTAATGTAACAAGGCTTATAGTCATTTATAATTTAATGATTCAATGATTTAGTGATTATTTCTGCCTTCTGTCTTCTGACTCCACTTCCACCCACAAAAGTTTCGGACGAGGTTCCCAATTTCCCCTGCTTTCAGGCTTAATTTTAAAGACAAAAAGATACAAAACATGTATCGCCAAAGCAATTATAAGCGCTACAATGCCAATATGCATTGTCGATTTCCTGCTTAAGAACTTTTTTCTTAAATGTTCTTTGAAATTCTCTTTGGAAATTATCTTCATTGAAAATTGAAATTTGAAATTTGACGCAGTTGGCAAACTGCGGCTACAACTAAATAGTCGACCCTTAAAAAGTCAATTTTGAGGCAATTGCAAGTTAACAGTCCGAGAACCGGCATCCGCCAGTCATGCGTCCGGTTTTACATTTTTTTGCAAGGTTTTCGCGAAGAACTCCTAAAACCTTGCTATATTTTTCACACTTTTCATAAGCCAATATCCCATGAATACTACAAAAAAGCAGTTTTTAAGGGTCGACTAAATACTGACACTTGAAACCCGACACCTGAAATACACGCTAAAGCGTGGATTCCTACAATTCCCAATACGCCGCTGCTAAACCTTTTATTGTGCAAATCTCATCATATATAATGTCATGATAAACCTTCTCGAGAAACATACAGGTTTCAAGTCCACCGCCACCCGTTATTACAATGCTCTTCAAGTTGCGGGCGAACATTTCTTCTATGCCTGTAATAACTCCCATAATTCCCCATGGAATCGATCTGCGAATTCCTATTGCCATAGCTTCAGCGGTAGTTTTTCCAACAGCGGGGACAGACTTTGGAAGTGACTTGATCTGTCCGAGTTGGGCTGTAAAACTCTGCAGGGCGGAAAACTGAAGCTTTTCGCCAGGCCCTATTGAGCCGCCGATAAAACTTCCATTTGCATCCACAACATCAATTGTTACAGCTGTTCCCACATCTATTACGCAGGCTGGAGTATTATAAAATTTTTTTAGCGCGAACGCATTTGCGAGCCTGTCAGTTCCCGGCAGAATTTTGGGCTTTACATCGATGTCCATTAACTTGCCAAACTCTTCAAACCCTAAAACAAAAATTTCTTTTTTATCAAAGAAAGATTCAGAACATTTAGCAAGCAGTTCAACAATTTCCGGCACAACTCCACTGATAATTATTCCATCAGGCTTAATAAATGAAAGGATTTTTTTCAGGGAATTATTTAGAGCAGTCTTGCCGGTTGCAGTAGCTGATTCTTTTATTTTTTTTATTTTGCCCGGAGATTCCGTGAGTCCCCAGCCGGTGTTGGTGTTTCCTATATTTGCTATCAGTTTCATAAAATGTAGCACAGGCATCTAGCCTGTAGTTTAGGTTTCAGGTGTCAGGTGTCAATGAGCGTTAAAAATCTTTTACATGAAATATATTATATCATAAATCATACATTAAAACAAAATTCTAATTTTTATTTTTTAAAAAATAAAATTTGGTATAATATGAGTCGTGGATACTAAACCAAAAAATATGTTTTATGAACTATGCGCGAAAACTCCGTGGGAAATGTTGCGTGAAAAAGTTGAAAATTGTTCCGCTGAAACCGCAGACTCCGTTTTATCAAAGCCCGAGCCGGATATTCATGATCTTTGGGCTCTGCTGTCCCCCGCCGCCGGAAAAAGGTTGGAAGATATGGCACAACGTTCCCATCAACTTACTTTGCAGCGATTCGGCAAAACGGTTCTAATGTATGTTCCGCTTTACGTAAGCAACTACTGCACAAATCTATGTGTTTATTGCGGCTTTAACGCGAAAAACAAAATAGAAAGGTACGCCCTTACAATTGAAGAAGCGGTTAGCGAAAGCAGGCTGCTTAGAGAAATGGGGTTCCGCCATATTTTGCTTGTAAGCGGCGAACACCCAGATTACGCCAATGTAAAATATCTCTCTGAACTCGCTGACAAGCTCCGTGACGATTTCTCTTCTATTTGCGTTGAAGTTCAACCTCTTAAAATAAAAGAATACGAACAACTTATTCATCATGGGATTGATTGCGTTACATGTTATCAGGAGACTTATAACCCCGAAAAATATTCCGCGGTTCATCCCGGCGGGAAAAAGAGCGATTATGAATGGCGGTTGAACACACTTGACCGCGCCGCACAGGCCGGAATAAGAAAAGTCGGGCTTAGCGCGCTTTACGGCTTGGACAACTGGCGTGTTGAAGGGCTTTTCGCCGGGCTACACGCCCATTTCCTGATGAATCATTACTGGCAAACACAAGTGAGTATTTCGTTCCCGCGTTTAACGCATGCTGAAGGCGGGTTTGTTCCGGAACATCCTTTGTCTGACAAAAGTATGGCTCAACTTATTTGTGCGTTGAGATTAGTTTTGCCTGACGTGCACCTGGTATTATCTACACGCGAAAAAGCTGAATTGAGGGACAACCTTTTGCCGCTCGGAATTACACAGATGAGTGCGGCAAGCAAAACGTCGCCTTTGGGCTATTCGCACGTTCAACAAACCGGAGAGCAGTTTGACGTTATGGACAACCGCTCCGCGAAAGAAGTCGCTGATTCTATCATTCGCGCAGGATATGAGCCTGTCTGGAAAGATTGGGACACAAATTTTCTTATACACTAATTTCATGAATTAACACGAATTTTTGTCCTTTATGTCTTTTAAGTCCTTTACGTCCTTATAATTTATGAAACTGACAGAACGAATAAAAATGTTTGATAAAATCGACTTGTACGTCGTTACCTGCGAAAAACTTTCTAATGGCAGGAGCAATTTGGAAGTGCTTGACGCTGTAATAAAAGGCGGCGGAAAAATTATTCAGTTGCGCGATAAGGAACTTTGTAAACGTGATTTTTTTCTATTAGCAAAAAAGTTTCGAGAAATTACTTTAAAAGCTGGTATTCTTTTGGTTATCAATGATTCTATTGATGTTGCAATGGCGATCGACGCTGACGGAGTTCACCTTGGCCAGGAAGATTTCCCACTTAAAGAAGCGCGAAAAATTGCGCCTGATTTAATTTTGGGCCGCTCGGTTCATTCATTGGAACAAGCTAAAACAGCAGAAGCCGAAGGCGCGGATTATATAAATATCGGGCCGATTTTTCCTACCGGCACAAAAGAACACGCGAAAGCTCTCGGCACAGAAGCCATTAAAAAAATCGCTCCGGAAATTTCTATTCCGTTCACAGTAATGGGCGGAATAAAATCTGAAAATATAAATGAAGTCATCAAAGCCGGCGCAAAAAAAATAGCGTTAGTAACAGCAGTAACACAGTCGGAAAGCATAGTTAACACAATTAAGGAATTAAGAATATCGGTTTTAGAAACAAAAGCAAATTAAATTCATCGTAATTTGAGTTACGCGTTCGTTTGACTTCGGGGAAACATTATGATATTATATTTATGCTTGCATAGTGCATAGTTTTTGCAATAAGAATGTATCATGAATAATCCAATATGCGGTACACGTTAGCTTTTCATAGCCCGAGAGCTTTGTCAAGGATGTGTTGTAGCGTCAGGTCACTATGATTTCAACTATTCCATATCTCGCACTAGTTATTCTCTTTCTTGCAGCATGTACTTACGTGCGCAATCTTCGATGTGCTCTGATGTATGCGTTAATTATCTGGTCGGCTATCATCTGCGGATCAACTGAATTGCTAAGTCTTGTACGCGGCTTGTGCGCCACGTCATGTATCATCACGTGGGCTTTAGTAAGTGTAATCTGCTGTTATGTTCTTGTAACACGTCGGCACGAGCTTCTCCACAGACACATATATGGCAGGCCTAATATTATGACACTTTTCTTTAGCGTCTGCATTGCCATAATGATGATCTTAACACTCATTATCGCGCTCAACTCTCCGTCTCATATTACCGACGCAATGCGTTACCATCTTCCTCGCGTTTCTTACTGGGCTCAGAACGGTACTGTTGGGAATTTTCCCACGCATGATTTGCGGCAATTGTACAATGGTCCAATGGCCGGGTATATGGTTCTTCAATCCCTGCTGCTTAGATGCGGAGACGCGCAGACAAATATGCCGCAATGGCTTGCAATGCTGGGATGCATCATTGCGTCGTCCTTGATTGCACAAAAACTCGGCGGTAATGAGAAAAGTCAGACACTGGCAGCGGTCGTGTGCGCGACCATTCCAATGGGCATATTGCAGTCAACCACAGGATTGATTGACTATGTGACAGCATTTTTTTTCGTAGCTTTTGTTTACTACATGATCTGCTGGACCAAAAGCAAAACATGGTCATCCTGCATTTTTACCGGTCTCGCACTGGGAATGGCTTTGCTGTCAAAACACACAGCCTACATCTTCGCTGTACCATTCATTCTCTGGCCACCTATTGTTTTTCTGAAAACTCGACGCACTCGCTTTTTTATGCAAGTATTATGCATTGGGTTGTTAGTTCTCCTTGTGAATACTGGTTTTTATATGCGCAATATAGACGCTTCCGGTGACCCCTTCGGCATTCGTGGTGCAGTCAGTGTGCGCAATACCGTATTTAACCTAAAAGCCCTTTCCTCAAATGTCACCAGAAATTTAGGAACTCATCTGGGGTTGCCTTACAATGTATGGAATGATTTTTGGAATCATGCACTTACAGAATTTCACAAGTGGTTAGGAATTTCTATTAATGACCGTCACACAACCGGTTGGTGGCAATTCTCAGTACGTTATGCTCGTGATGTTGAACACGCCGGTTCACCTATTAACTTATTTCTTGCGATCATCTCTATTCTTGCCATCCCTCTATTCCCGTCTCTTCGCAAGAAGCCCCTTTTACTATTATATTTACTTAGTATAGTAGCTGCGTTCACTCTTTATTGTTTCCTCATCAAGTGGTGGATGGAGTCATGCCGCTATGGTTTGCCTCTCATTGTACTCTTGGCTCCAGTCACAGGACTTGTTATTGGTGCAGTACCATTCTTCCGCTTTGGGGTCGGGTGCGCCCTGTTTTTTTATTCCTCACAATTTTTTGTTCAGCAATTCCACGTGCCCGGAAGACCCGAATGCAATATCTTAACAACCGATAGAACAGAACAGTATTTTTCAGGAAATACTTGGCTTAAGACTCCCTATATCACTGTTGCTCGTACGCTCGGTAAAATGAAGGTACAAAACATAGGGCTGGCAATGCCTTATAATAACTTTGAGTATCCGTTCTGGGCGATGCTTTATACTTTCATGGAAACCAATTTCTATGTTATTAATCTAAATCCTGTACCAAGCACACGAAAATACGTCTCCTCACAAAGAGCTAAAAATTTTCCACCCGAATGTATTGTTACTGTCAATCAAACCAGGTTTTCTCTCCCGACAGGTTACACAGGTTCTTATGTAAATGTTTATTCTGACGGCGCAGTAGACGTCTATACTTCACCAGCTAACGCACAGCGGTTTGAAGATGCGTTGCATACATTTCAGCGTGTTAAGAATCATTGTTTCCGCTCAGGGCTGGATAACTGGCATTTCTGGAATAAAGCGCGAGATGATACAAACACTATTGACATTGTAAATGCCGGTGGAATATATGGAATGCCCGGAACCTACAAAGCTGCACGCATTTCCAATCCTCGTGCAGAACTTGTAGGTATTTCCCAAATAATCAATGTGTCTTCAGGTGAGGTTTACCGTCTTAGCGCACGGGTAAAATCTCTAATAGGCCATAACCCCGATATCTTGTTTGGCGGACGTGTTGGCTTTTGGCTCCCGCCTCAGAAGGAACGCTCTATCGTTTGGATGAGTGAGCACAACAAGTGGTGGCGAAAAGCAATAATATTCACTAACCATGTCACTGGAAAAGCGACGCTTTACATCCATATGGGTTATGGCAACATCTCATCAACAGGGGATTTCACAGATGTTCGCCTGGAGAAACTATCTTGCGATCATTAACTGTATGAATATAGAAAAAGTTAAGATTACTAATTATCTTAATTCAATCTCTCGTGAACGTGATAAATGGCGATGGCGCAATAGTTACTATCACAAATCACTTAAGAACATCTATAATTTCTTCATTCCGAAGGAAGAAAAGATTTTGGAAATAGGTTGTAGTACCGGAGATTTGCTTGCCGGGCTTGAGCCTTTGCATGGTATTGGCGTTGATTTAAGCCCGGCAGCTATTAAACTTGCTCGCGAAAAATATTCCGATAACAATAATCTTACTTTTATTCAAGGCGATGCTGAAACTTTCGAATTGAATGAGAAAACTAATTATGTTATTCTTTCAGATACAATAGGTTATTTGAATGACATTCAAACTGCTTTTGAGAATATAAAAAATGTAATGACTCCAAAATCGCGCTTGATAATTAATTCTTACAATTTTGTTTGGGAACCGATTTTTAGAATAGCTCAATGGTTAGGGCTAAAACAAAAAATACCACAACAAAATTGGTTGTCGAATGATGATATTGTAAATCTACTTGAACTTGCCGGATATGAAGTGGTACATAAAGAAGGTTTTATCCTTTTTCCTAAATACATACCATTATTAAGTTCCTTTCTAAATGGTTTTGTTGCGAAATGGCCTCTAATAAGAGGTCTTACAATAGCACAATTTATTGTCGCAAGATTACGTTACGCTCCGCCTGATGATGATATTAATAATTATACTGTAAGCGTAATTGTACCGGCACGTAATGAAGCAGGAAATATAGAGCAGGCAATAACTCGAACACCCGAAATGGGTAAATGGACTGAATTTATATTTATTGAAGGTAATTCACAGGATAACACGTGGGAAGAAATACAGCGCATAAAAGAAAAATATTCAAATAAAAGAATCAAAATAATGCAGCAGGACGGCAAAGGGAAAAAAGATGCGATTTATAAAGGGTTTGCTCACGCGGAAGGTGATGTTCTTATGATTCTGGATTCAGATTTGGCCGTTATGCCTGAAGACTTGCCAAAATTCTATAAAGCGATTGCTGAGAATAAAGGAGAGTATATAAATGGCGTAAGATTAGTCTATCCAATTGAAAAGAAAGCAATGAGGTTTTTAAATCTTTATGCCAACAAAACTTTTAGCATATTATTTTCATATATTCTTAACCAGCCTTATAAAGATACTCTTTGCGGAACAAAAGTTCTTTGGAGAAAAGACTGGGAAAGGATTAAAGAAAATTTGTGGTACTTTGGCGATTTCGATCCATATGGTGATTTTGATATTATTTTTGGCGCTGCAAAATTATGTCTAAAAACAATTCAAATACCTGTGAGATACCGGGCAAGAACTTATGGTAAAATTCAAATCGACAGATTTTCGGGTGGTTGGTTATTGCTAAAAATGGCCTGTATAGGATTCAAAAAGTTTAAATTAAATCTAAGGTAATAAAAAACCATGAGAAGAACTAAAGTTGAAAATGAAATTCGACACGGAAAAAAACTGGCAGCTCAATCTGCAGAGAAAGTCTGGGGATGGAGTTCACCTGCAGGTCAGCGTCGTGCGCAAAGACGTGCAAAACTTATTGTTGAAACTGCTTCATTGACGACAGAAATGGATGTATTTGAAATAGGTTGTGGAAATGGTAATTTTACTCAATTATTCGCACGATCAGGGGCAAATATACTTGCAGTAGATATATCACCGGACTTATTGGAAATAGCTCGCAAACGCAAACTCCCACCAAATGTTGCATTACTTGAAGAACGGTTTGAAAATTGTGCTATTGTAAAACAATTTGATGTTGTGATAGGTTCTTCAATACTTCATCATCTTGAAATTGAAACTGCCATGAAAAAAATATTTGAAATTCTTAAGCCTGGAGGAATCATAGTATTTGCAGAGCCCAATATGATGAACCCTCAAATTGCATTGCAGAAGAACATTCCCTGGCTAAAAAAAATAATGGGAGATTCCCCAGATGAAACAGCATTCTTTAAGTGGTCGTTTGCCAAAATATTACTTAACATTGGGTTTGTTAACGTTTCTATTATTCCGTTTGATTTTCTTCATCCCGCAATTCCGAAGTTTATGATTCCTTTTTGTGAGAAAATAGGAGGTATCTTTGAGAAGATACCTTTATTGAAAGAAATAGCTGGCTCCTTGATTATTAGCGCTGCAAAACCTAAATGACAACCAAAAAATCATAGGAAATTATTTCTGTCAAATCAAAAGCTTAAAAAATTGAGAACGCAAATTAAAAATCAATCATGCAATCTTTTTTTTAAAAAGAGAAACTATGCTAACTGCACAATACTGAATTACAATTAACAAAAAGATAGTCAATCTGAGTCCTACAACAAAAAGAGAAGAATCTGCGTTGCTGAAATTCTGCAAATGCAAAACTCCTGCCCATCCGGCTTCAACAACTCCCAGGCCTCCCGGTGTCAACCCGAGCAACTGTCCTATTTGCGAAACTTGCGCGCCAAAAAAAGAAAGAGTAAAAGAAAACGAGATTTCAAAAGCTTTTGCGATAATAAATATTCTTAAACAAACAAGCGCGTATTTAACCCAACTGAGAATAATTGTATTTAAAAGAGAAAAAAAACTCGCTTTTGCGGGAACAATGAATTCTGAATTGGATTCCCGCTTTCTGGCGCGTCTGCGCATCCACCAAGCCATAGCTTTAACTCCAAACAAACAATAACCACCCGCGAAAACAATCGCGGCAAAACCAACCAACGCAAAAGCAGCGTTTAGTGTAACCCAGTCGGTAAATACAAGAACAGCAACGGGAGCAACTGAAAACATAACAACAGCATCAGCAACTCTGTCAAGCAAAACAGAGCCAACAGAAATTTTAAAAGAAGCTCCATTTTTAGAAAGAGAAACAACTCTTGAAGCCGTTCCGCCAATATTTTGGGAAAATAATTGCGCTATCACGCGAGAGAGACATGTATAACGAAACAAGGACCAAAATCTTATGGGTATTTTATTATTTAAAAACTTAATAATTATCAGCCACCGAAAAGCTGCGATAAGATTAATAAGCAAGGTAAAAACAAAAGCAACGATTATGTAGATCCAGTTAGCATTTAAAAGCACTAATAATTTTTCTGGATTTCCAAGTACTGACAATAATATCAGAAGTAAAACTAGCCCGAAAAGAAAGGAAAGAATGTTATAAAATCTTTTCATAGGCGTCAGGCATCGATATAAAATTGTTTCAATTGTGGCGATAATTCTTTGTTTATAATTTCATTTAGAAATGCGATATTTCCTTCAGACAATTCTTCTCGAAAACTTCCGACTTTTCCTTTGCGTATTTTCATGGAATTATCCGAATTTTTATTCCCCGGTTTCATCCATGGCTCTTTTAAAGTTCCATTTTTTTCTAACTGTTTCATTTTTTTGAAAGAAGATTGTTCTACCACATTTTTAATAATGGTTTCATCAATTGGAATCCCTGTAAAATATAAAAGATTTTTAAATTGCCCGATAGTATTTTCACGGAACATTTCGTAAGTAAAGAGAGAAAAAGAGTCGGGCACATTACAGTTTTCTATCCACATATTCATAAAAGCAATAATTTTACGAATACCAACCAAGTCGTCCCGAATAAAATCCGACAAAGTACCCGTGTAAATCCGTTCTCTGAATTTCAGGTGATACCAACTTGAGATTAGAACATCACGCGGGTCGCGAACTAAAAAGGCTGTTTTTTTTCCTGAATATTTTGAAGATTTGAAACTCAATTGTTTAATTTTCAAAGGAGCCGGCACCCAGTTCCCCTGGTCGTGTTCGAATTTTATTGTCACTCCGTCCGCTGATTGTAAAATTGACTTGTCAAATTGTTGTATAGCGTTGTCGCCAATTAGTTCGATATATTTTCCGAGCATAATTCTCAGCCAGGTTCTTCCGCATTTCGGATAAGAAACGATATAAACGTCCGGCTCAACAGATTTAAATTTACTCAGGAAATAAGTTTTCCAGTAAAATTTAAAGATTTCCCTGTTGCCGGATATTTTACAAAGTTTATCAAAAATATTTTTAGCGGCGAAAACGTATTGATTCATAGAAATATTTAGTTTCCGGTTTTGGAATATTTTTTTATGGCTTTCATTTTCAAAACACCCAATCCTGCTTTTGCTTTTCTTTTAAACTCCAGCCAGCTTCGTAATTTCAACAAACGGCGAAAAATATAGTTCGGGCGAAGATAAAATTTTCTGTACCCAACAGTAAGCAAAAAGTTTAGTTCTTCGCGGGAAAAATATTGTCCCCAATGAGGTGGAATGAATTTCGCGTCAGGATTACGCGCGAAATCCCTCCAAACATCCCTGGCAATAATCCCACTTTTCATGGCGTCAAAATAAACCTGTGTTCCCGGAAAAGGAGTAAGGATGGTCAAATGCACATAATCCGGATTGAGATTTTTCATAACATTAAAAGTTTCCCGAATATCTTTAATAGTTTCTTCAGGATTTCCAATCATAAAGTAAGCGAGAGATGCAATTTTATTTTTTTTAGTAATATCAAAAATATTTTTAGCCAGTTTTAATGATATTTTTTTATTCAGAACTTTAAGAATTTTTTCCGTGCCGGCCTCAATTCCATAATGAATTCCCTGGCAACCGGCGCTTTTCAGATTAGCGATCATTTGCTCATCAATAGTATCCACACGAGAGCGAATATCAAACATAACATTTAGTTTTCTGCGATTGATTTCTTCACAAATATCAAGCACACGCTGACGCTCTACAGTAAAAGTATCATCATAAATCAGAAAATCAGTAATGCCCATATTACTGCAAATTTCGATTTCATCAACGACATTTTCGGGAGAACGAGCGCGAAAGTTTTTGCCAAGATGCGGCCTGTCACAAAAAGTACATTTAAATGGACAACCTCTACTTGTAAAAATAGAAGTTGCAACTTTGCCAACAGCAAGCAACGAATTATATTTCTGGTATGGAACAAGGCGCCTGTCCGGAAAAGGCAACTCATCTAAATTTTCAATTACAGCCGAAGCCCCGGTATTAACAATTTCGCCATCATAAGAAAAAACAATACCAGGAATGTTTAGCAATTTATCTTTGTCGTGAATAGAGTCAAGCAATTTTTTAAAAGTTTTTTCCCCTTCTCCCAAAACCAGAAAATCAACTCCCGGCAAATTCATGGTTTCTTCAGGAAACAAGTGAACATGCGGTCCGCCAAGAACAACAGTCGTCTTATTACTTATACTTTTAACCAAATTGACAGTTTTTATAACATCAATAAGCGTAAGTGTCATTGTAGTAATCCCAACGACATCAGGTTGAAGTTTTGTAATCTTTTCGAAAAGTTGAGAGTAAGAAAGTTCTTCTACCTGCGCGTCAACAACCGTAACTTTATGAGTAGTATATTTTTCAAGATAGGCGGCAACATAAAGAATGCCTAATGGCGGGTTACATCCTCGTTCGCTTTCAATAATGCGAGGATTGTTCCCGATAATTTCGTTTTCCCGAGGCGGATTTATTAGTACAATATTCATATATCAAAGTTTTTTGTCTATCAAATCAGCAATAAGACCAATTATCAAAATTTGCAATCCCGTTATTGCAAGAAGAACCGTAGTAGCATCATGGATTCGTCCGACAAAAATATAACTTAAAATAAGAACAGAAAAACTTGACAAAAACAAAATTAAACTTAACGGAACAAAAATACGTAACGGATTAAAATACAAAACAGTTCGTAAAATAAGTTGAACGAAATTTAAAGTATCATAAACAGGTCTTATTTTTGATTTTCCCTGACGCTTTTTATAATTTATAGGTAAATAATCAACAATATAATTATTAGAAAGAGCCGCAAGAGTAATAGTTGTGGTAAAAGAAAATCCATTTGGTAATATCTTGATAAATTTTTCCGCAAGTTCCTTGCGAAATATCCTAAGGCCTGAATTCAGATCCGGGATTTTACGTTTCACAAGATAGTTTGCAAGAATGTTAATCAACCATTTTGCAGGACGACGAATTAAAGGAATATTAACGTTTTTGCCTGTGCGCGCCGCAACAACCATATCTGTGTTTTCAATTTTACCGGCCAATTCTTCAATAGCTTCGATAGGATACGTACCATCAGCATCAATAATCATAATCCATTTGGAATCTGCGTGGCGAATACCAGTTTTGAGGGCGGCACCGTACCCGCGATTTTCATGATGCTTCACAATTTCAACATTTATTTTTTCGACAATTCGAGCGGTGTCATCGGTAGAACCATCGTCAACAACAAGTAACTGCCAACCATACTGGAGACAAATATTTTTTATTCGGGAGCAAACGTCCTCAATATTTTGAGTTTCATTATACGCCGGAATAATAATAGTAATAGAATTATTCATATTTATTTGTAATTGTTTCTAATTGTTAAAATATTTTGAATAAAATATTATAAACTATTCTCTGATTTTTTCCAACCTTATGTTTGTAAATTCGCCGGTTGAGGAAATATTTCCATATCCCATGTGAACGTAAATGGTTGCCGTTCCGGTAACTTCATTAGTAAAAAGCAGTTCTTTTTCCCACCATTTATTATATTCGTGCATCCACACAATTTGTTTTTCTTTTTGCGGCGGAAGCCAAAATCCAATTCTACCGCCGAATAACTGTCGCGAATCATCTGCCACAGTTGACCGTACTGTCCCGCATAATCTGTAAACAGCGCCCGAAAAAACGTTTACAGATTGCGCAACTCCTATTAGCTGAGCGTTAGGATTTTCGACACGAAGATATTTTGCAACTTTCAATTTATTTTTTTTGTTGATTATAAAAAGCAAATTTGTTTGATTCCGTGCTTTTTGCCAGTATTTCCAATGCAACATTTCATCGGAAAAGGTTCCATTTTTTATTAAATTTTTCAAGTTACTATATTTTTGTTTTTCCGCCGGAAAAACAATGTTTTCTTTTTTTCGCAAACGAGTTTTAGCTTTAGCAATAATTTTGTTTGCTTCTTCTTTTTTGCCATCGCCCAAAAATTTGAAAAATCTGGCATATCTAATTGCTGAATTATACTGACCTGCGGCAAAAGTTCCCCAAGCAGCACGCAACTGCGGTTCCGCCATCCAGAAATAACAGGCTGCATGTCGCTGCCACAATCGTGCAGCATCTTTACGAAGATTTCTTTTCGCAAAATATGTCGTAGCAAAGTTCACACTTACTCTGTGAGTAGATGCATTTCCAATTTCTCTAACAATAGCATCAGCTTCATTAGTATTCCCCCGCTCCAGCAACACTTCAGCAAGACGCACGGCAGCTTTTGCTCTCGGATAAAAATTGGATTTTACAACATAGTCAAGGATTTTTTCTTCATCTTTAATACGAAAAGAATTATTTTCAGCGTAATCACGATCAAACAACAAAAGAACAAAATCTCCTTTCCACCATTTTAAAACAGGAATAGTAGCAAAGTTAAATTTTCTTAAAACTTTGGTATCGGGATTTCTGGCGAAAACCCAAAGCCGCTTTGAATTTTTCAGAGCATTTTCTATTCCGCCAACAGAATGAGTTTTAAGCTGAATTCTCAGGTTTGCTGATGCAGGAATATATTTCTGAATATGTCCCGATCGGCACAGCCATATTTGATCAGATGGTTTCGCGAATGTAGTTAAAACTCGCGCGGTTAATTTATGAAAATCTCTATCTTCAAAATAATATTGTCCAAGTTTATGCAGTCCATTGCCGACGATTGGAAATGCAAATATCCAGAGCAAGACAATATACGAAACGGTAAAAATTATTGCAGATAATTTCTTTGTAATTACTGTCGAAGATTTCAATTTCTGAATAAAATTGAGAAGCAGTATCGCACCATCACGACATACTTTTGCCATCATATCTATACCGCCGGCAAACAGAATCATAACAACCGGACAGAGATAAAGCATTCTTCTGGAGTATGCTACTCCCCGGGATGAATTCATAATATAAAACAGAACAAGCGTAACCAACGCGGAATAAACAAAAAAGACAACAGGTTTTCCTTTTCTATAAAAAATCCCACCTGTAATTGCTGCCAAAAGCGGAATATGGAAAGACCACGAAGAAAAGCCAGCAAAATTCGTTTGGAGATAATTTAAAAAGCCTTTTAACGTAACCGGAATATATTCGTGCCAGCCGAAACGCCCCATGCTAACATTAGCGCCGCTTTTCCCGAACATTTTTAAAAATTTTATTGGGTACGGCATCCATAACAACGAAACAACAATTGCCGCAGCTCCAAGCCATATTAATGTTTTTAGAGAAATATTATACGGAGCGTTTTCACTGCCGGCTGATACATTTAGCAAAATCAAAAGAATAGTTAAGAACCCGAGCATTGCTATCGCCATAACGCCGTAATGGTAAGTGCGAAGGGACATGCTGCATGCTGCTACAACCCCGACCCAAATATACCATTTACGTGTTTCAATAAATTTTATAAAAAAATAAAACGCCGCCAAAAAGCATAGGCTTCCTATTTGATACAAACGATTTTCCTGCGCGTAACGCACAAAAAACCGGTTTGTAATAAGCATAAAAATTGCAACTAACCCGGCTCCTGAAGAAAATAAGTGACGAGAAATAAGATAGACAAATATAAGTGAAAGCGCTGCCGCTAAAGCTTGTGGCGCGCGAAGAGCAAATTCTTTATTTTCAAATATTGAAACACTACACTCGTTTACCCAATAATAAAAATGACACAGGTCGTAACTTTTTCCAGACATACTAAACGAAGTTCCGGGAGAATGGAGGAATTCGTCATGCATTAAACTCGGCGCAGTTATTTTCCAGAAAAATATTGAGCAACCGGCAAAGATCAATAGAAAAAGTGTAATTCTATTTATCCAAAACAATCTTGTAGAATCACTCGCACTGCCAGACAATTTCGGGTAAACTAATCGCGCCAAATTTGTGTAATAGCGTAAAATTAATCCCATGCTGACAAACAGCACGCAGATTGCAGCAAAATTCAGCCACATAAATTTGCTAGCCGTGCAATTGAACCCCGGGATTTTTTCCTGCAGAAGCAAAAAAATTAAGGCCCCCAAACCAAAAACAGCAAGAAAAAAGGCGCTAACTTTTTTAAGATTTTGTATAGTAAATTTTCGGGAAATATAAGCGTTCATTTTTTTTGTTTCGAAATATTTTCCAGCCGAATATCAGTAAATTCGCCCGTTGATGAAACATTTCCGTAACCCATGTGGACATAAACAGTAGCATGTCCGTTAACCTGATTGGTAAAAATAAGTTCTTTTCCCCACCATTTATTGTACTCGCTCATCCAGACAATTTGTTTTTCTTTTTGAGGCGGCAGCCAAAACCCTATTCTTCCGCCGAAAATTATTTTTGGGTCTTCAGTTGTAACAGATCTCGCTATTCCACTTAAACGATATATTGCCCCGGAAACGACATTAACGTTTTGGGCGATTCCCAATAACTTTGCTTCTGGATTTTCCAGGCGAAGAGCAAAATCAATACTACGAAGTCCGTTAGCTTCGACAACAGTTACAGAATTCGTGGTTTGCCTTGCATACTGCCAATAACTCCAATTTGATAACTCACTCTTAAAAATTCCGTTTTTTAAAAGGTTTACCCCTTTGGTTTTGAGTTGACGTTTTGGCCTTTTTCTCGGAAGATTATGCCATAACAAAACAAGCAACAACATGATTATCACGCCACATATACTTCCGATTATAGTTCCTCTTTTTGTAAACCGCGATGTGTTCGATTTGTTAAAAAATACAATTAAACTTAATAAAAGAATGAACGGGCAAAATATATGTCGATAAATAACGTGGAAATGGCAGCAGGCATGCCACGGCATCATAATATACCAGATTACTCCCGATAAAACAATTAATATTACTATCACAAACAGTTTCAAAATATGTTGCAAAGTAATTTTTGGAAGCTTGTTTATAAATAGCGCCCACGCCTGATACAAAGCTAAACCACCCACAATCAGTAAAATATTTTTGGTAGGAAAGTGTAACCGCCGGAAGTGGTTCCAAAGGTCAAGAATAGTAATAAACCTGTTTTTATCCAACCCTTTCTGTTTAATAATAGCAGAATTATAATTATAGTATCCTGAATTCCATTCTTTGCCAAATTCAATTTTGGCACGGAGCGCCGCAGTTCCAAGCAAATCGTGCCACGCTTTTGTCCATGATTTATAAAAGAGAGCATTTTGACAAATATGAGCAGCAATCGCCAGAATTCCTCCGGCAACATATAATCCTGTTTCTAAAAATGGTAAATACCATCGCCGTTTATCATGACGCGTTTCGGAGAAAAAATGATAAAACGCGATTCGAGAAGTCAACACTGCTACAGTTTGCACAGTCAGCCAATCGTAGCTGAACCATCCCGCGATGAAGCCGAGAATCAGCAATATAACTTTAATATTTTTGCAAGTTAAAGATAATGTAATTACAATAAAAAGAATTGAAAACATGTATGAATGAATGTGCAAACATTGATGCCATTCCCTGATTCCGGGCTGAAATACCAGAAAAAAAACTATGCCTGTTATTAAAAACTTTTGAAAAAGAAAGCGGGTTCGGCGAAGCAAAATTAATAACCAGACGCTGATTGCAAGGGCGGATATTACAACAGGAACGCGGCGAAATTGCTCTTTGGTGTTCCAACCTATTTTTGCAAACGGAACAAGAATATAAGCTGAACCGTTAGGCGTATGTGTATAACTTACAATGCCAAAACGGTGTTTGCCTTGTGAAATAGAAATGGAATCTTTGTGAATTCTGTTGCCGCCGGAACTATTGGCGGCGTCTATATGCAGCCTTGAAAAACCGGAATACAGAATAAAACAAAATATTATTAACGAAAAAATAATATTTAATATATTGTTTTTATCAGGTAGAATTCTATTCATTAATTATGTGGTTTTCCGAATTTATTTTCTCTTCCAATAATAAATAATAATTGACCCCGCTAAAGCGGAACAAACTATAAATAAATTCGGTTCCGGAATAGCAACTTCTATTATCTTGCCGATAGTTTCGTTTCCATAAGGGTCGCGCGCGCTTACACGATAATAAAGTGCTGTAGTCGGAGTTGGAAGCGTCCATTTATATGAACGAGTCCAATTGTATCTTCTATCATTATTCCAAGTCGTGCTGGAAGCAGATGGCCAATTAATATATTCAAAAGTATTATCCCAATTATTAGAATCAGAACCATATTCTAATTTAAATTGTGCGATATCAGTTGCTTGTGCTGTAGTAAAATTATCGAGTTTAGCTTCAATAATTAAACTTCCTCCATAATTTGTAACAATAATTTCGGGAGATGTAGAATCAAATCTATTTGATTTTTCATAAAGTGACATGAAAGGATTATAAAGAGGATCACCAATAAAAACGTTCATCCAAGCAATTGCACAAGGAGTCGATTGATACGAAGCTTCCGCGAAATCAAATCCCTGGCAAAAAGCGCGATAAAAGTTTCGCGCAAATGGGATTCCATCGGAAAATGGTTCGCCCACGGCTCCTCCGGTTGCAGTTAGTCCTCTTAAAAGCGCTCTGCCGGCAAAATAAGAGCCGTTCGATCCATGCCGGAACTCGCGGCACGGATATGATTCATTGTGAAACCCAACTGCCCCTGGTAACCATTGAAAACAATCAGGATAAAAACTATGCTTGTAATAAGCGCTGTACCACATCGCGTCGTCAAACGGGAAAGACAAGCCGGAATAGTTCCTGCTAATGTTGTCGCCAACATTAAAATCGTTAGTTGAAGACAAAACTATATCTCCCCAAGCAAGCTCGGAACCGTTTGTTCCCACTTTTTGAATTGTCGCGCTGCCGCCGCCGGAACACGAAATTGTTTTACCTTCAAATCCTCTCAAAATGCTTCCTCCAACATAGTAATAAAAATCATTAGTCGAGTAATATTCAGTTGTGTCACGCGCGTGATAAACACTAACGGTATAACCATTCATCGCGCTTATTCTTATCTCGTCAATGCGCGGAATATGATTTACCTGGCCTATTTCCCGTCTGTAACTGTCTTCTATCCAGTCCCAGGGTTGCAGAGTATTTACAACATTTGTATCGAACACACTTCTTATTGAATTGCCAACAGAATCTCCCCTGAACCAGTTTTTTATATCGCCGCCAAGCGCTCTTTCAAATATTTTCTGCAAGTCGCGCTGCCCGCTGTCGTAAGGATCATCATCTGTGTAAACGCGCCCATAATAGTTAGTGTCGGAATTGCCTGCCCAGTTCCTGATGTAGCGCTCAGCATAAAGAGTTTTATCAATTAAACCTATCGCAACATCTTTTCCAGGCCCATCTATGCGAGTTACAAGAAAATACCCATAAGACCAAGGAATAAAATTCGGCAAATCTGCATCTCTCAATTCTTTAAAATGTTTAGAATTAGCAGGATTGTTCGCATCATCATAATATTTGTTCCAAGCAGTAAATCCAGTTAAATTTCCATAGCCTATTTCAAAATTATCATCCCCCCACATGGCTCCATAACTCGCATCGAGATACGAAGCTGTTCCCGGTCGATTATTCCCATTTGTAAAATAAAGTCCATTATCAAACATTAAATATGGATTCATCAAAAAAGCGTCAAGGGAACGGCGATCATTTTTCCATGAAGCACCCATAGGATTTTCCGCATTTGTAAAATAAGTATTCACATCCGGCGGAACGCCAAAAACAGGGCACAAATAATAAATATTGCTTTTAAAAGGTTGCGATGTTAAAGAATTAGTAGAATTTAATTTTTGAACTACAGGAATTAAAATGTTTGAATAAAAGTTTTCGTAACTAATATAATCTTTCCACGTGTTATCAAGATAGTTTGAAACTGTAATTCCCAAAATATTATTAGCAGGGATGTCTCTGCGGTTTGCATAATATTCAGCAACTTCGAGAGAATCATTTTTGCCGTTATTGTCCCCGTCTTCCCAGGCAGTATTATAAATTACAAGGACATTAGAGGGGCCAACATGCGAATGCTCGCCAGGTGTTTGATAAGGCGCATTTGTCGGATGCGCGAAACCAAAAACAGAAAATAAAAACACAAGAAAAAAACTAAATTTTATTGTTTGGTAAAATTTCATAATTAAAATTATACCATATTTTTAGTTTTTTTTCATTTTTTTGGTATAATTATATTTGAGAATTAATTAATTTTTATCAAGGAGAAGATATGACTAATAAATTTTTCGGAATACTGTTCGTCGTTGTTCTTGTTGCAACAGGTGTCCTTTATTATAACCGTCTTGAAGAAACAAACTCTTTAAAAGAATATGTTTCGCAGCTGAAAAATGAAAACAGTTCTTTGATTAACAAGGCAAAAGAAAATGAAAAGCTGTTTACCGAGCAAACCGAACAGCTACAAAAAGAGCTTGCGGCTCTAAATAAACAGATTACGGAACTGGAGAAATGCATTTCAGAGCAGTCTTTGTCAAAAGCCGCGCGCAAAATTACCAAAGACAGCGAAGGCAAAGCTGTAACGGATTACATGTCAGGGCTTGCAAGAATGATGGAGCATTCCACTTTAAGGGATTCCACTCGAGCGAGCATCAGAGAGCATTCCGTTAATGTAATTTACGGGGATTTTATCAAGAACAACATTATGGACAAAAAAGAAGCTGAAACTTTAAAAGAACTTCTTGTAGACAGAGCCTTCGCCAGGTTTGGCAGAAATATGGAAATGCTTGACCCGAAATTAACTTGCGCCCAGAAAAAGATCGTCGTTAAGCAAATCAAAGATGACAGGGCTAAAATCGATGAAATTATTAAAGGTATGTTGAGCAAAGATATTTTCGAAAAATATCTTGAATGCGAAAAAAAATCAAGAGAAGTGTTATTTGTCAACCGTTTTAACATTAAACTTTCTAATGAGTCAATTCAGTTGTTGACCAGGCATCAGCAGAAATCTCTCGTTAATTTGATTTATAAAGAAAGGGTTTTAATGGAAAAACAGCCGGGCTACGTTAATTTAGAATTTGCCTGCCCGGAAGACCTGACAGATAATAATGTCCGCAAATTTTTCCAGCAGGAAAAGGTTATGGACGCGAAAATTACCGAAAAGTCTAAAAACATTTTCACCAAAGAACAGTTCACCGCTTTTACCGTGTTTCTAAAGCATTATAATGACGAGTTGAAAAGAAGAGTCAAACTTCTTCGATCTGTAAGAAGAAACAAGAAAAAATTAGCGATTTGTTAATAATAATCAGGCATTTCTCTAAAAGGGAGCTGTAGGCACAAAATGCGTGTCCGGCACATGCCTGGGTCGATTGCAATTGATAAAACACGTATAATAAAAAATTTTGTCTTAAAAGACAATTTATATCAGCCCCACGTATTATCGTGGGGTATAAGACACAAACGAATTTGCTCTGGAAGAGCAACTCATAATATAAAGCACCCCTTCAGGGTGCATAAACGCCGGGTTTCTGTAAACCCACGTTCAAACGTGGGGCTGTCCTTTCAGGACTGAACACCACTTTCGAGCAACCAAATATTTCGCCAAATCACAAACTAATGGAAAAAGTTGAAAAAAAACGGCATTTTTCGTATAATATTGCCCTGATTTTAAAGGTATAATATAATTTAGCCACGAATTACACAAATTAGTTTTTTGTCTTTCTTTTGACAAATTATTTTACTTGACTTGGAAAAAGTCCGGGAATTTGTGGGAGAAAAAGGAGATTCCTATAAGTTGAACCCTTATCCTTAATTTATTGAAAATTATTATGAAAAAAAATATTCATCCTGATTACGAACAAATTACTATTAAATGCGCTTGCGGCGCTGAATATGAAGTTGGCTCTACAGCTAAAGAAGTTCATCTTGGTATTTGCGCTTCCTGCCATCCGTTCTTTACGGGTAAGCAGAAATATGTTGATGCTGCCGGCCGCGTCGAGAAGTTTAAGAAACGTTACGCGAAAAAGTAAATATTTGAAATTTGCGATTTGAGATTTGCGATTTATTATCTTCAAATGTCAATTGTCAATTATCAAATGTCAAATGTCCATGGACCTCTCCGCAGTCAAGAAACACAAAGAAGAATTGAGCAGGATAGAAACCGAGCTTTCCAAACCGGAAACAGCTTCTAATCCCAAGCAGTTGCGTACCCTAACAAAAAGGCATTCTCATTTGAAGGATATTATTGTTAGTTTTGACGCACTGCACAAAATCGGCCAGCGTATTTCTGAAGCAAAAGAAATCATTGAAGACGGAACAGACGAACAGGAATTAGCTGAACTGGCTAACGAGGAACTGAAGCAGGCGCTGTCTGAAAAAGAACAGGAAGAAGAAAAGCTCAAAAAACTTCTTCTCCCGAGAAACCCTGAAGATGACGCTAACACAATTATGGAAATACGCGCCGGAACCGGGGGGGAAGAAGCCGCTCTTTTCGCTGCTGATCTATATAGAATGTATACTCGATATGCTGAAATAAAAGGTTGGAATATCGAGCCCATGGACACACATTTTGCCGGCCAGGGCGGGCTGAAAGAAGTCGTTTTCGCCGTCAACGGCGACTCCGTTCATTCTTTCCTGAAATATGAAGGCGGCGTACACAGAGTCCAGCGTGTTCCGGCAACTGAAGCCAGCGGAAGAATACATACATCTGCTGCTTCGGTTGCTGTTATGCCCGAAGCGGAAGATATTGAAATTGACATTGACCCTAATGACCTGAAAATAGATGTGTTCAGGTCTTCCGGACCAGGAGGCCAAAGTGTTAATACAACTGATTCGGCTGTAAGAATAACTCATATCCCTTCCGGGCTGGTTGTCAGCTGCCAGGACGAAAAAAGCCAGCACAAAAACAAAGCCAAAGCTATGCGGGTTTTAAAGGCAAGGCTTTCTGAACTTTTAAGGCAGGAAGCTGCAGACGCAAGATCGGAACAAAGGCGCTCTATGGTTGGAAGCGGCGACAGAAGCGAAAAAATAAGAACTTATAATTTCCCGCAAAACAGGGTTACAGACCATAGAATCGGGCTTTCCGTCCATGCACTTGAGGAAATCCTCAACGGACAGCTTGACAAAGTTATAGAGCCTCTAATTGAACATGACACAAAAGAACGGCTGAAAGCCCTCGGGGAGAATCAGTAGCCGCGGATTGCTATCCGCGCAGACCCAGTTGTAGCCGCGGATTGCTATCCGCGCAGACCCAGTTGTAGCCGCGGATTGCTATCCGCGCAGACCCAGTTGTAGCCGCGGATTGCTATCCGCGCAGTGAGATTTCCCCCTTAGAAAAGGGGGCGTGGCGAATTGTGGGGAGTTGTTCCTCTTTATGTCCTTTGATCCCTTAAAATCTTTTTGATTTCATGAAAGCAAAACTTTACATACTAACTTTTTCTTTAATCAGCTTGGTCTCTTGTGATATGCCTGAGCCTAAGCAGCCTGTAAAATCTGAAAAAATTAAGCCGCCGGAAAAGCCATACGCTGTTTTTTATGAAGATGCAAAGCCCAAACCCATAGCAAAGAAAATTAACAAGCCTGAGCCAGCGAAGAAAAAGCCCGAAGTAAAGCTAACGACTAACATTATCGCGATAGTTAATAACGCCCCTATTATGATAGACGAATTTCAGCGGATTTTCCCTGCTGACAAGCTGGACAAGCTTCCAAATTTCCTTCGCAGGGAATATGACAAAAACAGGATGAAATTCATCGACCAGCTTATCAACAGCAAAGCGATATCGTGCGCCGCGGACGAATACGATTTCAGTAATTTTCCTGAATATCAGAAAGAGCTTGATGAAATAACCAAGCAGCTTAAAACAAGATATTTTTATGACCAGGAAATCCTCGACAAAGTAAAAGTCACGGATGAAGAAATAAAAGATTATTACGACAAAAACGAAGATCTTTACCTTACGCCTGAACGAGTTCGGGCAAAGCATATATTAATTGAAGTCAAGAAAGGCGCGCATCCCGCCGAAGTTTCAAACGCTTGGGAAAAAGCCCGGAAAATCAGACGGCGCGTTCTTGAAGGTGAGGACTTTTCTAAAGTTGCAATGGAAGTTTCCGACTGCCCTTCAGGTCCTCAAGGTGGTGATTTAGGCTTTTTCCAAAGTGGACAAATGGTTCCCTCTTTTGAAAGAGCGGCTTTTAACCTCGGAAAAAATGAAATTTCTGATGTTGTTAGAACCGAGTTCGGTTTTCATATTATAAAGCTTAGCGACAAGATTCCTCAACGTAGGCAGTCTTTTAATGAAGTGAAAAGCTTAATTAGAAACACCCTTGAAAATGAACAGGAACAAGAACTTTACAGCCAGCTCTTGAATTCCTTAACTAACAAATATAAAGTTATAAAAAATGAAAAACTTATTAAAAAACTCGTGCATGGCAAGTAGAATTTGCGCGGCGGTGATGCTTATATCCACTTTCGGGTTCGCCGCCAAACAGGAACAGGTTAATCGAGTTGTCGCAAAAGTCGGAAATGATATTATTACTTCCGTTGAACTCGAGAGGTATGTTACTCCTATTGTCAACCAGCTCAAAAAGAGTTTCACCGATGAACAGCTTGAAGGAAGAATCGCGCATGCCCGGCAAACCGCCCTGAACTCGCTGATAGAAAGAAAGCTTCTGAACCAGGAAGCCGAAAGAGTCCAGCTCGCAATCCCTGAAGTTGAAGTCGAAAAATACATGAATAAAATCAAAGCCAACTACGGGTCCGAAGAAAACTATCAGGCTTTTCTCGCCAAAGAGGGCTTGACACCCGAAGAAATGTATAAAATGGCTGAAGACGAACTTAAAGCACAGGTTATTATTCATGAAAAAGTTATTAAAAAAATTAATGTGCTTCCTTCGGAAATTCATGATTATTACCAGCTTCACGTTTCAGAATTTTTAAGGCCAGCGCAGGTAAGAATGTACCAAATTCTTATTAAGAAATCCGACCCGCCGGAAAAAGCTAAAAAAACCGCTAAAAATATTCTAATACAGTTAAAAGAGAACGCTAACTTCCAACAGATGGCTCAGCTTTTGTCCGAAGGCCCGAAACGGAAAGCCGGCGGTTTGTGGGGGTATGTCACCCGCGGATTCTTCGGCGAAGAAATGTCTAAAGTTGAGGATGCCGCTTTCAAACTCAAACCCGGACAATTCAGCGATATTATTGAAACTGATTTAGGCTACCATATTGTTTTTATCGACAGGAAAAGAATCAGCAGGATTTTGACTGAGCGCGAAGCTTACGACGATATTTACAACCGTCTTTCTGACGCCCAGTTTACTGAAATTTACAAAAATTATCTTGACTATCTCCGCGGAAAAACTTATGTCGAGATAATCTCTGATTAGATGTTAGACCCAACAGAAGAAGAAAACACGAAATTTTACAAAACGATTTTTCTCACGGAGCGCACAAAGCTCACGGAGAAAAGTCAAAATAAATAATATTGATTTAAAAAACTTTGTGCCTTTGTGTCCTTTGTGTGAAAAAAATTAACTAAGTCTAACAAAGTCGATGGACTGGACGGGGTAACCACGCTTATTTTAGGCACCCCGCCAGTCATCGACAGCGTTAGGTGTCAGTAGTTTGAATGTTGAGTTTTGAATTCTGAAACCTGAAACCTGAAACCTGAAACCTGACTTTAATGATCATCCTCGGAATAGACCCCGGCACTCGTACTACAGGATATGGAATTATCCGCGATGAAGACGGAAAAATTTCCTGTATTGAATACGGCGCCATAAAAAATCCCCAAAAACTTAACGCCTGGGAATGCCAGCTACGGATTTTTGAAGGCATATCTAAAATTATCCAGGAATATAAAATTGACGCCGTGTCTGTCGAAAGCCAGTTTTTTTATAAAAATGCGAGGTCTGCCCTGCGAATTGGTGAAGCACGAAGCGTAGCGCTACTGCCGGCTACAAATGCGGGAATCCCTATCTTCGAATACACTCCCAAAAGGGTTAAACAGGCAGTTGTAGGAACAGGAACAGCCCGGAAAGAGCAGGTGCAGCATATGGTGGGCGCTTTGCTGAATATAAGCGATAAAATCACTCCTGAAGACGCTGCCGACGCCCTCGGAATAGCCATAACCCACGCCCACAACAATAAATTCCGGAAAATGATTGACGAATAAATCTCTATAGCCACGAATTTTTGAGAGCCCGGAGATTTTCGGGCACGAATTAAAGACTGATTTTTATTTGTAATAAAACCAAAATTTTGCTAAAATTAATTATATGATAACGTTTTTAGAAGGAATTATTGAAGAAAAGTCCCCTGCTGTTATCGTTTTGAACGTAAACGGTGTGGGTTATGAAGTTTTTATCACACTTAATACTTACGAGGATTTGCCTGCGAGTGGCTCTAGGACCAGAGTATTTACACATCACCACGTTCGTGAAGATATAGAAGTGCTTTACGGCTTCAGCGAAAAATCCGAACGCTCTTTTTTTGTGAAACTTCTTGGCATATCAGGAATAGGCCCGGCGCTGGCTGTCAACATTCTTAGCGGTCTTCCTGTCGTCACATTAAAATCAGCGATTGCTTCTGAAGATTCCAAGCGGCTTTCAAGCATCAAAGGCGTCGGCAAAAAAACAGCAGAACGAATAGTCATAGAGTTAAAAGATAAAATTTCTCAGTTCGAGATTATAGAAGAAAAACAAACTGAAGTTTCTCCCGAAGACAAGGTGGTAAATGATTCAGTTCTGGCGCTTGTCGCTCTTGGTTACCGGAACGCGGAAGCCTATTCGGCCGTAAAACGCGTTTTGAAAGATATGGACGAAGTGCCGGGCGTAGAAGTGATAGTCAGAAAAACCCTCAGCTCGATGAAATAAGCTATTTATTTTTTATCGCAAAGACGCTAAAGACGCAATGGAAAGCAACCGGAATTCTTTCTGGAATTCGCCCCCCCCCCGGCACGCGCGGGGTCAATTATCGAATATAATTTTTAGACACTAATAATTTGGATTTTCCGCTTTGTGAACATTGTGGGCTTTGTGTGAAATAACCTCTCGCGGAGCTCTCAAAGTTCACAAAGTTTCAACCGCTAATCCTCACTAATTTCCCACTAATTTTCCCCCAACTGATTACTAATTTTCACAACATTAAAACACTCGAGAAAAAATAAAACATTCTGGAAAAGATAAAAGAACATGAATATGCCGTCATATTCATGTTCCATGGAGTGGTTGTGGGTTATATATTGTCAAGTTTTAGTGTCTGGCGCCGTGACTTGACAATTTCTATGTGTTTTTTTGATTATTGCGCCCTTTTGTTGAAGAAAAAGTCTTCTTAGTAGCCGTTTGTAACCTCAAACCGCCAGGACAAAGGAGTTGGTAATTTGAAATCCGAAATTTGAAATTTGGAATTACACAAATCTTTCGCAAATTCTGATGAAGAAGAAAACTTCGCGTAATTCAAGACATTAGCAAAATCAATTGTGGCCAAACAATTAAGACTGAAAGGAAAACCATTTATAACAAAATAATTAAATTTTTTTGTGCTTTTCTGCTTTTTCCGCTTTATTCGAATTATAATTATACCATATTTTATTATCATCATCATAATTAGACGCAACATGAAGCAGATATCAGATTTTATCGGTTTCTCCCCGATAAGCAGGCCGGGACGTCCTGCTTTACTCCCCTTTTCACGTTACGTCTAAATATACCACAAAAATGTACGGATGTTTTTGCAATGGGATTAATTTTATGGTATAATCAAAGATTCGATGTGGAAAGGATTTGACGTTTGACATTTGATCTTTTTTATGAAAAAAAGAAATTTTATATTTTGGTTGGTTTTTGCTGCGGCTTCGCTGCAGGCGGTTACGAATGTTTCCATCGTTACTTTTAATACCGACAAACTTTGCGGCGAAGTTGGTGACAGTCAGTACCATTCCATCGGCAGGATTCTCAGCTGCCTTGACGCGGATGTTTTCATGCTCCAGGAAATTCCAATCAGCACAGTTGAAAACCTTGTTTCCCTGCGTGATGATTATCTGACAAATTATTATGTCGTATGGTCGGGGAACCATGATAATTTCAATCGTCAGGCGGTTTTGAGCCGATATCCTATAGTAGCAAAAGGAGATGTAGTAACAAATGATCCTTCTTTACCCGCTAATTTCACGCGAGAACTTTTATGGGGAAAAATAGAAGTTCCGGATACTGATTGTATAAACGTTTTTTCGGCGCATTTAAAAGCTGGATTTACCGGAGGTGATGTTTATTTGCGAGAAATTGAAGCCAGAAAAATCACTAATTATCTCGCTCAGTTTATTATGGAAAATCCGTTGGCTCAAATAGTTCTTGCAGGAGATATGAATACCGATGTTGAAGATCCGTTAGATGGTGACGCTGTGAACATATTGACAAATTCCGCCGCGCAAACAAGATACACAGACGCTTTTAATCCTACAACAGGGCTAGACGACACACTTACAAGCGGGTCCAGGTTTGATTATCAATTTCCGAATCCCCGCCTTGTTGACACAACGAGCTTAGTTTTTAGAACAGATGCCGGGACTCCCCCGCCATGCGTTTTTGTTTCCGACACTACTAACGCATCCGACCATTATCCCGTATTTTTCAATTACGCTTTAGGTCCTGCCCAGAACACAAATTTCGCAAAAATTCTCGTCACGGAAATAGATGTCTGGCGCTCGGACAATGCAAATGAATTCATAGAACTCTACAACGCCGGAAATATTACCCAAAACCTTCAGGGCTGGGCTATAGACGATTTGGAAGGTGACAGCCAAATCATTGCCGCCTCCCCCGCCATCCTTCATCCCGGACATTACGCTTTAGTAAAATATGACGAAACAGGTATACCGGATTCAACTTCCGAAGGTGATGGAGTCCTGAATTTATTTCTGTCAAACTCTTTGAGTTTCACTGCAACAGATGACCAGTTTGTCTTGCTGGACAAATCCGATTTTTTTGTTGACGGCGTGATTTGGAACAACAATGATTACACATTGGCGCCAGGCAACGGAAGCGATTTTAATGAGATGTGCAAATACAGTTGGATTTATCCTTTGGTAATGGACAACAACCCGACGCAATACATTGAGCGGTCGGTGGAAGTTCGCGGCACAACCTCACCCAGCGGTCAGTCTCTTTTCCGGTGGCGCAATGAAAATCTTAATTATTTAGAGACCGACAAAAAGGAGGACTGGGCGACAAGCAGCGTAGGCACTCCTGGCGCGCCAAACACTATTTATTTCCCTAAACCCAACATTTTATTTACCGAAGTAGCTGTCTGGCAAACTCCAAGCGCGGCCACTCAGGACTTTGTTGAAATTTACAATGAAGGAAATACTACCGTTGACATTTCAGGATTCGTTATAACAGATTTTGACGGGTCGGATACTAACATCCTTTCAGAAACTAACGCGTGGCTTTTGCCCGGCGACTATGCCCTTCTGTTTTTGGACGACGGGTCTAATGACGTTACTTCTGCGGATGACGGCGTGCTAAATATTTATAATGTTGACAAAAATTTAAAAACTGTTACAAAAAGTGAAGGGCTGATACTGAGCGATTCTTTGGGCAGAGCCCTCGACGCTGTTGTTTACTTTTCCGACAATGGGGCAACAGGCACAGCTAACGAAATTTCTGATCTGGCAGAATTGTGCCCCGATGACTGGGACTACGATCCCGATCCCACTACATGGCCGATGTATTTTGCTTACGCGGTTTCCGCTTCTCCTGACGGCGGGACAAACAGCCCCGGAAGCAACGATTCCATTTCAAGGTATTTGTTTGACGACATAGCAGACGACTATCTTGACAGGGACTTAAAACTTGACTGGTATGTTTCAGCCCAAGACATCACTCCGGGAGCGCCGAGCAAAGAATCGATCATACCGGAGCCGATAGAGATTTGGATTGTTGGAGTCTTGGGGTGTTGGATAATTGTTAAATTAAAAAGACCAAATTTCAAATTTTAGTTTTTAATTCGCTTTAGCGCCCGGTTGATACCGGATAAGTTTATCAAAATCAGAGATTTTAGTTACAAGAAAGCGCGTGTGATTGAGTAACCACACGCGCATTTTTTACAACTTATTCCGTTGCGCTCCAAAGCGTTACGCGAACGGAAATCAATTAATTAAAGCTATGCGACAGGAATGACGTTTACGTGAACTCCTGAATGATTTTTAAGAAATTCGACTTTCCCGTCAATAAGAGAAAAAATCGTGTCGTCTTTTCCGCGTTTGACATTTGTGCCCGGCTTGACTTTAGTGCCGCGCTGTCTAACTATAATAGCCCCGCCTTTGACGATTTGCCCGCTGTATCTTTTGATGCCAAGCCTTTGGGCGTTACTATCGCGTCCGTTTTTAGAACTTCCTAATCCTTTTTTATGTGACATGGAATTTTACTCCGTAAAATTAGTAATTTGAAATTAGTCGTTAGATTCTTCAGCTTCAGCCGGTTCGGATTTTTCCGGTTCAACAGGATTAGCTTCAGTTTCAACCGGCGCCAGATCTTTAATAGGTGCAACAATTTCATCGATTTTTACCGAAAGAAGAGTTTGCCTGTGTCCTGTTTTTTTCCGATATTTTTTCCGTCTTTTTATTTTAAAGACAGTAAGCTTTTCGCCTTTGGTTTCTCCAAGGCAAGTAGCTTTCACTTTGGCTCCGTCCACAGTAGGAGCGCCAACGCAAGTTTCCTCGCCGTTAGAGCAAAGCAAGACATTATCAAAAACAACAGCCGAATTTTCTTCCGCCTCAAAAAGAGGGATATCGAGAATCAATCCGTTTTCGACTCTAAATTGTTTATCACCAGTATCAATAATTGCGTACAACATTAATTTAATCCGTTATAAATTATTTACCAAAAAGTTTGCCTAAAAGTCCTTTCTTTTTAGGTTTAGGTTCTTCTTTTGTTTTTTCTTCCGGTACTTCTTCGACCGGTTTTTCTTTCGCAGCAGCTTCAGTCTTTTCTACTTCTTCTGCTCCTTTTTCAACTTCTTCCGCTGGAGCTTCAGAACGTTTCTGCTCATCGACATTTTCAGTTTCAGTTTCTTCCTGAATCTGCAGGTCGCCTTCTACGGTAGTTTGAACATCTATTTCGTCTTCAGGGGCAGCTTTCTTACGTTCCTTGAATTTAATTTCAGCGCCGACAAATTCGAGGATAGCCATAGGAGCATTATCACCTCGCCTTGACTCGAGTTTAAGAATTCTAGTATAACCTCCCGGCCTTGCTTCGAAAATTTTACCCCATTCATCAAAAAGTTTTCTGACAGTTTCTTTCCTGTCGCTGGCAGTAGGCCTGAGGAATTTAATTGCCTGCCTTCTTGAATGAAGGGAATTTTTCTTGGCAAGAGTAACCATCTTATCCGCGTATCTTTTAGCAGAACGGGCAATCCGCAAAGTAGTAGTAACTCTTCCGTGGTCTATAAGACCCGTAACAACGCTGGCGAGAGTGGCTTCTCTATGCGGAGCTTTTCTTCCAAGCTTATCTGTCTTTTTCTTATGACGCATACAATAATTTTATGATTTTGTGATTTAATGATTTAGTGATTTAGAGAAATCATTATTATTTCTTTTTAGCACCTTTTTTAATAATTTCAGCGATTTCATCTTCAGTCGTCGGCGCTTTTTTCAATTCGAGGTCCATCGCGGCAAGCATATCTTTTACTTCGTTAATAGCTTTCTGTCCGAAATTTTTCATAGCAAGCAGGTCAACATCGGTTTTTTCAATCAGTTGAGCCAGGTTGGAAATATTTCCGGCAGTCAAAGCGTTTGTGGTTCTCTTAGAGAGCCCGAGACTGTCGATGGAAGTTTCCGCGTATTTAGCTTTTTTGATTGCCATTTCTTCTTCTTTTTTCTTTTCGAGGTCTTCTTCAGGTTCACCCTCAAGATACATAGGATCGCCTGCTTTGGCAAATAAATTAAAGTGGTCGATTACCAATTCAGCCGACTGGACAACTGCGGCAAGAGGGTCAATTCTTCCGTCAGTCCATATTTCAAGAACAAGCCTGTCATAGTCCGTTTTAACGCCAACCCTGGCAGCTTCAACAGTGTACTTAACCTTCTCTATCGGTGAGAACAAAGAATCAATCGGGATCAAACCTATGGGCTGAGTTTTCAGTTTATTAAGTTCAGCCGGTCGAAAGCCTGTTCCAACGGCAACGTTAAATTCCATTTTAATTTTAGCTTTGGAATTCGCACTGCAGATAACATGATCCTTATTAACAATTTCCACGCCGGAAGGAGTTTTAATCATGCCGGCGGTGATAAGTCCTTCGCCTTTAGCTTTCAGTTCACACTTGAAAGACTTTCTCGAAGTAACGTTAAAAAGGACTTTTTTAAGGTTTAGAATGACGTGTGTAACATCTTCATAAACACCGGGAATAGTAGAAAACTCGTGTGCGACGCCGTCCATCTTCACCGACGTAATAGCAGCGCCTTCCAGCGAGGAAAGGAGCACGCGCCTTAGTGCATTCCCCAAAGTATGACCGAACCCGCCTTCAAAAGGTTCAGCAACAATTTTGGCATAAGTATCTGTTTTAGTTTTCTTTTCAACAGCTACACCTTTTGGCATTTCAAATTTATTAAGCTTTGGCATTTTTAAATTTTTGATTTTTGAATTATAATTTTTGAATTCTGCCTAAAAATATTTAATCAATTATTTTGAGTATAATTCAACGATAAGTGATTCATTAACCTGTACAGAGACATCAGCCCTTGCAGGAGATCTAGCAACATTAACAGTAAGATTTTCTTTATCTATATCGAGCCATTCAGGAGGGATAAATCCTTCTCCGAGAGCTTCCACAGACTGCTTAACCAGTTTTTTTGCTTTTTCCGTGTGGCAGGAAATTACATCACCCTCTTTTACTATATAAGAAGGGATATTGACTTTTCTGCCGTTAACATCAAACATAGAGTGGTTAACCATTTGCCTTGCCTTTGCGAGCGATGAAGCAAGCCCCGCTTTGTAGACAAGATTATCAAGTCTTGATTCAAGCATGATGAGCAGGTTTTCGCCTGTAACACCTTTTTGCTTGTTTGCCCTTTCAAAGAAGATATGAAATTGAGTTTCAAGCAAACCGAAAGTACGTTTCAGTTTTTGTTTTTCTCTCAACTGAAGTCCGTATTCGGACAACTTACCGCGCCTTGTTCTTCCGTGCATACCTGGAGGAATAGGCCTTCTTTCAAAAGAGCATTTCGGAGAATTACATCTTTCACCTTTAAGAAAGAGTTTAGAATTCTCACGACGACAAAGTCTGCAAACTGGTCCTGTATATTTTGCCATAATAAATTAAATAATTTTCTGTTAAACTCTACGTTGTTTTTTGGGCCTGCAGCCATTATGCGGTACTGGAGTAGTATCGCTGATAGTAACAATTCTAAGGCCGGCCGTCTCTAACCCTCTAACGGCGGATTCGCGTCCTGAACCCGGGCCTTTAACATTAACATCCACTTCGCGCAGGCCATGCTGCATAGCTTTCTGGGCTGCTTCCTGGGCAATTTTCGCGGCGACAAAAGCAGTAGATTTCCTCGCGCCGGAATATTTAAGCACGCCAGCCGAACACCAAGCAAGAACGTTCCCGCGTTTATCGGTAATGGTTACAATAGTATTATTAAAAGTGGCTTTAATGAAAGCCAGTCCCTGGGGGACATTTTTATTTACTCTACGTTTTTTTCCTGGAACTTTAGCCATAATAGTTCAAAATCAAAGATTTTGGTTACATTTCAAAGATTCGAAATCATAGATTTCGGTTACACAACTTTTTTCTTAGCGCTCGGAAGCTTTTTAGGACCTTTTCTTGTCCTTGCGTTAGTTCTTGTGCGCTGGCCTCTAACCGGCAACCCTCTGCGATGCCTCCCTCCGCGGTAACAGTTAATTGTAATAAGCCGCTTAATATTCTGCTGAGTTTCGCGGCGCAGGTCTCCTTCAACAAGAAAGCCCTGCTGCAGAGCGGTAGTAATTCTTTTAATATCATCGTCCGAAAGCTCTGAAGCACGAGTATCCGGATTAATATTAGCCTGTTTCAGCAAACGGCGAGCCAACGTCGGGCCAATACCGTAAATGTATTGAACCGAAGCTTCAATTCGCTTTTTCGCAGGAATATCAACACCAATAATTCTGGGCATAATATATCACCTAATTCAGTTAATAAGGATTAACCCTGCCTTTGCTTGTGGCGTGGGTTAGTACAAATCACCCGGATAACGCGCTTGCGGCGGATTACCCGGCATTTTTCACATAGTCTTTTTACAGAAGCTCTAACTCTCATAATAAGTCCAAGGTCTAAGGTCATACCCGGCAACCGCCGGGAAAGGGTCTTAAGGTAATAAGGTTGAACAGTCCTGGAAGTCCTGTTTTACTTTATTCCGTTAATACTTCGCAGCCTGCCGAAGTAACTAATACTGTATTCTCGTAATGAGCGCACGGAAGCCCGTCTTCGGTTACAACCGTCCATTTATCATTAAGCACTTTTACTCTTTCAGAACCGATAGTAATCATCGGTTCGATAGCCAGGGAGCAATTTTCCGGGAGGGTCATTCCAGAGCCCTGCTTCCCGAAGTTCGGCACTTCAGGCGGTTCGTGCAAACTTTTTCCCACGCCGTGTCCGACATACGACCTGACAACTCCATATCCGTTTTTCTCACATTCGGACTGAATAGCGTAAGAAATATCACCCACTTTAATATTTGCTTTGATAACTGAGCAAGCAGCCTCGAAAGCAAGTTTAGCGGAGTCAACCAGTCCTTTAACGTCTTGAGGGACAGCGCCTACGGTAAAAGTGCGGGCGGCGTCGCCTATCATTCCTTTAAATTTCACGCCGGCGTCAACGCTGACAATATCTCCACTTCTAATTTCTCTGGTTCCCGGAATACCGTGAATCAATTCTTCGTTAATTGAAACACAAATGTTCCCCGGGAAGCCGTTATATCCTTTAAAGGCAGGATAAGCGCCTTTAGATAAAATAAAATCTGCCGCAACAGCATCTATATTCGCGGTGGTTATTCCCGGCTTAACCATTTTTTGAATAACCGCCAGAGTTTCTTTAAGAATGCTGCATGCGGTCCGCAATTTTTTCAATTCGCCTGAAGATTTAACAGGGATTATATTGCGCTTTTTCCGCATAGCATATTAATCGCGAACCAAGGCCAGCATTTCCTTCAGCGCTTCTTCGCGGTCTCCATTCGCGTCAACATCTTTGAGGATGCCTTTATCACGGTAATAATCTATCAAGCTTTCCGTCGATTTTTTGTAAACTTCGAGGCGATTAAGAATAGTAGCTTCTTTATCGTCGTCTCTTTGATAGGTTTCACCGCCGCATTTATCACAAACGCCTTCGACTTCAGACGGCATATTAGTAACATGATAAATAGCGCCGCACTTTCTGCAGACTCTCCGCCCTGTCAGGCGTTTAAGAACAGTATCGTTCGAGCAAACTAAATTGATAACGAGATCGATATTCAAACCGGCATCAATTAAAGTTTCGTCGAGTTTTTCAGCCTGACCGATTGTTCTCGGAAAGCCGTCCAGCAAGAATCCATTTTCACAATCCGGTTGTGAAATTCTTTCTTTAACCATCGCGACAACAAGCTCATCCGGAACGAGCTCACCCGAGTCCATATATTTTTTAGCTTCGAGACCGAGAGGAGTGCCTTTTTTTAAAGCAGAGCGAAACATATCCCCAGTAGAGATATGAGGAGTGCCCAGTTCTGCCGAAATGCCGGCAGCCTGAGTGCCTTTACCTGCGCCCGGAGGGCCTAAAAGTATAACTCTCATTAGTATCTTCCCCTTAATTTACCTTTTTTCATAAAGCCGTCATAATGTCGCATAAGCAAATGCGCTTCCACCTGCTGCATAGTGTCAAGCATAACACCGACAATAATCAGCAAACCTGTTCCGCCAAGAAAACTTGTTATCATAAAAGGGATTTGAAGCCTTCCCGCTATGATCATGGGAGTAACGGCGATAACAGCAAGGAAAACGGAGCCGGCAACTGTAATTCTGACCATAGTCTGCTCAAGGAAATCCGCGGTAGGTTTTCCCGGGCGCACACCTGGGACAAAAGCCCCGCCTTTTTTGAAGTCCTCAGCAATCTGCGACGGATTAAAAGTAATCGCTGTATAAAAGAAGCAGAAGAAAACAATCATTCCGGCGTAGCATAAAAGATATAGCCAGCTGCTTCCGTTAAACAAACTCAAAGTATCCTTCAGGAACACCCATGAATCGGGGACAAATCTAGCCAGGGCGCTCGGAACCATCAAGATTGACGAAGCAAAAATGATGGGGATAACTCCTGCCTGGTTCACCCTCAACGGGATATAAGTAGATTGGCCCTGAAGCATTCTTCCGCCTGAAGCAACACGTTTCGCGTACTGGACGGGAATTCTTCGTTGGCCTTGGATAACTAAAATAACCCCGGCAACAACCGCGACAAACATGACAATAAGAAGAACAGCCTGCCACATAGGCCTGCTTTCGCTGGCTCCAAAACCGTAAAGCGCCCAGAGCTGCCTTGCAGCAAGCGGCATTCTCGAAACAATGCTTGCCATAATGATAATGGAAATACCATTGCCAATTCCCCGCGCCTGGATTTGTTCTCCAAGCCACATAAGAAAGATTGTTCCGGCAGTCAAAGTAATTACAACAAAAATATTGAACCACGGCGCGGGAATCAAGTTTACACCGGAAGAAAGCAAAGACTTGCTCAGCATGAAAGCCTGGATTATACAAACTACAATTGTTCCGTAACGCGTGTACTGATTAATTTTCTGCCTTCCAGCTTCGCCTTCATGGGTAAGCTTTTCAAGGCTTGGCACTACGCTCTGCATCAGCTGCATAATAATCGAAGCAGAGATGTAAGGCATAATACCAAGGGCCATAACTGTAACATTCCTCATTGAGCCGCCGGTAAATAAGTCCATCATCCCGAGAAGCCCGCCTTCGCTGTTTCCAAAAACTTTATAAAGCTGCGAAGTATCAATCCCGGGCGTAGGAATATAAGCGCCGATACGGTAAACAGCAAGACAACCGATAGTGAACAACAATCGGTTGCGAAGCTCGCTGATTTTAAACATGTTTATGATAGTTCTAAGCATTATTTATCCGTATTTTTTTCTTTTTCTTTTACTTCTTCGGCTGGAGCTTCAGGGGCTTTCATTTCAGCAACTGGTTTTTCTTCGCCCAGCGTAGAGCAAGTTCCGCCCGCTGCTGTTATTTTCTCTTGCGCTGATTTTGTAAATTTATCAGCAACAACATTTAAAGCTACTTTTAAATCACCGTCTCCAAGGATTTTAAGTTTCGCGTTTCTTGTTTTTGTAATCAGCCCTGCCACTTTAAGCGTTTGGGGATTGACTTCAGATTTTGCCGGGAACTTAGCCAGATCGCCGACATTAACAACTTCGTAAGTTTCTGAGAATTTGTAGTTGCTGAATCCTCTTCTCGGGAGCCTTCTATACAAAGGAGTTTGTCCTCCTTCGAAGCCGGGACGCACTCCGCCGCCGGACCTGCAGTTTTGGCCTTTATGTCCTTTTCCGGCAGTTTTGCCCAAGCCTGAACCAACACCTTTCCCTTTACGTTTGGTATTAAAGGTAGAATTTTTAGATGGTTTTAATTCGTGTATTTGCATGTTAAAACTATTATTTTCGTATTTTAATTATCGGCTTTTTCCTCTACTGCTTCTTCAATCACTTCCTTCTCGGTTTCAACGGCTGGAGTTTCTTCCGGAGCAGGTTCAACATCAAATTCTTTAAGATGAATTCCTCTCCTTTTGAAAGCGGAACGTTTATCAATCAATTGAAGCAGGGCGTCCAAAGTAGCCTTAGCAACATTCCCTTTATTATCCGACCCGAGGCTTTTGCTTAAGATATCCTTAATTCCCGCTGCTTCAACAACAGCACGCACAGCGCCGCCGGCAATAATTCCTGTGCCTGAAGTAGCAGGTTTTAGCAAAACTCTTCCGCCTTTAAATTTACCTGTAACCTTGAAAGGAATAGTTGTATTATACCTTGGAATAGAAACTAAATTTCTTCTTCCGTCCGTTAAAGCTTTAGCGATAGCATCACTAACTTCCAGCGCTTTACCAAATCCGAGGCCTACAACACCGTTGCCGTCACCAACAACAACGAGAGCGCTAAACGCCATGTTTCTGCCGCCTTTTGTCGCTTTGCTTGTGCGGTTAACGGAAACTACTTTTTCGATAAGATCAGACTCTTGTGAATTATAATATTGAGCCACAATAAACTCCAAAAAAATTAAAACTTAAGACCGGCTTCACGGGCAGCTTCGGCAAGCGCTTTTACCCTGCCGTGATATTTATAACCCGCGCGGTCAAAAACAACATTAGTAATATTAGCCGCAGCTGCCGCCGCTGCGATGCGAACACCTACTTCTTTGGCAGCTTCAATATTAGAACGGCTTCCTTTTATAGAAAAATCTTTAGAAGAACTATTGGCAGAAGCAAGGACATTGCCCGTGCTGTCATCAATAACCTGGGCATAGATATATTTCAGGCTGAAATAAACATTAAGTCTCGGCTGCTCAGGAGTACCGATAATATTATTCCTGATTCTTAACTGGCGTCTCTTTCTGAGATCTATTTTTTTTCTTTTTTTAATAAGACTCATAATTTCACCTTACTTAAGCAACAACGCTTTTCCCTGTTTTTCTGATAACATACTCATCCACGTAACGAATTCCCTTTCCTTTATAAGGTTCCGGGGGATAAAAAGAACGGATTTTTGCCGCGGCAGCCCCGACAAGCTGTTTGTCTATTCCGCTGACACTTAATTTCGTATTAGCTTCAACTTTCACTTCAACGCCGTCAGGCACCTGGAAAATAACAGGATGAGATTTTCCAAGACTAAGGTTAAGCTCTTTACCCTGGACAGCAGCCCTATAGCCTACTCCCTGGATTTCAAGATTCTTTTCAAAACCTTTGCTAACGCCAATTGTCATGCTGTTGATCCTGCTTCGAATAGTTCCGTGCAGTTGCCTGACAGCCTTAATTTCACTTTCTCTGCTGACAACGATGGAATCACCTTCAATAGCAACAGATATCTGGCCCGGCAATTTAATAGAAAGTTCGCCTTTGGGCCCTTTAACAGTAACTTCGCCATCAGCTACATTACCAGTAACACCTGAAGGCAAAGGTATATTTTTAAAACCAATTCGAGACATAAGAAATATTCGTTAAATCGTTAAATCGTTACCAGATTTCCGCGATAAATTCGCCACCTACATTTTTGTTTTTAGCTTCACGCCCGGTCATAACGCCTTCGGGAGTAGAAATAAGGGCTATGCCCATACCGCCTCTAATACGAGGTATATCCTTCGCTTTCAGATAGCGTCGAAGGCCTGGCCTGCTTACTCTTTTCAGGCGCTGGAGCACCGGGTCTTGTTTGTAATAATTAATATAAATACGGGTTGTGGGATGTTCTGTTCCCTCAACCGAAAGAAAACCTCTTATATAACCTTCTTTTTTCAAAACTGCAAGAACGCTGTCTTTAAGTTTTGAAGAAGGCACATCGACTGTGCGATGCTTTGCCATACAGGCGTTTCTTATTCTTGTAAGTAAATCTGCTACAGGGTCTGTCATTGACATAAGTTCAATTCTTTGGATTATTGGACTTTTGGGTTATCGGATTGTTGGAGTTACATCACTCCATTGCTCCATTACACCATCACTCCATTATTAAATTTACCAGCTTGATTTTATAACACCCGGAATGGCTCCGTTGCCCGCAAGTTCCCGGAAACAAATTCTGCACAAATGAAATTTACGCATATATCCTCTCGGGCGGCCGCACTTCTGGCAGCGGTTGTAAGCCCTAACAGGAAATTTAGGTTTTCTTCTTTGTTTGTAAATCAGCGCTGTTTTAGCCACGTTTTAACCTCTTAATTAAATTATTTATTTCTTGAAAGGCATTCCAAACTCTGTAAGGAGCGTTCTGCCTTCATCATCATTTTTAGCCGTAGTAACAATGGCAATGTTCATGCCTTGCGTTCGTTTAACTTTATCGGGATTAAGTTCGTTGAAAATCAACTGGTCATCTATTCCAAGGGAATAGTTTCCTCTTCCGTCAAAAGCCTTGTTGGATACTCCTCTAAAGTCTCTTACACGAGGCAATGTAGTGTAAATAAGCCGTTCTAGAAAATCATACATTCTTTTTCCGCGGAGAGTCACTTTACACCCGATTTGCATGCCTTCGCGAAGCTTGAAGTTAGAAACTGACTTTCTGGCTTTTATCAGAAGGGGCTTTTGCCCTGTAATCAGGGAAAGTTCTTCAGAAGCTTCCTGTAAAATTCCTTTGTCATTAATAGCCTCACCCACACCCATGCTGACAATAATTTTTGTCAGTTTCGGCGCCTGGTGGGGGTTTTTAGTTCCCAATTGTTTCAACATGTTGGGAAGAATTTCTTCTTTATATAATTTTTGAAGTCTTGACATATTAATTATTTTGTTAACTATTCAACAGAGGCAATTTTTTTGACATTAGAAACATGAATAGAAGCTTCCATGTCAATAATACCGCCTTTCTGGTTTTTCTTGCTGGGTTTAACGTGTCTTTTGACAACATTAACGGATTCAATAATAACCCTGTCTTTGCCAAGAAGAACAGAAACAACTTTGCCTTCTTTTCCCCGGTCTCTCCCGGAAATAACTTTAACTAAATCGCCTTTCTTTATTTTCATTTTGTTTTTCGTGTTGAGATTCGTGGATAGTCCCGCCCGGCCGGGACGGCTACTTTATACCACTTCGGGGGCAAGAGAAATAATTTTCATAAATTTTTTGTCTCTAAGTTCTCTTGCAACCGGCCCGAAAATTCGTGTGCCCCGCGGGTTCATCTGAGCGTCAACTATGACTACCGAATTATTATCAAATCTCAGTTTGCTTCCGTCATCGCGTGTTATTGTAGCTTTGGTTCTAACAATCACCGCTTTGACAACTTCGCCTTTTTTTACGTTTGAGTCAGGCTGGGCAACTTTAACAGTTGCAACAATAACATCACCGACATGTGCATAACGCCTTTTTGAACCACCAAGCACCTTAATGCACATAATTTCCTTAGCGCCCGAATTGTCAGCAACTGAAGCTCTTGTTTGCATTTGAATCATAACTTTACCCTTTCCGTAACTTTTTTATTCGCTAACGTAAATCAGCGTTAATAATTTATTAATTGCTTTCAATTATTCTTTGAAGCAGCCAGCGTTTATTTTTACTCAGAGGCCTGCACTCGCTAATTACAACAGTGTCCCCTACTTTAGCTTTATTACTTTCATCATGCGCGTGATATTTCTTTGCAATGCGAATCTGTTTCCCAAAGCGTCCGTGCTGTGCGAGGCGCTCCACTTTTACAACTATAGTTTTATCCGCAGCATTGCTTACTACTATACCACTTCGTTCTTTTTTATTTTTAGAACCCATAATATTATAATTCAATTAACTTTTGCTGAAAGATTAATTAGTTTCAGCGGTGCTTTTTTCGTTAAGAACAGTGAGAGCGGTTGCCAGTTCGCGTTTTGCCCTTTTAATCTCATGATTTTTATTCAACTGACCCAGACCGGCTTGATTCCTAAACAGGAAAATTTCCTTTCTAAGTTTTAGTATTTCGCTCTGAAGCTGTTCTACATCAAGATTTCTATATTCGTCTGCCTTCATTATTTATAGCCTGTGTCAAATTAAATTCCATGTCTTGTTACAAAGCAAGTTTTCATAGGTATTTTAGCTGCTGCAAGTCGCATAGCTTCTTTTGCTGCAGTTTCGCTTACTCCTTCAAGTTCGAAAAGAACTTTACCGGGCCTGATAACAGCAACCCAAAATTCCGGCGCGGCTTTACCTTTACCCATACGTACTTCCGCGGGTTTCTTGCTTACAGGTTTGTCGGGAAAAACACGGATCCAAACCTTTCCTCTTCTTTTCATGTGACGCGTCATAGCAACACGTGCAGCTTCGATCTGTACACCTGTCAGCCATCCGCGTTGAAGAGTCTGAAGCCCGAACTCTCCGAATTCCACGGAAGTTCCGGCTTTGGAATTACCTTTCCTCGAGCCCCTTTGCTGTTTTCTAAACTTTACTCTTTTAGGTTGTAGTGGCATTCTTAATAATTTTTGATTTTAGATTTTTGATTTTGGATTTAATTTTCAAAATCAAAGATTTTGGTTACATTTCAAATTTGCATTTTGCAATTTGCAATATCCATTAGCTTTTCTTCCTGGGCCTGCGTTTACGTTTTTTCGGCCGTTCTTTTTCCTTCGGCGGCTCTTCACCTGCTGTAAGATACTCGCCTCTGCAAATCCAGACTTTACAACCGATAGCCCCATATGTTGTCCGCGCTTCAGCAAACCCGTAATCGATGTCCGCGCGCAAAGTATGGAGCGGAACTTTTCCAACTCTTATGGCGGCAGGCCTCGCAATTTCCGCTCCTCCGAGCCTTCCGGCTATTCTTACGCGAATACCCTCGGCGCCAAAATCCATAGCCATTTGAGTTGCTTTCTTAATAACACGTTTGAAGCTTGCCCTCTTTTCAAGCTGCTGGGCAATACTTTCCGCAACAAGCTGAGCTTCAAGTTCGGGACGTTTAACTTCTTCGATATCAATGTAAACTTCCTTTCCTGTCATTGACTGAATTTTGTCTCTCAGTTTGTCAACTTCTCCGCCTTTCCGGCCTATAACAAGGCCCGGACGCGCGGTAGAAATTGTAACTCTTATCCGGTCAGTTACTCTTTCTACTTTAACGCTTGAGACACCGGAAAAGTAAAGATTTTTCTTTACATAGTCTCTAATGTTCAAGTCTTCGATAAGCAAGCTTCCGAATTCTTTTTTATTGGCGTACCATTTAGACTGCCAGTCTCCTGTAAGCCCGATACGAAACCCAATTGGATTAACTTTTTGTCCCACTAGTATTTCCTTATTTAAATTAAATAAAAGGACGGTTATTATATCAAAACAGTCCTATAAAATCAAGATTATTGGTCACAAACGGTTACGCTGATATGCGCGGTTCTTTTAATAATGCGCATAGCTCTTCCACGAGCGGCGGGCATGAACCTTTTCAATCTCGGTCCTTCGTCGATCACGGCATATTTTACTTTAAGGCTCTCGTCGTCTGCGCCTTTTGCCGCTGCATTTGCTATTGCTGACCGCAGAACACTTTCCACAAGCACAGCCGCCTTTTTATTGGAAAACTTCAGCCTCCTTAAAGCTTCAGTTACGTTCTGTCCCTGGATCATTCTTGTAACCAGCCTTGCTTTCTGAGGCGATATTCTAATTCGTTTTGCTATTGCTTTTGCTTCCATAATTCAATATTCAATTACGAGTTTTATTACTTTCCGCCTGCATGGCTGCGAAAAGTGCGCGTAGGCGCGAATTCTCCGAGTTTATGTCCCACCATGTTTTCTGTTACAAGAACTGAGACATGTTTTCTGCCATCATGAACCAGAAAAGTTTGCCCTATAAAATCTGGTATTATCATCGAACGCCGAGACCAGGTTTTTATAGGACGCCTGTCTCCGCTCTCAAGTTGTTTGTTAACTTTCTTCAGCAGTTTTTCACAAACATAAGGACCTTTTTTAATTGATCGTGCCATTATAATACTTAGGTTTCAGGTGTCAGGTGTCAGGTGTCAGGTGTGAATTCCCAACGTCTAACGTCCAAACACTAATTTATTTATTTCTGTGTTTAATAATATAATCACTTCTTTTTGACCGCTTCCGGGTTTTCTTTCCGTGCGCGGGTTTGCCCCATGGCGTAGTCGGATGGCCGCCGGAAGCTCTGCCTTCACCACCGCCCATTGGGTGGTCAACCGGGTTCATCGCCACGCCGCGAACTTTCGGCCGTTTTCCGCGCCAGCGAGTTCTTCCCGCTTTTCCCAAAGTTACATTTTCATGTTCGCGGTTGCCGACAATACCTATTGTTGCCTTGGAATTTACAGGAACCAGCCGAACTTCACCGCTCGGCATGCGGATATGCGCGTATTTTCCTTCGCGAGCCATCAATGTAGCGAAACAACCGGCAGAGCGGACGATTTTCCCTCCGCAACCCGGAACTAATTCAATATTATGAATCTGCATTCCAAGTGGAATAGAGCTCAAAGAGGTAGCGTTTCCGGCTTTAAACTCACAACCTTCTCCTGAAAGCACGGTGGAGCCTACTTCAAGCCCTTCGGGGGCTAAAATGTATTTTTTATCGCCGTCTTTATAATGAATTCTGGCAATATTAGCGCTTCTGTATGGGTCATATTCAATCATCGCCACAACACCCGGGACACCATCTTTGTCGCGCTTGAAATCTATTTCACGATAAAGTTTTTTGCTGCCGCCCCCGCGATGCCGGGCAGACACATGTCCATAGGAATCACGTCCTGCATTCTTTTTTAACTTCTGCACGCGAGACCGCAACGGTTTTTCCTTGCTCAGGTTAGACCTGTCAACATCGCTGATAAATCTGCGGCTCGGAGTCGTCGGTTTATATGTTTTTATAGCCATTTATATAATTTTAGATTTTGGATTTTAGATTTTGGATTTAATTTTCAAAATCAAAAATTTTATTTACATTTTAAGTCAGACTAATTGTATCTCCTTCAGCCAGCCTAACAACTGCTCTTCTGGCATCGGAAGTTCTACCTGTAACCAATCCTCTGCGTTTCGGTTTGCCCAACCTGTTAAGAATTTTAGTGGAAATTACTTTAACGTTAAAGATTTTTTCTACAGCGTTTGCCACTTCAATTTTATTGGCGTCCAGCGCGACACGAAATAAATACTGGTTATTTTTCGCCGCAAGGTCTGTACCTTTTTCAGAAATTATCTGACTATGAATTATTGTATGTGGATCTTTCATTTTAATATACTGATTTTATGCTGCACCGTTAAATCTTTCCCAAAGGACATTCCACGCTGCTTCGGATATAATTATATCACTATTGTTAACTAACTCATAAACATTAACGCTGCCCACATCAGCAAAGTAAACATCTGGGATGTTTCTGGCTGAAAGAGCAGCGTTTAAATCATTATTAATTCCAATACACAAAAGTTTTCTGACGGACAAATTCTTTTTCAAGCCGGAAATAATTTTAGTCTGAGGTTTATCTATGTCCCAATTATCAATTATTCTGACTTTTCCTTCTCTAATCCTGTCTGCGAGGCTTCCATAAAAAGCTTTTCTCTTCACTTTCTTGTTGACTTTCTTATCATAACTGTGAGGTTTAGGACCAAAAGCAACTCCGCCGCCGCGCCATATCGGAGAAGATCTGTAACCTGCGCGCGCACGCCCGGTGCCTTTCTGGCGCCAGGGTTTCGCGCCGGTAGCTTTTACTTCTCCCTTTGTCAATGTGCTGGCGTTCCCGCCGCGCTGGGAAGCAAGATAAGCCACCACACAAGCATGAACAAGGTTTTCGGCGCACTTGAACTCGGCAAGTTTATTATCCACTTCAATTTGTCCGACAGATTCACCCGTTAGATTTATTTTGTCTATTTTAGCCATATTTAAAATTTTTGATTTTTGATTTCGAGTTTCGAATTTCAAATTTCAAGTTTCAAACTCTTATTTATTTCTCTTTTTAACGGCAGGCCTGATTAAAACTGTTCCTTTTGAAGGCCCCGGGATTGCTCCCTTAAGAACTAAAAGATTATCTTCAAGATTAATTCCAAGAATTTCCACATTCTGAACCGTTACTTTCTTGTTGCCCATTTGTCCGGGCATCGGCCTGCCTTTTATTACGCGGGCAGGATATGCGCTGCAACCAATACTTCCTGTCGAGCGGTGAAACATTGACCCGTGGCCTGCTGGGCCGCCATGATGTCCGTGCCTTTTGATAACGCCCTGGAATCCGCGCCCTTTCGATGTTCCTGTAACATCAACAAACTGTCCTTCATCGAACACATCGACTTTAAATTCCTGTGCCAATTCATAATCATCAAGATTATCGACACGCATATCAAATGAAAAACGGAAAGCATTATCAAGCCCGGCTTTTTTCGCATGCCCCAGCTTAGGTTTGGAAGCGTGTTTTTCTTTAACCGGTTCAGCAGCAATCTGAATTGCGTTAACTCCCCCGTTTTTTTCCTTCGATTTTTTCTGAATAACAACACAGGGGTCAGCTTGAACTACGGTTACCGCAACAGCTTTGCCGTCTTCCTGATAAATCTGTGTCATTCCTATTTTTCTACCGATAAGCATAATTTTGCCTTACAATACTTTAATTTTAATATCAACACCCGCCGGCAAGTTCAGCTTTTTCAAACTGTCAACTGTTTTGGCAGTAGGATTTACAATATCAATTAATCGCTTGTGATTGCGCATTTCAAACTGCTCACGACTTTTCTTGTTTACATGCGGACTCTTGTTCACTGTAAACTTTTCTATCAAAGTCGGCATTGGAATAGGACCGGTAACCATTGCGCCGGTGCTTTTTGCCGCTTCGACTATGTCCTGTGTCGAGCCGTCAAGGATACGATGATCGTAAGCACGAAGTTTAATACGAATTCGCTGAGCGTCTGCCATGTTTTTCTCCGTTTTACTCTATGATTTCACTGACCTGGCCCGCGCCTACTGTGCGCCCGCCTTCACGGATCGCGAAACGCAATCCCTGGGTCATTGCTATCGGGGTTATTAATTCTACTTCCATTGACACGT
>Ga0190283_1000086_pt1 | contig 53684 bp, 41 predicted proteins | sample 48691801_MG_FD_161669 | JGI IMG/M metagenome (GOLD analysis project Ga0190283, IMG submission 161669) | Hydrothermal vent microbial mat bacterial communities from Southern Trench, Guaymas Basin, Mexico - 4869-18-0-1_MG | ecosystem: Environmental > Aquatic > Marine > Hydrothermal vents >...
ATAAGGCGAAGGCGTATTGTAATACTCCGAGCAATTAACATCCCCCTTAATCCCCCTTCAAAGGGGGACTCGCCGCAATCGGCCAAAATTGGCTTTGCTGCTTTGTTAAAGGATTTCCGAAATCAAAGATTTTGGTTACATTTTTAACAGTCCGAGACGTCCTGTTTTACATTTTTTTGCAAGGTTTTCGCGAAGAGCTTCTAAAACCTTGCAATATTTTTCACACTTTTCATAAGCCGATGTCCCATGAAAACTACAAAAAAGCAGTTTTTAAGGGTCGACTATTTAAGGGCTAAAAAGACAATAAAGACTTCAGGGGCTTAAATTACTTTGATATTTTTCTAAAAAAGTCCGCGAAAGCTTTAAACTGATGCCTTTTATCAAATTTATCTTCCATAAGTCTCCTGGCATTCTTAGCCATTTTTTTATAACTTTCTTTATCTTTATAAATTTTTTCTACAGCTTTAGCAATATCGTCCGAGCTTCCCGGCTCGGTCATATAGCCGGTTTCGCCGTTAACAACCACTTCCGGAACACCCGCAAGCTTGCTGGAAACGACAGGAAGCTCCATAGACATAGCTTCAAGAAGAACATTCGGCAAACCTTCTTTATAAAGGCTTGATAAAACCAGGATGTCAAGAACTTCAAAAATATATTGCGGCTCGGAAGTAAAAGGGAAAAAAGAAACATTGTCTTGCAGGTTCATTTCTATGACACATTTTTTTAGTTTTTCTTCATCCGGGCCATCGCCTACAAGCATAAGATGAACGTTGGGTAAAACTTTCTTTATTTTAGCGATAGCTTCGAGCAAAACTACCTGCCCTTTTCTTTCTTCAAAAGACCCTACATTACCAAGAACCGGTGACGCGTTTTCCGGAAGCTTGTACCGTTTTTCAGCTTCAATTTTCTGCTCTTCAGAAGGAGTGAATTTTTCCACTTCAGTTCCCTGATAAATCAGTTCAACTTTTTCTTCAGGAATTTTATATTCATTTATTAGGTACTTTCTTGTAAAATCTGTTATGGAAATAACATGATAATTTATATCCTGGGCAGGTTTATAAAATTCACGTTTGTATTCAGGAACAATAGTTCCTGTTTTCGGGATTAGAATCGTATTTAAATTAAATTCGTCAATAACTTCCGCGCCAAAAACCGAGCAGTGAAAACCTTTCCTTGGAGGGTGGACAGTGCAGACAGCGACATCGGAATCTTCCAAAGCAGTTTTCCAAATTTCCCTGAAGAAATTGTCTTTGGAAATAACGCCTTCAAAATCGTAAGTAAAAACATCCGCGCCTATTTCAGCACATTTTTCCGCCACAAATCCATCTATGGGAGAAAGAACAGTAACATCTATCCCCATGTTCAAAAAAACAGCAGCAGCTTCAGTCACCCAGATCTGTGTGCCGCCGTGCAGCAATGTATCTTCGAGAAAACAAACTCGCATTATAACCTCCGGTTAGATATTAGATGTTGGACATTAGACGTTGGGAAAAACATTCTTCCAAGCGTCAAACGTCAAACGTCAAATGTTTGATAATAGACTTAAATAATTCTACCATGGATTCCATTCCATAGCGTTTATAAACTGCTTTAATATTGTGCTCGAACCTATCGGAGTACTTCTCCCGGTGGAAAATCAAATCAGAAATTTCCCGCAAAACAGCCTCGTCTGGAGCTTCTTCGGGAAATTCCGTGTATTTAATCATCAGGGCCTCTTCCAGGTTCTCGCCAACAACGTCAACAAAAACTTTTTCAGGTTCATAACGGGTTGTAACAATTGGAATACCCGCGGCTGACGATTCAAGAAGCGGGAGTCCCCTGCCTTCTTCTTCGCTTGGGAAAAGAACAATGTTTGACAGCTGGTAAATATCCCAAATATGCAATTTGCTTAGCCCATGATTTTCAAAGGAAGGATGATACTCGTGCCCAACTGAAAACGACATAAACAACCTGTCGGAAATTTCTTCAGGAAATTCCAAAAGCGTTTTCTTATATGAATTCAGAACTTTAATTAAGTCGGCTTTGTGCTCAACGGGCGTAGGCCCTGTTATATGCAGGAAAATCGCCTGTTCTTGTTCCCTGCTGAACTCATCTAAAAACGGCTGATATTTTAACAGTTCAGAGATCAGCTCCCAATTCTTATCTATTCGTTTTCTTTCAATAACTCTTGTCGGCTGCAGAAAAAACAAAACTTTTTTGGAAGTAATGTCCACTTCTATGCCTTCGCGCGCGCCAAGAACTATAGGCTTCTGGCTGGCGACCCATGTATCAATATTATTTAACTGGTCATCAATAGAAAAAGAATTTATCTTTTCGGCTCCTTCTGAAAGAATAAGGGACATCTTAAGACGTTTTTCTTCAAAAGTTTCCTCGGTATTGTACATAGAAAAAGAGTCGGAAATAATAGTGCCGATCTCAAAAACCTTATTTTCTGGGAAACCGTATTCTTCTTTTAATACTCTTGACTGGTTTTCATTAATATTAACCTGAACCCAGTTTTTGCCGTTCCAGGGATAAATCTTTTCCAAAAGGCTGAAAAATTCTGTGTTATCTTTATTCTTGAAAAAATGACCCCTGTCTCCCTGCCAGAAAAAATCGTGGTTTGAAGCTATTACAAAAGTACCCGCGCGCTCTGTTGCCAATACAACCGCCAAAGCGGAAGCAAAATTTCCCGGATTGGAATTCACATTGGCAACGCAAACTATAGAAATATCGTTTTCCGTTAAATAATAATAGATTATTTCTGAAAAATCAGAAGCCTGCTTAAATATTTCAACAGCCATCTCGCTTGAAAATTCGGAACCTTCAGGCATATCGGAATAATAAAGTTTGTCGAACCATTTTCCGCCGTCCCATTTGTCCCAGCCGTCAAAGTTGGGAATAGTTAACCTTTTCCATCTTTTTTTAAGAACCGCATCAGCATTATCGAAAAACTGGCCGCCAATAAGATGGATTTCAGTATCTTCGCCAAAAATCTGTTCAAAGCATCTCGCGTATTTTGAAATTTCTATCGAAACTCCGTCGATACCATAATTAAAAGTAATAAAGGCAATTTTCGGGGTAAGCTTTGCAGGAGGCGAAGAAGTTTTTGTTTTCTCGATTACTAAATCAATATCTTTCCAGGTTTTAACTTCCATAATTTATAATTTAAAGGTTAAATTAGAATACTAATTCGGCGTTACTCGAAAAGGGGTCGGCAAGAAAAAATCTCATCCCTACAAAAGAGGGGTGTCACAAAGCGCCGGGGTGGCTGGCTCTCTTCTTTTTGAAGAATTCTTGGCAAAAATATGCAAAATCGAAGTAAAACAGGACGTCCCGGACTGTTTCTCCGGTGATATACTTTTTCGCAATTATACGGCGTAATCAGCATTCGTGGAATAAGCAGGCCGGGATCCCGCTTTGCGGGACTTTACTAACCTTTTCGAGTAACGCCTAATTCTATCATAATTCAGTCTTTCCGTCAACAAGAATTGTCGATTGTTTTCAGCGAAAAATGTTAATTGAAAATTTGACAAACAAAGTGAAGAACACTAAAATATTAATGTTTTAATTATTTGTAGATATTTCCCGAAATTTTATGACTTGCAATTTACAATTTACAATTTGCAATTTACAATTACTTTTTATTGCCGGATTCGCGTTCGCAGGGCCTATGGACGACGCTGAAAGGCATTTTATAAGAAAAGAATATTCTTATTCCATAGAAGCCGCAAAAGAAGCTTTAACTTTCAACATCAGCGGGGAAAATAAAGCAAGGTGCCATTACATAATAGGACAAGCATATTTGCAGCGCGGGCTGCCTAAAACCGCGCGCAAAAGTTTTAATGTTATATGTTCAGAATTTCCTAAAACAACTTGGCTGGCAAACGCTTATATCGGCATCGGTGACACTTATTACAGAGAAAAACAGTACCAGAAAGCAATTGACAATTATAAAATGTCGATGACACGCAAGTTTCTCAACCAGGCGGGTTCGACTGTGTATTATAAATTAGCGAGAGCTTACAGGGGGTTAAAAAACGAAAGTTCCGCGCGGCTAAACGAGGATATTCTGCAAAAACATTATCCGGACAGTTTAGAGGTTAAGCTTCTTCTTTCGGGAAGTTCCAAAACCGGCGGCAAAAAAACTTATCCACAAAGTACAAAACACAAAACACAAAGCACAGCCTACGCTATTCAAATTTGCTATACACCATATAAGGGAGCTGCACATAATCTTGCAAAAAAATACAAATCAAGAGGGTACACAACCCGGGTAAAAGAAACCAGCTACAAAGGAAAAGCAAGGTACAAAGTTCTGCTCGGAATATTCAAAAGCAGAAGCTCTGCGGAAAAGTTAATGAAAAAATTAAAGAAAAATGATAAAATAGACGGGTTTGTTACTAAGATATAGGTGTCAGGTGTCGGGTGTCAGTAATTTGATATTTTTATATTTGAAATTTGAAACTTGAAATTCATATATAAAGCTAAATTTAATATTTATGTTGGTACAATATTCATGAAACCCGGAAGAAAATTTATTGAAGAAGGCGCTGCCGCTTGTTCGGATGAAGAAATTCTTGCTATTCTCATAGGAAGCGGTGGAAGTAATTTCACAGCGTTAGATTCAGCGCGCGAGCTACTTGACCATTACGGCAGTTTACCTGACTTAATGGATAAGTCTCTTTCTGATATTGCAAAAATAAAGGGCATTAAATCAATTCGCGCAATTCGCATTGGCGCTGCTTTTGAACTTGCCAGAAGAATTGTATTATATCTTGAACGGGAGACGTAATGAGAACTATTGAACTTTCAAAAGCAAAAGTAAGTAAAACAAAACTCTCAAAATTCATACATTTAAACCGGCAAATACCCCCGGAGCCCCATTCACCCATGTATGTTTGGCACAAATATTGGTCTAGAAAAACATGGAATGTAGTTGGCGAATTCATACGGCACTACAGCAATGAACAGGAGATTGTGTTCGACCCGTTTGCCGGCAGCGGTGTAGTTGCCATCGAAGCCGTAAGGAACAAGCGGCGCGCTATTGTTTGCGACTTGAATCCAAGTGCGACTAAAATCGCTGAACTGACATTGCGCTATGTTGACCTCCATTCTCTCGAGCAGGCATTTGAACGCGTGCGAGAAAAAGTGAAGGATAAGATAGAAGAATTATATCTCATTCATTGTGTAAAATGTGGCAGGCCTTTAATTGCAACATGTTTTATCCGCGAAGGCGACAAAATGACGGAAGTAAGGTACCCGATGTGCCCATCGTGCGAGCACCGTTGTGAACAGGGAAAACCGCGCAAAGAAGATGTCGTTGCGCTGGAAAAACTCGAAAAGAAAAAAATTAAAGAATGGTATCCACAATATCGTTTTTACTATCCAGATGGCGAACCCTTTAAAGAAAAGCAGCATTATGACTCTATAGACCAGCTTTTCACGCGGAGAAATCTCCGGGCTGCCGCAATTCTTTATAAAAGTATCCAAGCAGAACATAGCCCCCAACTCCGCAAGTTTCTAATGGGCGCTTTCACTTCGATGATACATCTTTGCACAAGAATGTGTCACGCATCTGAACCTTCGCCAACGAATCACTCAACTGCTTTCAGTTCCGGATGGACACAGCAGAGCTACTGGGCGGCTCCGCGTTACATGGAGCAGAATGTCTGGTTAAAATTCGAGAGCGCAATTGTTGGACACCAGGGACTCCTTAAAGCAAAAGAGGAATCTAACAGAGAGATTGGAAGAGTGAAAATCACGAAAGACTGGCGAAAAGTTGTGTCCGGCGACGCTGATGTTGCTATTATTACAGGCGACAGTCTCGAACTGATGGAAAAAATGCCTGACGAATCCGTAGATTATATTTTTACCGACCCACCTTACGATGCTTCAATCCAATATGGTGAACTTTCTTTTTTATGGAATGCCTGGTCAGAGAAATGCAATGGTTACGCGCGTCAAATCGAGACTCATGAAATCATCAGAAATGATCGCCAAAAGAAAAATTTTGAAGTATATCATTCGCTGCTGTCGAATAGTTTTAAAGGTTTTTACAAAGTGTTGCGGAATGAAAGAATTCTCACGTTGACATTTCATAACCCTACATTCAAAGTGCGAAACGCGACTGTTCGAGGCGGAGTATTCGCTGGTTTTGATTTTCAGAAAATTCATCATCAACCTCTTGGCCAAAAATCCGCCAAAGCTCAGTTACAGCCGTTCGGCAGCGCTCAAGGCGACTTTTATTTGCGTTTTGAAAAGCCAAAGAGCAAGCCATCGAGAGAAATGGAGGAAATTAACGAGGAGCGTTTCCGGCGTATTGTAATTGATACAACTAAAAAGGTTTTAGCGGAACGTGCTGAACCAACGCCATACACAATAATCATCAATTGCATTGATCCGGTATTAGCCCGCATGGGATTTTTCGGAACATTGCATACAGGTTTGGATGTTATAACTGTTTTGAAACAATCATTGGGAAATGACCTCCAACTTGTGAAGACTCAAGAAGGAAAAAGCAAGGGCGAATTATGGTGGTTCAACGATCCTGTTTTTGTCGCCCGCCTTAATGATGTTCCACTTTCCGAGCGTGTAGAAGAAAAAGTTTTTCGGTGTCTCAATGAGCGTGGCAGAGTAACTTTTACGCAAGTGTGGGATGAAGTAAGCCGTGAATTTCCAAATTCTTTGACTTCTGATACTACAAGCATTAAGCAAGCACTGGAAATCTACGGCCGAAAGGTGGCAAGAGGATATTGGATGCTTAAAGAAGATGTAAAAGTTAACATTACAAGACACGCGGAAATCATAGCGTTGCTGGCATTGATTGGGAAAAAACGTGGTTTCGACATCTGGATAGGAAAAAGAGAACAGTCTGACACCCCACAAGTTCAAGGACATGAAAAAGGCAAGGAGGGCAGCCTTGTTCCAGTCGGCAAACTTTCTGATTTTGTAACAACTAACCCGAAGAAACTTGATGGAGTCAAGAATATTAAAACGGTCCTGAACATGGATATTCTGTGGATTAAAGGACAAACTATTGTAATGGCTTTTGAAGTAGAAGCAACGACAACTATGACAAGCGCTTTGCTTCGCGGCTCAAATTTGCCGGAGTCAACACCAAAAGTAATGGTGTTCCCGGAACAAAGAATAGGTAATTTTGAGCGAAAAATGCAATCTCCTTTATTTAGGGACCATTTCGAAAAAGAATCGTGGAGTTGCCTTTACTTTGATGTTTTGCGAAACGAGTTCCATAAACACAAAGAATCCCTTAACCTAAAAAAACTTTTTAATTTAAAACCAGTTAAAACAAGTTCAAAATCTTATAAATTAGCGCCGAAGATACATCAAACACTTTTGTTGTTTGATAAAGAAAAAAGTGATGATTAATTTGTTCTGAACTTTTAGCGCCGTTGCGCCGCGCCCGTAATATTTCGGGACTTTGCGCGAAAATTTATGCCGAAAGAAAATAAAAAAGTTACTCCGATGATGAAGCAGTACCTGGACGTGAAAAAACAGTATCCGGGAACTATTGTTTTGTTTCGCATGGGCGACTTTTATGAGATGTTTAATGAAGACGCGGTAGAAGCATCTCAAATTCTAAATTTGACTTTAACAAAGCGCGACAAAAAAAACAATATCCCGATGTGCGGCGTTCCCCACCACGCTGTTGAGGCCTATATAGGACGGCTGCTCAAAAACAGGAAACGCGTCGCTATCTGCGACCAGGTAGAAGACCCTAAAAAAGCCAAAGGAATAGTTAAACGTGAAGTAACAAGGGTAGTGACACCTTCCACAACATTTGACGAGCGCCAGTTAAGCGACCGCGCCAACAATTTTCTTGTTGCTTTATATCCCGACCCGTCTTCGAAATCTCCATTTAAGACAGGGCTTGCTGTTCTTGATGTAACGACAGGCGCTTTTGAAGTGGCAGAACTTTCCAGCATGGAAGAACTCAGACAGGAGCTCGTAAGAATTCATCCTGAAGAAATTGTCATCCCCCCCCATTTCCCCGAAGAAGAGTGGGAAAACGAACCGAGTTACAGCCGCGCGCTTGTTGTCTCGCTTGATGATTTTTATTTTGACGACGGAAGAAACGTTCTGCTCAACCATTTCAAAGTTTTGTCCTTAGAAGGCTTCGGCTGCGAAAAAATGAGCTGCGGAATCTCCGCGGCTGGCGCCGCTTTAAGGTATGTCCAGGAAAATCTCCCCGTTTCATCATTAAGCCACATTCATTCTCTTCGCGTTTTCAGCCGCGAGAACCATATGGTCCTTGATGATGTCTCCAGGCGAAATCTCGAGCTTACACGCGCGATGCGCGACGGAAGCACTAACGGAACTCTTCTCGGCGTGCTGGACGACACGGCAACATCCATGGGCGGAAGGCTGCTTCGCAATTGGATTAATTCCCCGCTGCTTGAAGTTAAAGAAATTGTAAAACGGCAGAACGCATTGGAAATGATTTCTCAAGCTCAGTTCGTTATTCCTAAATTAAAGGATGCCTTGAAGCAAGTTATGGATATAGAAAGGCTGACCAGCAGGCTTTCTACCGGCTACGGCAACCCGCGTGATTTAGCCGGGCTGCGCGGAAGTCTTCATACTGTTCCGCAACTTCGCGAGCTGGTTCACAAAATTATCGAGTTTTACAAGTCACAGATACTTGATACTGGCGCGGCAGATGATTATCCCGCCCTTCTTGAGTCGCTCCTTTCAGAACTGAGCGAGCTGCCTGAACTCACAAAACTGCTGGAATACGCTCTTGTCGATGACCCTCCGTTAAAAGTTAACGACGGAAATATTATTAAAGAAGGTTTTAACAGCGAACTTGATGAGCTGCGGACTTTGTCGCGCGGCGGAAAAGACTGGATCGCAAAACTTCAGCTTTCAGAATCTGAAAGAACAGGTATCAAATCCTTAAAAGTCGGCTACAATAAAGTTTTTGGATATTACATCGAGGTAACAAAAACTAATCTTCATCTTGTTCCTGAAGAGTATATCAGAAAACAAACTATTTCTACCGGCGAGCGATATGTAACGCCCGAACTTAAAGAAATGGAGTCGAGAATTCTTAACGCTGACGAACGCGCGAACAAACTCGAATATGATTTGTTCCAGGAGCTAAGAATGCGAGTCGCCGCTGAAAACGAGGGCCTGCAAATGCTCGCGAACGCTGTGGCAACTCTTGATGTCTTGCAGAATTTGTCGTGGCTGGCTCTTCAGAGAAATTATTGCCGGCCTTCTATAAATGACACATACACTATGGAAATTAAAGGAGGAAGGCATCCGGTTGTCGAATGCCTTTTGCCCGAGCAGCAATTTGTGCCCAACGACACTTTGTTAAATACAACAGACTCGCAAATAGTTGTATTGACAGGCCCGAACATGTCCGGTAAATCTACTTATATCCGACAGGTCGCTCTTTTGACACTCATGGCGCAAATAGGAAGTTTTATTCCCGCTGACGAAGCTGTGATAGGAGTTGTTGACAGGATTTTCACACGTGTGGGCGCAAGCGATGAACTTACCCGCGGACAATCTACTTTTATGGTTGAAATGTCGGAAACCGCCAACATCCTTAACAACGCAACTTCAAAAAGTTTGATTATTCTTGATGAAATTGGGCGCGGAACTTCTACTTATGACGGTTTGTCTATTGCATGGGCGGTTGTTGAATATATTCACAACTGCAAAGAGTTAAAAGCTAAAACTCTTTTCGCAACGCATTATCACGAGCTTGTCCAGCTTGAACATCAGTTAAGCGGAGTTGTTAATTATAATGTTGCGGTTCGCGAATATGAAAATGACGTGGTTTTTCTTCATGAAATAGTTCGCGGCGGCACAGACAAAAGTTACGGAATTCATGTAGCAAAACTTGCGGGAATTCCCGGCACGGTTATAGACCGCGCGAAAGAAATCCTCCAGCATCTTGAATCTTCTCACCAGGAAAAAGCAAAGTCTGTTGAAACGTCAAGTCCCCCATTGAATGGGGATGTAGGGGGATGTAAAAAGGTCGAAAGGTCGGAAGGTCAAAAGGTAGAAGTTAAAAAGCCTGAAAGTAGCCACAGCTTGCAAGCTGCGCAATCAGACAATTCACAAATTTCAGAGGCAGAGAAAAAACAACCTGAAGAAGCTGAAGAAGAAGGCTCACAATTGACGCTTTTTTAGCAGCAAAAATCACATAAAACACAAAAAAGAATTTATAAAATGACTTCATGAAATTTACTTCAGAAATCCTGACTTGTGGGAAGTTAAAGGAGACCAAAATTAGTCAATTGCCCGAAAGGCAAGTTCAACGCAGCCTGCGGCAACGCCGTAGGTGTTAAAAAAAGTAGAAAATGTATCCTGTAGGGATACTTCAAACATGCTAAAAGAAAGAATTGAAGCGCTCCTACAGAGTGCAATCGTCGTTTATATTAATACATAGGGTTGCTCTCGCTATCGCGAGTTTAACCCTATGCTACGATGAAACTCCCCTTTAGGGAGTCTTAAAAACCGATTTTTAGTAGTAATAATGGGACTTTTTCTAAGAATTTGACTTTTTAAGGAACGACTACGTAGCCTAATGTCGTGTCAACAATAAAAAGTTGGCAAAAAAAATGCAAATCTTTTGTAGCCGACCTCGTTGAGGTCGGATTTATGGTCGATATTTTTGCAAGTCTTAACAAATTTAGTTCTTATCTCCGACCTCAGCGAGGTCGACTACAACAAACGCAGCTCATTGCGCATTCTAATATTTCGCTTTTACGACATTGCAAGGTTGACACGACACTAGTTTCATGTTGCTTCCTGCAGGAAAAAACTTAATTTTACGCTATATGTCTTTGTTTATCGGACTTACAACACAGGTTTGCGTTTTACCATGGCAGGATTTCTGAGTTTACGCAACTAACAAGCTGCGGCTACTTCTACACCCAGCTTATTCAAAGTCTCCGCGACTACTTTGCGATGGTTGTCGCTCATTGGAACTAATGGCAGGCGGAAAACTTCTTCTATTTTTCCCATCATTGCAAGCGCTGTTTTCACCGGAATAGGATTTGTTTCTATAAACATGTTTTTCGCAAGAGGATACAATTCCCTGTGAAGCTGTTCCGCTGCAGGCAAGTCCCCTTTCGATACGGCTTTTGTCAGCGCGGCAACTTTTTTCGGGACAACGTTCGCCACAACAGATATCACTCCACAGCCTCCTATCGCCATCAACGGGAAATTAATAGCATCTTCCCCGGAAAGCAAATCTATTTTGCATAAGTTAAGAATAGCCGAAGCCTGGTCTAATGATCCGGTAGCTTCTTTTATGCCGGTGATATTTTCCGTATCAGCAAGTTCCGCCACAGTTTCGGGAGTGATATTGACTCCGGTTCTTCCCGGAACATTATAAATAACAACAGGAAGCGAAGTTTCTGAAGCAACTTTTCTGAAATGCGCTTTCAAACCCGACTGAGTTGGTTTGTTGTAATATGGAGTAATGACAAGCACGCCGTCAGCGCCTGTTTTTTCCGCTTCCTTGACCAGCCTCACCGCTTCGGCGGTAGAGTTAGAGCCCGCGCCGGCAAGAACAGGAACTCTATTGTTGACAGCTTTTACAACTGTTTCAACAACCTGGTCGTGTTCGTCATGAGAAAGAGTCGGGCTTTCTCCGGTAGTTCCGCACGGGACAATACCGTCAGTTCCGCTTTCGATATGCCATTCGACGAGTTCTTCCAATTTTCCGAAATTTATCGATCCGTCTTTATTAAATGGAGTAACAATCGCTACAAGTGAACCTTTAAAAATACTTCTCATAATATAATCTCCAAGAAAATTAAATAATTCTATAGTAATGTCATCATAACTTAATTGACTTCTACAAATATTTTGCTCCGCTGGGGCAAGTTTTATATATTTTCGCTTAGATAGATCAAAACTTATTTAAAACAGAAAATAAAATTTTGCTATCGGAAAATTTTAGTATTTCTGAACTCCAAAATGCATCAACTAAAGCGTGCGCTATTCTTTAAAAACTCCCAATGGGAAAGTAGGTATCATGGCTTTTCGAACCAGTTCTGTGGCTTTCACGGGTGAAACTTTCCAGCCTACCGGGCACATCGAAAGCATTTCGACAATAGAAAATCCTTTTTTTTCTAATTGGATTTCAAAAGCTTTTTTTATTGCCTTTTTTGCCACGCGGACATTCTTAGGTGTGTCAAGAGAGCATCGCTCGGCATAAACTACGCCGTCAAGCTGTGAAAGCATTTCTGCTATTTTTATTGGAAACCCTTCGGCAGCAGATGTTCTTCCTGACGGGGAAGTTGAAGTTTTTTGTTGAAGAAGCGATGTAGGAGCCATCTGTCCGCCTGTCATCCCGTAAATAGCGTTATTGATAAAAAAGACGGAAATAAACTCACCGCGGTTGGCGGCGTTAACAATTTCGCCCGCGCCTATTGCCGCCAGGTCTCCGTCACCCTGGTAAGTAAAAACTACTTTGTCAGGGTTGCAGCGTTTCATTCCCGTGGCAACAGCAGGAGCCCTGCCATGCGCCGCCTCTGTAACGTCAAAGTTCCAATAGTCATAAGCAAGCACCGCGCAGCCAACTGGCGCGACGGCAAGAGTTTTTTCCCTGACGCCAAGTTCATCTAAAGCTTCGCAAATTAACCTGTGAGCGATACCATGCCCGCACCCCGGACAGTAATGGGTAAAACTTTCGCTCATAGATTCAGGATAAGTATATTTCATTAATAAAGTTTTCGTTGGTTGGATAAAATTAGTTTTCTCTTATTTTTCGTTTTATTTTCGCCAAAAAACGAATTTGTTTTTCAGGTTTTCATATTTAGTGTTTTAGCCTAATTATCAATTTACAATTTGCAATTTGTAATTATATCCTCATCTGTCAGCACAGCGCCGCCGGAACGCCCGTAAAATTCTACCGGGCATTTTCCATTGACTGCCCTCCTGATATCTTCAACCATCTGGCCGTGACTTAATTCAACAGTAATAATTTTTTTCAACGAAACGGCTTTCTCTTCAAGATAACTTTCAGGAAACGGCCAAAGCGTGATTGGGCGAAGCAAACCCGCTTTAATTCCTTTTTCGCGCAACTGGCAAACCACTTCCCTGCAAACCCTTGAAGTGATGCCGTAAGCAACAAAAAGAATTTCGGCGTCATCAGCTTCAAACAGCTCAAACTTAATTTCATTCTTTTTAATATCGGAGTATTTTTTCTGCAAAGCTATATTATGTTTTTCCAAAACTCCGTCACCCAAATAAAGCGATTTAAAACTTCGAGGCCGGCGGCCTTTCGCGCCTGTTAAAGCCCAGGACTCCTTTTCAAACGAGACACCCGGAATCCGCAGGGTTTCAGGATTTCGCATTTCCAAAGGCTCCATCATTTGGCCTATAAGGCCGTCAGTAAGAATAAGCGCCGGGTTTTTATATTTAAAAGCAAGGTCAAAAGCAAGAAATACAAAATCAAAAGTTTCCTGGACTGAATTCGGAGCTAACACAGGCATCTGGTAATCACCGTGTCCACCGCCTTTAACGGCCTGAAAATAATCGGATTGCGCGGGCCAGATGTTTCCAAGCCCCGGTCCGCCGCGAACTACATTTGCAATTACCGCCGGTAGCTCACTTCCCGCCAAATAAGAAATTCCTTCCTGCATCAAGCTAATTCCCGGACTCGAAGAAGTAGTCATAACTTTTGCGCCGGTAGTTGCCGCGCCCATAATCATGCTTATAGCCGCGAGCTCGCTTTCCGACTGCAAAAACACGCGGCCTTCCTCCGGCATTCTTTTAGACATATATTCCGGGATTTCGTTTTGGGGAGTGATCGGATATCCGAAATAAGCTTCACATCCCGCCATAATCGCGCCTTCCGCAAGCGCGCTATTTCCTGTCATCAATTTTTTCATGAAAATGAATTTTCAATATTTTAACTTATGTACCCTTATGTGCCTTATGTGGTTAAAATTAATCTTCAATAGTAATAGCCACATCCGGACACATTAGAACACACTGCAAACAGCCAATGCATAAATCTTCGTCTGTAACCTTTGTCGGATAAAGGCCTTTCTGGTTCAACTTATCAGAAACCACAAGGATTTTTTTGGGGCAAACTTCTATGCAAAGTCCGCAAGCCTTGCAGCGTAATCTATCAATTTTAACTTTAGCCATATTTATTACAGGCAAGCTGCCTGTGTTACATTTTCATTTCTCTTCCTTCTTTAACTGCCCTCTCCACTGGAGCTTCTCACGAAGAACATCCACAAACAAGCGTTTTCTCGAATGGATAAATTTTACGTGGTACTCTCCAATATTCACTATTATTTTTTCGTTCGTTTTCAGCTCCCTGTTCACATTCCCGTCTATAGCAATATGAACACTCCGCACCTGGTTTACATTCCTGACTTCCAATGTATAACCGCGGGGAACAATTACCGGCCTGATGCTCAAAGTGTGCGGGCAAACCGGATTTAAAATCATTGCGTCGGTCGTAGGAAAAAGTATTGGGCCGCCGGCTGACATCGAATGGGCGGTAGAGCCTGTCGCGGTAGCCAGAATAAGCCCGTCGGCTGATATCGTCGCGAGAAACTTATCGTTTATCGAAACTTCCAAGGTAATCAGCCTGGCATGAACTCCCTGCACAAGTGTTACATCATTCAGCGCGCAAGGCAATTCAACATTTTTTCCCTCTTCTGTTACAAAATATGATTGCAGTGTTGACCGCTCAAGAATTTCAAAGTTATTCGCGCAGATATCTTCAAGGGTGTTAGAAAAATCTTCTATAAGGGTGTCCGCCATAAATCCAAAAGACTTGCCGGGATTAACCCCGAGCAAGGGAAGCTTATGCTTTATTGCCCCGCACGACTCCTGGAGAATAGTGCCGTCGCCCCCGATTACTATCAGCCAGTCAACTGATTTGTACAACTCCTGAAGTTCAACTCCAAGCTTATCCAACCCGGCGTATTTTGCCGTGGCGGCATCAAGCTTCCATGCTATCGATTTACGGTCTAAGTCAGCTATAACTTTTTTCGTTGCAACTTTGCCGTGCCTTTTGGTCGTGTTGGCTATTATTCCCACAGTTCCTTTTACAAATTTATCTGTTTGGGAAGTTGTCATTGTAAATTGATAAAATTTATTTTTTCTTATATTATATTTTATTCTCGATAAAAAAACAAATTTCTTTTTAAGATTTAGATACAAGTGTTTAGCTAATCAAATCACAAAACTCCGATAACAATGGAAAATAAATTGAATTTTAGTTCAAATTCAATTTTATCCCTTCCTCGCGCAAAGCAAATACTCATGATTGCCTGCAGGGCCTGTTATCGGGCTTTCTGTCTCCCCTATTATCGTCCAATCCAGGCCCAGCATAAAACTCTTGATTTTTTCTACAGCATCTTTCCGAGCTTTTTCGTCTTTTACCACCCCGCCTTTAGAGAGTTTTTCTTTCCCAACTTCAAACTGGGGTTTTACAAGCGCAATTATAATCGTTCCTTCAGCGCCTAATTCATTAACCACCGGCAAAATAAGTTCTAAAGAAATAAATGAGACATCTATAACAACTATATCCGGAGTTTCAGGAATTAATTCCCTCGTCAAATATCTCGCGTTGGTTTTTTCTAAAGCTACTACTCTTTCATCATCCCTGATTTTCGAATGTAGCTGCCCTTTGCCGCAATCGACACAATAGATTTTTTTCGCGCCGCGCTGAAGCAGGCAATCAGAGAACCCGCCCGTGGAAGCTCCGATATCAAGAGCTGTCATCCCTGAAGAAGAAATTTCAAATTTATCCAATGCCTCCTGAAGTTTCAGGCCGCCCCTGCTTACAAACGGCATTTTTTGCCGAATGCAAACATCAAGTTTTGTCTTTCCGTCAAATAATTCGGCTCCGGACTCAGTTGTTTTTATGGAGACTTTTTTCCCGGGCTTAGCGTTCCTGTCGCCGTTAATTTCCAACTCACCCGCGAGAAGGGCACGCCTGGCTTTCTCTTTTGTGTCAAAAAATCCTAACTCAACAAGCGCGGCATCTAATCTTTTTGATTTATCGTTTATCATCGAAGAAAATTAATCCCGATAGAAAATACATCGGGATAAATTTAAAATTTAAATTCTAAATTCATTTTGTTCTCAAAATGAATTTTCTCCTCCCGTGCCACCACGGCCAGCCGGGTGATTCTTTTTAAGTTTCTCGACGTGTTCATCAATGCTTTGTGAAATTCTCTCGGCAACTTCAAGGGCTCTTTTCCCGTCTTCGCCTGAAACTACCGGCCGGGTGCCGGTTTTAATGCTGTCAACAAAACACTGGATTTCTTTTTGCAGCGGCTGTTCGCCCGAAAAATTAATTTCCTCATCATTTATCTGCCAACCGTCTCTTTTGAAAATCTTCGCGTTCTGCGCCACATAATCTAAAGATACATAAGCATCGCTTTGAAAAATCCTGATTTTCCGCATCCTTTCCGCGCTAACTCTCGAAGCGGTTACATTTGCAACACATCCCGTTGCGAACGTCAGCCTCGCGTTCGCTATATCCGCTGTTTCAGTCAAAACAGGAATCCCAACAGCTTCTATTTTTTCTACTTCGGATCCGACAAGATGAAGGATTATATCTATGTCGTGGATCATCAAATCAAACACAACGCTAACTTCTGTTCCGCGGGGATTGAAAGGCGACAACCTGTGAATTTCAATAAAAATAGGCTGGGTAAGAATTTTCTGAATGCCTATTACCGCAGGGTTAAACCTTTCCACATGTCCGACCTGCAAAACGCAGTCATTCTTTTTCGCGAGCTCAAGAAGTTTTTCGGCTTCGTCTACTGTAGAAGTCATCGGCTTTTCAAGCAAAACATGTTTTCCGGCTTCAAGAAAAATTTTCGTAACTTCAAAATGCTTGTCAGTAGGCACTACAACGTGAACAGCGTCAACTTCATCGATAATATCTTTAAATTCAGTAAAAGGCTTTGTGCTGTATTCTTCAGCAACTTTTTTTACGTTTTCCTCGTTGACGTCCACAACTCCTGTAAGCTCTATCTCGGGATTTTCCGAACATATCCTGGCGTGAAACTTACCAAGATGACCAACTCCAACCACCGCAGTTTTAATTTTATTCATATTGTAATTTTTAAGTTTTAGAATAAGGTTGTTCTTTTAACAGTAACGCAGGACTTCCAGGACTGCGAAAAATAAACAGTCCGGGACGTCCTGTTTTACTTTGAAACACCGACTATGGCGATTCCGTTCTTGTCCGCAAGCTCCAGCGCCTCTTCTTTTTCTATCAGGAAAGTTTTTCCGGCTTCAACAGCAAGAACCGATGCTTTTGCTTCTATCAGCGACTCAATCGTGTTCGGACCTACGCATGGAACATCAAACCGGAAATCCTGGTCCGGCTTGGCTGTTTTAACTACAACATTCCCTTTGCTGATTTTGCCCGCCCGTTTTATACAGGCATCAGTTCCTTCCATTGCCTCAACGGCAACGACCGCGTGTTTTTTTACTATAGCTGTCTGCCCGATATCAAGCCCGCCGCTTGCCAAAGCTATTTTAAGCCCGAAATGGATATCTTCCCATTCTTTCTTGACTGGTTTTCTTTTTGAAATTAATCCTTCAGGCGCCAGCAGATGCGGAAGATATTTAGTTGTGTCTGCGAGATGAATTCCGTCTTTTTCAAGTTCGCCTGCAATAGCGCCGAGAACACTGTCCGCACGGCGGTCCTTTACTTTCGCCGCCAGAACAAGTAAACGAAGATCAAGTTTGACGTTTGTTATGGTCAATTTCGGAGATAGCCCGCCAAGCATGACCGCTTCTTTCACTCCGCGGCTCTTAAATATTTTAATCAGTTTACCAAGTTGTCCGACGCCGATTTCTTCAAAATAAGAAACGGAATCTCTTACTTCGGGCAAAGTAGTTTCGGGAAAACCTACCGCAATAATTTCATTGACACCGTTTTCTTTCGCGTGCCGAACAAATTCCAGCGGCAAATTTCCGTTGCCGGCTATAAGACCTATTGGGGAAAAACTCATAGACTAATTGCAAATTGTGAGTTAAATCTGATACTTCACCCATCACTCCATCACTCCATTACTCCAATCTTCCTGGTGGGCGATGCCGGACTTGAACCGGCGACTTCTGCCTTGTGAAGGCAGCGCTCTAACCAACTGAGCTAAACGCCCATTTTATTTTTCTTAATGAAAAATAAAATACTAAATTCATCCCGCTAAAGCGCGGATGAATTTACTCCCGACACCTGAAACCTGAAACCTAATAACTACCCCCGCCCTCCGCACCTGTAACAATTGCGACACCCGAGCTTGTGCCAAGAATGTCTGCGCCTGCTTCGATCATAGCAACAGCGTCTTCATAAGAGCGAATTCCGCCTGCTGCTTTTACTTTTATTCTTCCGCCGGCAAGTTCGCTCATTTGCTTTATAATTTCAACAGTAGCTCCCGGACCGTTAAACCCCGAAGCAGTTTTTATATAGTCGATTCTCGCGTCTATGGCAAGCTCAATCGCTCGTGCAAGGTTTTCTCCCGTAAGAATTGAAGTTTCAAGAATAACTTTTGTAATTTTACCCTGTCCTGCTTCAACAACTGCCGCCAGATCATCGCGAAACTCTTTGTCCAACCCGGAAAGAAGCCAGCCTATTTTGCAGACAACATCAATTTCTTCAACTCCTCTGCTTACGAGTTCAGCCACTTCGCAAGCTTTGGCTTTAACACTTCCCGCCCCGTGTGGAAAATCAGCCACGGCGCAAACCACGGTGTCAGAATTTTCCAGCTCTTTTACAGCAAGATCAACCCACATCGGCTGAACACAAACAGCCTGGAAATTGTGTTCAATGCACTCATCACATATTTTTTTTATGTCATCAGAAGCGCTTGTGATTTTCAATAATGTATGCTGAATATACCGGTTTACATTTAAATTTTTCATAATGAAACAATAATAACAAATAAGAAAAATAAAGTCAATTATTATATTTTCTTTGTAAAAAAGACGTAACTCGATTCTACTCGACAATTTTTGTCGATTATGGTATAATTTGCATTCTTGATATTCCGTACCTATCGGCACGGTTTTGTTTTATCATTGGTTACTATAAATATATTGTCTCTGTTGAGACAAGCTTTAGTCCATAATATATGTAGAAAAATAAGTAAAGTCAGTTTCCGTGCCGTTAGGCACGGAATATTACAAGCATATTAAACATTCGTTTTCTAAAAATTAATTAAACTAAAACTGAATATAAATGAGTTCTTATTCTATAACACATTTGAAAGAGTTGGAAGCGGAAAGCATTCATATAATTCGTGAAGTAGCCGCGGAGTTTGATAATCCCGTGATGCTTTATTCGGTTGGAAAAGATTCTTCTGTAATGTTGCGGCTTGCGCAGAAAGCTTTCGCGCCCGGCAAAATTCCCTTTCCGCTTATGCATGTTGATACGCGCTGGAAGTTTCGCGAAATGATCAAATATCGCGATAAAATAGCTAAAGAATTAGACCTTAACTTGATTGTCTGGACAAACCCTGATGGAGTTGAGCAAAACATAAATCCAATTGACCATGGTTCTGAAACCCACACGCGAATAATGAAAACTGATGCTCTTAAGCAGGCGTTGGACCATTACAAATTTGACGCTGCTTTCGGAGGAGCCCGCCGCGACGAAGAAAAATCCAGAGCAAAGGAAAGGATTTACAGTTTCCGAGACACGCACCATCAATGGGACCCGAAAAACCAGCGTCCCGAGCTCTGGAACTTGTATAACGCAAGGGTCAAAAAAGGCGAATCAATAAGGGTTTTTCCGCTGTCGAACTGGACAGAACTTGATGTCTGGCTTTATATCCAATTGGAAGAAATACCTATTGTTCCTCTTTATTACGCTGCCGTGCGTCCTGTTGTTGAAAGAGACGGTGTATTGATCTTGGTTGATGATGAGAGGCTTCCGCTTGAGCCCGGCGAAAAGCCGATGATGAAAAAAGTCAGGTTTAGAACTCTGGGCTGTTACCCGCTGACCGGAGCTGTTGAGTCTGAAGCTGACACACTGCAGAAGATTGTCCAGGAAATGCTTCTTGCTACTTCATCCGAAAGGCAGGGCAGGGTCATTGACTTTGACGGCGCTGCTTCTATGGAAGAAAAGAAAAGAGATGGGTACTTTTAAATTGCAAATTGCAAATTAGTAATTTTTAATTGCAAATAATCGAAAACACCAAATTTCAAATAACAAATTCCAATTGTATGTACAAACAAGATTTGATTAAAACTGATATTGACGCTTATCTTAAGCAGCACGAGCAAAAAGATATGTTGAGGTTTTTGACAGCCGGAAGCGTTGACGACGGCAAGTCCACCTTAATCGGAAGGCTGCTTTACGATTCAAAAATGATTTACGAAGACCAGCTCGCTTCAGTTTTAAAAGATTCAGCCATTCACGGAACAACCGGCGATGATTTCGACCCTGCTTTATTGACAGACGGATTGAAAGCGGAACGCGAACAGGGAATCACAATAGACGTTGCTTACCGGTATTTTTCAACTGACAAACGTAATTTCATTATCGCCGACACACCCGGCCATGAACAATACACAAGAAACATGGCTACAGGCGCTTCCGGATGCAACCTGGCAATCATATTAATTGACGCCAGGCACGGAGTAATGCCTCAAACAAAACGCCACTCTTTTATCTCAAGTCTGCTTGGAATAAAACACTTGATAGTTGCTGTAAACAAAATGGATCTTGTGGATTACTCCGAAGAAATATACGAAAAAATAAAAGATGACTATGCTGGGTTTGCAGCCAAGCTTGAAGTCAACGATATTTATTTTCTTCCGATTTCGGCTTTAAAAGGCGACAATGTGGTTGACGAAAGTGAAAACATGACATGGTTTAAAGGGGCGCCCCTGCTTTCTTACCTTGAAAATGTGCACATAGCAAGCGACAGAAATTTTATTGATATGCGGTTTCCGGTTCAATATGTTTTGCGGCCAGACCTAAATTTTCGCGGGTATTGCGGAACAGTAGCTTCTGGAGTTATCCGTAAGGGTGATGAAGTTATCGCCCTGCCTTCCATGAGAACTTCAAAAGTGAAGTCCATAGTTACTTTTAATGGAGAAATAGATGAAGCTTTTCCGCCATTGGCCGTGACTGTAACTTTGGAAGACGAAATAGACGTAAGCCGCGGCAATATGCTTGTCCATAAACACAACTTGCCTAAAATCGAAAGAAGGTTTGAAGGAATGGTGGTTTGGATGGACGACAATCCCATGGACTTAAACAAATCTTATTTCATAAAGCAGAGCACAAAGATGGTTAGCGCGAGAATCGACAAGGTTCAATATCGTGTGGATGTAAATACTTTGAAACGCGAAGAGCCAGAGCCTTTGAAACTAAATGAGATTGGCCGTGTAGTTCTTACAGCTTCTTCTCCCCTGATGTACGATGCTTACGCGAAAAACCGCAGCACTGGAAGCTTTGTTATTGTAGACAGCATAACAAATAATACTGCAGCCGCTGGAATGATTATCGAGCGCGAACCCTCTGACCAGCTCCCAAAAGACATATCGGAAAAAACTGCTGAAGAACTTGGAATGATTTACCGAGAAAGCCTGGTTTCATCCGATGAAAGAAAAGAAAGGTATGGCCAGAAACCGGTTACCCTTTGGATTACCGGCCTGATAAGTTCCGGCAAAATGTCTCTCTCTTACGCTTTGGAAAAACGCCTGTTTGATTTGGGAGCTTCTTGCGTTGTTCTTGACGGAAAAAATATGAGAATAGGTTTAAACCAAGACTTGAGTTTCGACGCTGAAGGAAGAACTGAGCACCTCCGCCGCGTGGCTGAAGTAGCAAAGATGCTTAACAGCAGCGGGATGATAGTTATCGCTGGATTTGTCTCACCTACCGCTGAAATAAGAAGACAGGTTTCAGAAATCATCGGTAAAGAAAAATTCCTGGAAATGTATATTGATTCGCCTTTAGAATGGTGCGAGAAAAGAGACTCTACAGGACTTTACGCCAAAGCAAGAAAAGGCGAAGTAAAAAATATTGCCGGAATAGATATTCCATATGAGCCGTCTGAAAATCCCGCGCTAAAGCTTTCCATGGACAAAATAACAGCAGAAGAAGCTGTGGAAAAAGTTATAAAACTGCTTCGCGAGCAGAATCTTTTTCCGGCATAAATTGGAAGTGAGAAATTATTTCTCACGGTGCTCACTTAGTTCACAAAGAAATAACAGATAGAATTTTTGTATCCTTCGTGCGCTTTGTTGGAAATGCGCCCGCCACAGCGCGTTTTTAACTGTGGCGGACGCCTTTGTGTGAAAGAATATTTCTTGCGAGCTTCCAGAAATTCTACGCTATCTCAAAAAACTAATTAGTCGACCCTTAAAAACTGCTTTTTTGTAGTTTTCATGGGACATCGGCTTATGAAAAGTGTGAAAAATATTGCAAGGTTTTAGAAGCTCTCCGCGAAAACCTTGCAAAAAAATGTAAAACAGGACGTCTCGGACTGTTAAAAATGTAACCAAAATCTTTGATTTCGGAAATCCTTTAACAAAGCAGCAAAGCCAATTTTGGCCGACTGCGGCGTTGATTTCAGCTCGGCGTATTACAATACGCCTTCGCCTTATCGCCTTGCAATTGCCTCAAAATTGACTTTTTAAGGGTCGACTAATTATTACACCTGCCCTCAATTTCGACAGGAAAAACATGAATATTGTATTATGGATATTTACAGCAGGTTTTTTAATTCTTTCCTTCATTAAAAGCAAAGAAAAAACAATTTCTGCTTTACAAACAGCTTATTACAAATTAATAAATATTTTACCTTTGTTCTTGCATGTAATGGCAGGTTTCGCGTTGATTGTTACTTTTGTTTCACCGGAACTAATACAAAAACATATCGGCGTTGGATCGGGAATAATGGGAATTGCTACAGTTCTCGGGCTTGGAAGCATCGCTGTTATGCCCGGATTCGCTGCATTTCCTTTATGCGCGGCGCTAAAAGGAGAAGGAATACCTTTTTATATTATTGCGGCATTTAGTTTGTCGCTTATGAATGTCGGAATTGTAACTTTCCCAATAGAAAAAAGATTCCTTGGGCTGACAGTTGCTGTTATTAGAAATATCTTGGCTTTGCTTGTTTGTATTATTGCCGTAATAATTGTGAAATTTATTTTCGGAGAATAATTTGAAAAAAAAACGATTGATAAATATTATTCTTTTTGTTTCATTCATCGGTTTTGTCGGTGTCTCTTGTCTGATAGGTTATGAAAACGGGCAACAATCCGGGGTCGCATTTATTAATGTTTTGGTAGAAATGCTGAAAATATTACCCTGTGCTTTTATTTTGATCGGCCTGTTTGAAGTTTGGGTAAAGGAAGAGACAGTAATGAAACATTTAGGTGAAGACAGCGGATTAAAAGGATATTTTTGGGTTCTTCTTTTAGCCGGATTTTCTGTCGGCGGCCTTTTTGTTGCTTTTCCTTTAGCTGATACTTTACATAGAAAAGGCGCTTCTTTGAAAATTATCTTTGCATACCTTGGATTTACCGGAATTTGCCGAGTACCAATGACTATTTTTGAAATCAGTTTTCTTGGGCTGCCTTTTACTTTGGCTCGATTGATGGTTACTATACCGTTATTCCTGCTTATTGGAATTACATTGGGAACAATATTAAACAAGAAAAATTATAAATTGAATATAAAAAGCTCTTGCACACAATAAAAAACTATGTTATAATAATTCAATTACTTAGTCGCCTTACGTAGCGTCCCGAGGCGAGCCAGCACGTTCGGGATCCTCATTCGCGACTTTTCTGGTTTCTAAAAATTACGATAAATGTGCGATTGGGACAATTGCACTACGTTCAATCGAAATAATTTGATAAATATAACTTACAAAAAATGAAAATTAAGGAGAAAATCATGAGAACTATTTTAAACTCATTATTAGTTTTCGCAATTTTAAGTGTATCACTTCTTTATGGCGGAATTTCCAAACCTGTATCGCCAAAAACTAAAAGGGGCAAATCAAAGTTGAAGGTGAAAACCGTTGAAATGACACCTTCAATTGTCAGCGAACTTACTTATACAAACATACTTTGTATATTAAACTCAAACTCTGTTACAACTGTAGCAGTTGGTCCGTGCCACATGACAGGAAAATTTAAGAAGAAGACCGGGCAGGCAAAAGGCTGGAAATACAAAGAAAAAAGGAAAAAACCTAATAAATATAAACTTAAAGTATCTGTTAAAGCTAAGAAAAATTCGCTGAAACTTAAAGTAAGCGACGCTCTTCCGCAGGACGTTCTGATTTACGCTCCCGGGAAAGCGGCGGTGTCTAACGAAATGAAAACTATTCCGGGCGGCAGTTATTATATGGGCGCTTCTAACAGTTATTATACTACTCATCCCAATAGGGAGGAGCCGGTTCACGAAGTTAATATTTCCACATTTAAAATCCAGGAGTTCGAGGTGTCTAACGGCGATATGTGCAGAGTTATGCAATGGGCTTATGACAACGGGCATGTGCAGGCTTCTTCTACAACTTTGATAAATTTAGATGGAGACCAACAGACATTAATAAATTTGGGAAATTATGCTTGCGACATAAAATTTGATGACACTACTAAAAAATTTTACGCAGATAAAGGACGCGACGGATTCCCTTGTTCCGTTGCGACATGGTATGGCGCTGTTGCGTATTGTAATTATAAAAGCATGATGGAAGGACTGCAAACGTGCGTGGATTTTGGCGACTGGAGCCTTGATATTACTAAGCCGGGCTACAGACTTCCGACAGAAGCTGAATGGGAAAAAGCCGCGCGCGGCGGACTTGTCGCTAACTGGTTTCCGTGGGCTAGCGCAAGCGGAACTTATATGAGCAATATTGACGGAAGCAAAGCAAATTATCAATTCAGCGGCGGACTTTTTAACAGCGAAATTGCCCCTTGCGGATATTTTAACGGCGGGCAAATCCCTGCTGGTTCCGATATGAAAAACGGGTATGGGCTTTACGATATGGCAGGCAACGTTGAAGAATGGTGCTGGGACTGGTATAAAGACGATTACTACGAAACTTCACCTGGAACAGACCCGGAGGGACCTCCTAAAGGTGTACTAACAACAAAAGTAGTCCGCGGAGGCGGTTGGAACACTCATTCTCATGTCTTGCGATGCGCGGCGCGCAATGATGTCAACCCTACAAGCACATCTTTTCGCGGAATAGGCTTCCGTTGTGTCAAGCGATAACTCCCCTTCACCCCTTTACGGGACAAGTAGAATGGGAAAATAAAAATAGGATTTTTTAAAAAAGGCCGGATGTTCGGAGAGGAGACCGAACATCCGGTCTTTGCATGCCAGATGCAGCATGTATTTCTCATACAGTAACTGCGTCTCTCTACAAAACCCAGGTTCTATTCAACAATTTATCATGCTGCATCTGACAATAATCTTCTATGCTTTCTCAAAAATGTCGGAGTGTCATAATTAACTCCATCAATAAAAGTAGGCTGTAATTCAGCAAATATCCCTGTTTCGGCAGGAAGAAAATCAAAAGAGTCCTGCGTTAATTCTTCAGGGTTAATTCTCCTCGACCCGTTGCCGTTATTTTCATCTTCCTTTTTTAGTTCCGGAAGCCCTGTGGCTATAATTGTTATGCTTGCCGTGCTTTCTTTTTCTGTTTGAGTAGTAACACCGAACACCAAATGAACATCATTCCTGACTTCTTTATGAACGCATGCCAGCGCCTCTTCAACATCTTTCATTGTTAAGTTATATCCTCCCGAAATAGAAAGCAAAACCTGCTTCGCGCCGATAATATCGTTTCTTTCGAGAAAAGGCGAAGTCATAGCGTACCTCGCTGCTTTAACCGCGTAGTTCTCTCCGCGAGCTTCGGCGTATCCTACCAAAGTTTCTCCCGGCTCGCTAATTACAGTTGCAATATCGCCATAATCTATATTAACAATTCCTACATTAGTAATTAAATCTTTAATTGCTGTAACAGCCTGATTCAAAACTTCATCAGTTTTTCTAAAAGCTTCAGTAACTAAAGTTTCTTTTCCTACAATGCCAGAAATTTTATCGTTAGGAATACAAATAACCGAATCGGTAGCTTCACGAAGTTTTTTTAAACCTTCTTCAGCAATTTCCGACCGCTTTTTCCCTTCATAAGAAAAAGGCCGGGTCACAACAGCAATAGTTAAAGCATGGCATTCACGTGCGGCTTTTGCGATAATCGGCGAAGCGCCTGTTCCTGTTCCCCCACCAAGCCCCGCGGCAAGAAAAACCAAATCGGTTCCGTTAAGCAGCTCTTTAATTTCCTCATAACTTTCTTCGGCGGCACGGCAGCCTATTTCAGGCTTTGCTCCTGAGCCAAACCCCCTTGTAAGTTCCTTGCCAATCTGCAATTTGTTTGGCAAATCTATAGCATTTAAAGCCTGAAGGTCTGTATTAACAGCAACAAAATCCAATTTGTCGTCGCTGGACAATGCTATGTGGTTAACAGCGTTTCCGCCGCCGCCGCCAATTCCAATAATCTTGATATTTATTTTACCGTTTTCCATGGTTTTAAAAGTTTAAGTTAAAAGTAAAAAGTTTAAAGTCAAATTTTTAGTTTCCAATTATATTTAATTTCCGAAAAATCGTTTCAAGAATCCCTGTTTGGATTCAAATTCACTTTTCTCACATTTCCAGGCGTATTTTAATAATCCTAAAACTGTAGAGTAAGTCGTATCTTTCAATGCTTCATGCCTGTCAGTGTAAAAATCACCTGCAGAAAAGTTATTGTCAGGCCTGAATATCTTCGGAATTCCGATTTTAACGGGCATGGCAAAGATTTTCTCGGCTCTTTTAGAAAAATCAAAAAGGTTTGTTGTTCCGCCTGTAAATACCACTCCTGTTTCAAGCCTGTTCCTCATTTGAAGCCTGTCAATGTCATCGCAGACAAACTGAAGCAGCTCATTAATTCGGTAATCTATTATGGTTTCAACGTCATCCCTTATCAATTTCTTTACTTCATTATTCTGCAGTTTTAAGTTTATAACATTTGGGTCTGAATTATCACTGCCCAGTTTGTGAATCCTGGAATAGGTACACTTCAATTCTTCCGCGTCATTGAAATTAAGCTGAAGCCCTAAAGATAAATCATTTGTAATGTGGTCACCGCCAACAGCAAATACGTTTGAATAATAAACAGTATTGTTGTAATAAAAAGCGTAAGAAGTAGAACCGCCGCCTATGTCTATAAGCAGAACTCCATCTTTCTTATCTTCGCTGCTCAGCACGCAATTTCCTGTCGCGATAATAGAAAAGCAAATACCTTTAACTAAAAATCCGCCTTCATTAATAATTCTACCGTGATTTTCCAAAATAGTTTTGTCAGCCGAAATAATATGAAATACGCCCTCAACACGCGACCCGTGCAAGCCAAGCGGATTCTGAGTTCTTTGCTTCCTGTCAAGCTTGTATTCCTGGGGAATACAGTGAATGATAGCTCTGCCTCTTTCTTCAGCATTCTCTTTAGCTTTTTCGCTTAATTCCATTAAATGTTCTTTATTAACTGTCTCGTCACCTTCAACTATATTTACCACGGAACTCGCCCTTGAGCAGTGAATATGTCCGCCGCCTATGGAAATATAAACTTCGTTAGTTTCTACTCCGGCATTTTTTTCAGCTTTTTCTACAGACTTCCTGACTATGGGAATTAATTCTTCCGATGAAAGAATTTCACTCTTTCTTACGCCTGAAGACTCTACTGTTCCGGCGCCTATAATATTAATTCCTATGTCAGGATTGCATTTTGCTATTACAGCGCGAACATCTGTAGTTCCAATGTCAACACCGGTAATTATTTTTTCGTTTCTCGCCATTCTATGTTTAGGTTTCAGGTTTAGGGTTTAGGGTGTCAGCCAAATTTACATCGGTTTTGGTATTACTGCAACGTCTTTAAACCTTAAATCGATTCTTTGGGCGTTTACTCTTTGAAATCTTAAATCTTCTACTACGGCAACCAACCGTGCGACCTGGTTATTGTTCCACTCTGTTCCTATAATTATTTCTTCCACTGAAGCAGTTTTAAAGACTATCTTCCGCGACTTGTCAAGATATATTTTTTCTATGTCAATGAAAGTATTTCTCTCAACGTGTTTCAAAGTATCGGCAAACTTTAAAGCCGTTAAAATTCTCTCGTCAGTTATAACCGTTCCAGTCCTGTAAATTCCGGCCTTTATGCCTATAATCTTCGGCAATTCGAGTGCATATCTCATTTTGTTTTTAGAAAGGATTACCCCTTCATTATCTATAGGCACGTCATTATCTTCATCTTCCAACATGACAACAGCCGCAGGCTCCCTTTCAATCACTTTTATAACAAGCTTGTCGGGATGGCATCTTTTTATGACCGCGGTTTTTATATCCGGATGCTTTTCCAGTCGCTTGACATAAGTACGCAAAGACGCGGCGTATATATTTTCGTTAGACCCAATTTGAGCTATGTCAAGAATTTTCCGCGGGCTGATTGTTATGTTATTTAAAACTTGTACTTTTTTAACTTCAAAATCAGGATGATGAAGAAAATAGTTCAAAAATTGATGCCCTAAAACCACTACGGCAGCAAAAACTAAAATAGTAACTACTGTAGAGACCAAAGTCTTGGAAGCGTTTCGAATTTGTTTTTTTTCTACTTTCGCCCTTGAAGCTATCCGATTGTTAATATTTAGATTTAATTTTTCAGCAATTGACATTTTATTTGACATTTGAGATTAATTATTTATCATTTTGTGCGCAGCTTTTGAAATAGAACCTGCTCCCAGAAAAAGCAGCAAGTCCACTTCATTAACCAACCCGTTTAATTCCGACTTAATATCTTCTAAATTCTTTACAAATAAAACGTTGTTGTTTTTTTCTTTTATTTTTTCAAATAACTTTTCACCGGAAAAATCAGGGTCTGTTTCGCTTGCCGCGTAAATATCTGTTAATATTAAATTGTCAAAAGAGCTTAGTGCTTCGACAAATTCATTTAACAGCTTTTTTGTTCTGGTGTAACGGTGCGGCTGAAAAATGCAGATATAGTTTTTCCCAGTTTTATCGGCAATATTTTTCACAGCCTTAATCTCGCGCGGATGATGCGCATAATCATCAATCACTTCGGCGCCTTTATAATTACCTATCCGCTGAAACCTTCTATTTACTCCCGTGAATTCTCTGCAGCCCTTTTGGACCGCCCCGACCGTCGCTCCCGCTTTTCTTGCGGCGGCAATAGCGGCCAGCGCGTTGGAAATGTTAAAATCTCCCGGAATATTCAGTTCGACTTCGTAATCTGCTTCTTTTTCGCGGACACTAAATGTAGAACATATAGGTTTAGCAATTATATCTTGAGCATAAAAATCAGTTTCTTTTAAAACAGAATATCCCACTGTTTTGATATTTAAATTTGAAGCAAGTTTCGAAACATTTTCATCATCGCAATTGTAAACTAAGATTCCGTCTTTTTTAATTCCGGAAATATATTTTTCAAACGCCAAAATTATATCGTCCAGGCCTTTGTAAAAATCAAGGTGATCTGAATCAATATTTAAGACAACAGCAATTTCGGACTTTAACTTCAGGAATGAGCCGTCACTTTCATCTGCCTCAGCAACGAACCATCCGCTTTTTCCAAGTCTGTGATAGCCTTTAAAGTCAGGAACATAGCCGCCAATAGCAGCGGACGGATCAAGCCCGCCTACACTAAGCAGGAAAGCTGTAAGGGCGGAAACAGTAGTTTTACCATGCGTTCCCGCGATAGTGATTCCTCTTTGATTGTTAACAAGCCGTGCAAGGACGTCCGCGCGATGAAGACATTCTATTCCGTTGTTCTTCGCAAATTGGAGTTCAACATTATCTTCCGAAATAGCGCTGCTGTAAACAAAGACGTCAACATCTTTAAGGTTTTCAGTTTTGTGCCCAACAAAGCATTTTATTCCTTTGTCCCGTAAACCGACCAAGGTCTTCTGTTCAACGGAATCAGAACCCTCAACGAAATAATTTTCCGCGAACATCATGTGAGCAAGGGGGCTCATTCCCGCCCCGCCAATTCCACAGAAGAAATATTTTTTTGGTTTACTTGACATATTTCAACCGACAATTTTTCTGGTTCCCATACAGTGAACATTCCTGGTATTTCTTTATCCCCCACGCGTTGACGGAGGCTACACTGGTTATCCCTTGCAGGGATTTTTTCTAATTAGTCGACCCTTAAAAAGTCAATTTTGAGGCAATTGCAAGGCGATAAGGCGAAGGCGTATTGTAATACGCCGAGCTGAAATCAACGCCGCAATCGACCAAAATTGGCTTTGCTGCTTTGTTAAAGGATTTCCGAAATCAAAGATTTTGGTTACATTTTTAACAGTCCGAGACGTCCTGTTTTACATTTTTTTGCAAGGTTTTCGCGAAGAGCTTCTAAAACCTTGCAATATTTTTCACACTTTTCATAAGCCGATGTCCCATGAAAACTACAAAAAAGCAGTTTTTAAGGGTCGACTAATTAGGCGTTACTCGAAAAGGTAGTAAAGCAGGACGTCCCGGCCTGCTTATTCCACGAATGCTGATTACGCCGTATAATTGCGAATAAGTATATCACCGGATAAACAGTCCTGGAAGTCCTGTTTTACTTCGATTTCGCAAATTTTTTGGCAAAAAATGTTTGTCAATATAATCAATGCTTTATTTTTTCAAATACGTGCGAAGTTCATCTTTAACTACAGACACCCCTTACAAAGATTTAGCGCGGCTTTCTACAAAATTCAATAGGCTTGCCGCCGCGTTTTGAAAAAAAATTTTTTCATTCGTCGGATTAATATTTGTTTCTAAAAGTTTAACGACACATTCTGCGACATCATTAATATCAAAGTTTTCTTCCTGAATAACAACCGCCATGTTTTTTTGTTTCAAAACTTCCGCATTTTTCAATTGATGGTTATCAGCCGCCGAAGGCAGTGGAACCAAAACAGCAGGTGTATTTGTTATAGAGAGTTCAGTAACAGTAAGCGCTCCCGCCCTCGAAATGACAACATCGGCTATTTTATATAACGGGCCTATATCATTTGAAAACGGAACTGAATAAGCCGGAATATTATTTTCTGAATATTCTTTATTGAAGTCATTCTCGTTTTCTATTCCCGAAATATGAACCACCTGAACATTTTTACCAAGTTCTTTAATTTTCTTTACTAGGCCAACAGCTATATTATTAAGAAATCCCGAGCCCTGGCTTCCGCCAACAACCATAACAACGGGAAGCCCGGTTTTAAGCCCTGAGACTTTCCAACCGTCTTCTTTAGTGCTGTTAAAAAACTTTTTTCTTACCGGTGTGCCAGTAAAGCAAATTCTTTTTACACCTTTTAAGTTTTCTTTGCAGGACTCGAACCCGTAAGCAACAGACGCGCCCATTCGTGCAAGAAACCTGACAACTTTTCCCGGCACAGCATTAGATTCATGAACAATAACCTGTTTTTTAAGGAGTAAGCCGGCAAAAAGAGCTGGAAAAGCCGTATAGCCGCCAAACCCTAAAACTACGTCATATTTTCCATTAATAATAAGAGCCATTGATTTAACAATCCCAACAGAATTTGCAACAATAAAATTCCAAATACCTTTATTGTAAGAAGCAGACGGAATATATTTAAAATTAAATCCATTTTCTTTAACAAGTTTTTCTTCAATAGAGTTTTTTCTTCCAATGTAAAGAATGTTTTCTTCTGAACATTTGGAAATAAATTCTTCATAAAAAGCCAGGGCCGGTAAAATATGGCCGCCGGTTCCGCCGCCTGTAACAATGAGTCTCATAAGTCTCGGAGTATTGGAGCGCCGGAGTGTTGGAGTGTTGTAATCCATTTCTCCATTACTCCTTTCTTAAATAACGGTTTCGTCGTAAGTTCTTGTCAACGCTTTATCACTTCTTAAGTTATTCCGGTTATGGTAAATGTTCAGCAAGAGGCCGCAAGAAACTAAAGAAAAAATCATGCTCGAACCGCCATAACTGATAAAAGGCAAAGCGATCCCCTTTGTCGGCAGGCACGCTGTTACTACTCCAATATTAATTATAACCTGGAGCCCTAATATCGTAATTATTCCAGTAGCAACCAGGTGGCCGAACATATCCTGGATATTAGCAGTCATTTTATATGCTACAATTAAGAATAAAATAAACAAAAGCAATAAACAACCGGCGCCTTTAAATCCAAGTTCTTCGCCGACAATAGCGAAAACAAAATCTGTATGAGCTTCAGGCAAATATCTGAGTTTTTGAATAGATTTACCCAGACCCACACCATGAAGCTGTCCAGAACCGATGGCTATAAGCGATTGATTAATTTGATAGCCTGTATTAGCGAGGTCGGCTTCCGGATTAAGAAAAGCAAACAACCTTTTCATCCTGTAAGGGGAAGTAACAATCAGCGGAACGGCAGCGGAAATTCCCCCAATAACAAGGAGAGCAAGATGCCATATTTTTGTTCCGCCCACGAAAAAAAGAACAAAGACAGTTGCTGTAATAACTGCGGGAGTTCCGAAGTCCGGCTCAGCTATTATCAGAACAATAGGAATAATGACAATAAGCAGCGGGACAATTACGCCTCTCACTAACTTCGATACATGTCTTCTGTTTCTCGCCAACCTGTCCGCGATAAAAATAATAATGGCAAGTTTCGCGAACTCAGAAGGCTGAAAAGTAAAACCAGCGACCTTTATCCATCTCCATGCGTTGTTGACTTTGTGTCCTATCCCCGGCACAAAAACAAAAACAAGGAGAATGATGCTTGCCAGCAAAATCCATGAGCTTAACTTTTGAAGGAATTGATAGTGAATTTTATAAGCTACTATAGCTAAAATTGTCCCGACCACAATCCACAAGAACTCCCTGTAAAAGAAATGAAAGCTGTTACTGAAGACGTCTTCAGCGTACCTGACACTTGAAGAGTAGGTCATCAGAACACCAAATGCAACAAGGATTGCTACTATTGCTATAAATATTTCAGGCAACCAGCGTTTCATGTAAGGTTTCAGGTTTCAGGTTTCAGGTTTCAGGTTTCAGGTTTCAATATTTCCTGACACCCGACACCTTATTTAGTTATTTTTCTGGAACAAGAATTTTCTGTCCCGGCCTTATTAGTGTAGAAGTTGTATTATTCAATTTCATCAGTTCTGAAGAGCTGACACCGTATTCCCTTGCAATTTTCCAGTAACAGTCGCCTTTTTTAACAGTATAGTATTCAGTTGCTGTCACTGTCGTTTCTTTAGGGGTTTCAGGAGTTTCGGGTTCTTCCGGTTTCTTTACTTTTTCCGGCTTGTCAACTACCGGAGGCGGCAATTCAAGTTCTGTGTCCCCCGAAATTTTTGACGCTGATTCAGGTTCAGGCTTAACAGGTTTCCCTTTTGAAACCGGAATGACCAGAGCCTGCCCGATCCTAAGCACTTTTCTCCTGCTGATATTATTCGCATGGCAAAGCTCGCTGATTGTACATCCGTACTTTCTCCCTATAGACCAAAGTGTATCTCCCCTAACTACAGTATGTGTCGGAAAAGTTGTTTTAATTCTTTTATCGTCGTAAAGCGGTGATACAAACTCGTCGAGAGATTTTTTTGTTCCGGGCCTTTTGATTAATTCCTCGACGTCCGTAGCAGGAGTTGCAGCTTCTTTCTTAAGTTTTTCAACATCCTCTTCAGTAGGAATACCTTTTTCTTTGACAACAATATCTTCTGGAGTAGGCACTTCTTTTTTCTCTACTTCTTCAGTCTCAAGGGTCTCAGAAGCAAAAATATCGTCAATTTTCAATGGTTCTTTTTCTTTAACTTTTTCCGCAATTTCTGTTGTTTCAGATTCTTCAACAGTTTCCGGTTCTTCAGAAACAACCGGTTCTTCCATTTCCGCCGGTTCTTCTTCATCTATTAAAGGAACTTTTTCGATTTCTTTTTCCAGTTCTTCCTGAACAATTACAGGCTCCTGCTCGGAAATATCTTCTTCCTCAATTTCGGGAGTAGTGATATCTATTTCGTCAACATATTCAACAACAGGGGTATGAGTTTCCTGAGGTTCTTCAATATTGATAATAGTTCCGCCTACGGTTAATAAATCGTGGTCGATGATAGCGTCTACACTGTCCTCATCGGTCATTTCCAGTGTGATATCTGTTCGCGCGTAGTCTTTAGCGCAACTCCAGAGCATTAAGCCGGCAGCTAACATAACACATAAAGAAAAAATTATACGTTTAAATGTTTTCATAACGTCTCCTTATAAAATTAATTAATTATTTACAAAATTTAGGACACAATTTTTGAAGTCATTGCCACGTTCTTCAAAATTGTCATACATATCAAACGAAGCACAACCGGGCGCCAAAAGCACAGTTGCGCCTTCAGGCAAATTTTCCGCGGCTTTGCTAACTGCGGTATTCATTCTTTTCGCGCGAACAATTTCTGTAGAGCCTTCAAATATGCCGCCAATTTTTGCGGCGGCCTTTCCAATAACAACAAGTCTGCATACTTTTTCTTTTACAAGCGGAATAAGAGGTACAAAATCACTTCCTTTGTCATAACCTCCCGCAATTAGCGAAACCGGTTTTTCTACGCTCTCCAAAGCTTTAAGAACAGCGTCAACATTGGTTGCCTTCGAATCGTTTATAAAAGAAATTCCGTCTTTCCTTCCAACTAATTCAAACCTGTGTTCCAAGGGCTTAAATGATCGCAGCGCTTTTTTAATTAAGTAATCAGGAATTTGCAAAATCCTTCCGACTGAACATGCCGCAAGTACATTAACCATATTATGTCCGCCTTTAAGCTGAAGTTCCGATTTCTCTCCGTAGCTTTGCTGGATGCCGTTAAAGTCGGTTTTAATTTCCCCATCAAGGCAAAACGCGCCGTATTGTTCTTCTTTAGAAGATTTCCATGCTGCGGTTTCATCTATCCAAACCCGTTTTGCCCCACAATCTTTCAGGTGCGGCAGAACAATGTCTCTGTCATGGTTCCAAATAACAGCCCAGTTTTCTTGGGTCATGTTTTTAAATATTCTCGCTTTTGCCGCGGCATATTCGTTAATGTTCATATGCCTGTCCAAATGTTCAGGCGTTAAATTAAGCCAGACGGAGATTATTGGTTTTAAGCTTTCCAGAGTTTGCAATTGGAACGAACTCAGCTCCAATACTAGTAAATGTTTATCAGTAACTTTTTCTACCACACCCGACAATGCCTGTCCAATATTTCCCGCGACAACAGCGGGAATTTCCGCGGTTTCAAGAATGTGGCCTACCAAGGCTGTTGTAGTGGTTTTTCCGTTAGTTCCAGTAATTCCGATTACTTTGGCGTTTGTATGCCTCACCGCAAATTCTACTTCGCTTATGATTTTCAGGCTTTGCTGTTTTGCCCAAACAATAGGATCCGAATCTTCCGGCACACCCGGGCTTACAACAACAACATCAGCTTCACTCAAGCATTCAGGAGTATGCTTATCCAACTCAACCCAGGCGCCATTTTTTTCAAGGTCGCGCGCGTTTTCAAGAAGGGCCGATTTTGCGGATTCAGAAACATGCTCGCCGGCGCAGGCATCGCTCGCCTTAACTTTATATCCAAGTTTCAAGGCAAGTTTTGCGGCGGCATACCCGCTTCTGGCTAAACCAATAACTGAAACATTCATTAATAATATTATTGTAATTTTAAAGTAATAATAACACCAATCATCGCGCAAATAAGCGCGACGATCCACAATCTGACGGTAACATGTGTTTCCGGCCAGCCTTTTATCTCAAAGTGATGATGAATCGGCGCCATTTTAAACAATCGTTTTCCTTTATATAATTTAAATGAACCGATCTGGAGGATAACCGAAAAAGCCTCAAGAACAAAAAGCCCGCCAACAACAAGAAGAATAATTTCTTTTCTTACAAGAAGCGCGGTAATACCGATCGCTCCACCGAGCGCCAGGCTTCCGGTATCCCCCATAAAAACCATCGCTGGGTTGGCGTTATACCAGAGAAATCCCAGCCCTGCCCCGACTATAGCTGAGCAAAAAACAGAAAGCTCACCCATTTGCGGAGTGTGAAAAATATTCAAGTATCCGGCTATTTTCGCGTGTCCGGCTACATAAGCAAAAATCGTATATGAAAAAACACAAATTATAACGGAACCAATAGCAAGACCATCCAATCCGTCCGTTAAATTAACCGCGTTTGACGTTCCGACCAAAACAATTACAGCAAAAAGGAGAAAAAACAGTCCCATATTCTGTACTATAGGATATTTATAAAACGGAACATAAAGCGGAAGAGATTTTTCTAAATTCAGCAGAACAAGCCCCGCGCAAAGTGCAACAATTATTTGCAGGAGAATTTTTGACCTTGCCCTGAGTCCAAGTGATTGTTTATGCTTAACTTTTAAATAATCATCAACAAATCCGATTGCGCCCAAAGCTATGAATACACATAAAGCCACCCATACATAATAATTAGTCAAAGCCGACCAGAGGAGAGTTGCAATCGTTACGGAAACAATGATTAAAATCCCTCCCATTGTTGGGGTTCCCTGTTTGTTTTTATGAATAAGGTGCAAAGGCGGGCACTCGTCTTTCCTGATTTCCTGACCTATCTTCAGTCTGTACAGCCAGCGAATAAGGTAAGGCCCTAAAATAACGCTCATAAAAAACGCGGTAACGGCAGCTCCGCCCGAACGCACCGTAATATATTTAAACAGCCTTAAAACTGAAAATACATCAAATAGTTTGTCATATAAAAAATAAAACATAGTTTAAATTGTTGATTTTTAATTTCAAATTTTTAATTTAAGGGACGGAAAAGACACAAAGGACATAAAGGACAAACGCCCAACGTCCAATGTCTAACGTCAAATTTCTAATTTCAAATTTCAAATTACAATTTAATAAAGAACAGGGGTTGTGGCTCACGGAGAGTTTCCGGAAGCCACAACTGACACGGCAAAAACAAGTTGCGGTTTGTGTTTGGTTTCGGTGTGACGATTGTTTGAATTGCACTTGTTTTTTGCTCATATCACGGACCTGTTTCTTAAGTTTATTAAATTATCAAATTATTAAATTGTTTTAAGCGGCAATTAATTTTTCTTTTTCAAAAGCCGATTCGACTATTTTTTCAAGAGACAAAAGTCTTGAAGCTTTTACCAGGACAATGTCTCCCGCTTTTATCATTTTTCTTAGAAAGTTTGCTGCCTCCAACTTATCCGAAAAATCAAAAACCTGGTCTGTAGTCATGCCTTCCAAAGCCCCGGCTTTAATTCTATACCTGTGTTTTCCGGTAGCCACAACCAAGTCTATTTTATTTTCAGCAGCTCTTCTTCCCAGCTCATAATGGTTCCCGTCGGCCTTTGTTCCCTGCTCCAGCATATCTCCAAGGAATGCTATTTTTTTCCCTGTTGTTTTAATTCTCGCCAATGTTAACAAAGCTGCTGTTCCCGATTCCAGATTTGCGTTATAACAATCAAGTATAAAGTTTATTCCGTTTATGCATTTTATTTCGCAGCGCATTTCAACGCCCGGCATTTCATCGAGAGACATTTTAATCTCCTCAGGTTTTATATCAGGTTTCACGGCCAAAGCAGCCGCAACAGCCGCTGCGGCGTTTAAACCGTTATGGGAACCGATTAGTTTTAAGTCAATATTAATTTCAGAATCTTGAAAAAAGATTTTGCCTTTTACACCTTTAATAGATTCTTCTTCGCAAACAAATCTAACATCAGGCTTGCCCTCTTGCCCGAACGTAACAATTTTAAAGTTCCCGGCAGACTCGGTTTTTTCTTTTAAATAATTAAATAAAGAGTCGTCGCCTGGCAGAACAACCGTTCCGCCTTTTTTTAATCCGTTCAATATTTCCAATTTCGCGTTGGCAATATCCTGAATCGAGTCGAAAAACTCTATATGAGCGGTGCCTATTCCAGTAATAACCGCGACATCAGGTTTCGCGCAGCGGGAAAGAGTATTTATTTCGCCGGGATGGTTCATTCCCATTTCGATCACTGCGTGCGTGTGAGTGTCATTAAGGTTAAACAAAGTAATCGGGACACCAATTTCGTTATTAAGGTTTTTCAAGTTATAAACCGGATTTCCGACTTTACTTAGAACAGCAGCTATCATTTCCTTAACGGTAGTTTTGCCAAAACTTCCGGTAACACCAATTACAGGCACATTAAACCTGTTTCTATAACAACTGCCTAAATCCTGCAAAGCTAATGTTGTGTCCGGAACAATAAACTGTGCGATCTTGTTTGAATTTTCAAGCTGGGTCATGACAGCGGCTGCACCTTTTAACTCCGCTTCGCCAATGAAGTTATTCCCGTCAAAATTTTCACCTTTCAAAGATATAAAAAGGTCTCCTGGCCGAATCGACCTTGTATCTGTGGAAACACCCGTGATTTTTTTGGGTATCCCTTTGAGCTTTGCGCCCGTAGACTTAATTATTTCTTCAGGTTCAAACATATAACTTGTTGGAGTACCGGAGTATTGGAGTGTTGAGCTTTTATTTCTCCATTACTCCATTCAGAACGCTGATGGCATCGTCCCTCCACTCCGTTTTTCTAATTCGGCGACAACTTTACGCGCTTCTGCCCTGTCATCATAATCATAGAAAACCCGGTTAATTTCCTGATAAGCCTCATGTCCTTTTCCGGCGAGTAAAACAACGTCTCCAGGTTTAGCGTTAGAAATCGCGGAAGCTACAGCTTCACTTCTTTTAATTAAAACGTCCTCTTTATTTTTATTCATGCCTTTCTGAATATCGGCAATAATTTGTTCCGGCTTTTCAGTCCTTGGATTATCACTTGTAAGAATAACCTTGTCGGCAAACTTTTCCGCGACCGCGCCCATTCTGTGCCTTTTCAACTTATCACGTTCTCCTCCGCATCCGAACACAACCCAAAGATTATTTTCCGTTATTTCTCTCAGGCAGAGAAGTGTTTTTTTCAGTGCATCGTCAGTATGAGCGTAATCAACAACAATAACAATGCCAAGATTGTTCGGAATAAACTCCAGTCTTCCGGGAGCATTAGGCACATTAAGCGCTTCATCCACCTGCTCGCTGTCACTCACTTTGAGACTGTCTGATATTGCCGCCGCTCCAAGATAGTTAGCAACATTATGCCTTCCCAATAAATTTAAATTAACCTTTCCGCAGTTAACTCCCATTTTGTGAAGCTCAAAAGTCGAGCCACCTGTATTAACATGAATGTCCTCTGCGCGATATTCAGCTTCTGAATTTATTCCAAAAGTTGTAACAGGAATCTTTCTGTCATCCAGTTCTCTTTTTAGTTTCCTGCCCCATTCATCGTCGATAGAAACTACAGCCTGATATTTTATGTCATCTTTCGAAACTTCAACAAGGCTGTCAAAAATACTTTTCTTCACTTCGAAATACTCCTCCATACTGTGATGATAATCAAGATGGTCTTGAGTAAGGTTCGTAAAAGCGGCGATGTCGAAAGTAAGAAAACCAACTCTGTTTTGATGAAGAGCGTGGCTCGACACTTCCATAACAATTGCCTGGGCGCCCGACTGTTTCATTTGCCAAATCAGCCTGTATAGTTTAAAAACATCCGGTGTAGTTCTTTCAGCGGGAATAGCCACAGATTCAAATTCATAAGCAACGGTGCCGATAAGGCCTGTCCGTATACCTTTTCTTTCAAGAAAATATCTAACGAGATAACTTGTCGTGGTTTTCCCATTTGTGCCTGTAATCCCTATCAGCCTGCAATCCGGGCGGCCGTAAAAGTTATGCGCAAGTCTTGCCAAAGTATCTGCTGAACCGTCTACGCTGACCAAGTTGCATTTCTCCGCGACAATTGTTTCGGGATTTGTGATAGCGACCGCTGCCGCTCCCCTTCTCAATGCGTCAGAGATGAACAAATGCCCGTTTGTTTGCGCGCCTTTAAGAGCAACAAAAAGGTAACCGGAACGGACTTCGTTGCTGTTCAAAGCAATCCCGGTAATCGTAGCTTTGGACGAGCCGTTAATAAGTTGCCAGTCAACACTCTCTAATATACTCTCAAGTTTCATTTTGAGGCGTCTTTTTTTATCTTTAAATATGCCAGTGTTTCTTCACAAATATTTTTAAAGACAGGAGCCGCAACCGTCCCGCCATATATGCTTCCCCTTGGACTGTCAATAACAACGATTGCGCTAATAGCCGGCGCTGAAGCCGGAACAAACCCCGCGAAAGAAGCAACAAAGTCTTTTGTTGAATATTTCCCGTTAATAAATTTTTGGGCGGTGCCGGTTTTTCCCGCTACGTTGTAACCTTCTATCGCGGCTTTAGCGCCCGTTCCGTCTTCCTCTGTCACACACACCATAGCTTCGGTAATCATTTCAGCTGTCTTAGGACTGATTACATTATCCTTCATTACTTTTTTTTCGAAATAATCATATTTATGTGATTCAGGATGAGCCACTCCTTTGGAATCAACAATTTTTTTTACTAAACGAGGTCTGATTCTCGTTCCTTTATTAGCAATAGTAGAAATCGCGTTAAGCATTTGCAGCGCGGTAACGCCTATCTCCTGCCCCATAGGCAGGGATATCATCGATCTTTTGGACCATTCTGTTTGCGGCCTGAAAATACCCTTTGATTCGGACGGAACAAAATAAATTCCTGTTTTTTCTCCAAAACCGAACTTCTTTAAATATTCGTAAAACTTCTTTGCCCCTACTTTTTCGGAAACTTTCGCTATGCCAATATTGCTCGAATATTTTATGACTTCCTTAAACGAGACTTCCCCAAGCGGGTGGTCATCGTTCAAAGGTTTTCCCGGCAGGTCAGTCCATTTTCCATTTTCACAAAATATTCTTGTTTTCAAATCTACTACATTTTCATTTAAAGCTATAGCTCCTGAAATAACTTTCATCACTGAGCCCGGCTCGAAAACATCGGTGGCAATATAATTTCTTATAATTCCCGGCTTATAAGATTTTGTGTTGTTCGGGTCAAACGAAGGCCACAAAGCTATAGCGAGTATTTCTCCTTTTTTGTCTCTCCGCAAATCCATAACCATAGCCATAGCGCGTGCGGGTTTATATTTTCTTACTATTTTTCCTAGCTCTTCTTCGGCAACATGCTGAATATACTGGTCAATTGTAATATACAGATCGTATCCGTCTTCGGGCTCTAATTGTTTGCTTATCCATTCCGGGGCGAAGAACCGCCTTCGTTTATTATCTCTTCCTGTAAAAAAGTAACCTGCAGTGCCGGAAAGAAAAAGATCGGCTTTTTGCTCCAGGCCTTCCGCGCCTTTCCCGCCGGCTTTGCACAACCCCAAAATATTTCCAAGCATTTTCCCCTTCGGATAAAGTCTCTTCTGCAAGTCTTTAATAAATATCCCGGGAAGTTCCTTTTGTTTAATGAGCACTCTTAACCTGATTGCCTGCTCATCTGTCAAATCTTTTTTTATCCAGACATACCTGTTCCCCGGCCTTTCCGGGTCAAACAGCTTCTTTTTAATATCTTTAACCGGCATTTTAAGGATTTTAGCAAGCTTCAGCTCTGTTTTTTCCCGGTTTTTGACTAGCATTGGGTCTGCCCAAACAGCCGGTTTTACGCTTGAAATGGCAAGTATGTTTCCTTTACAGTCGAAAATCCTCCCGCGGCGTCCATGAACCGCCTGCCTGCTTTGCTGCTGTGCCCACGCCTTTCTAATGTATTTTTCATAACGGCAGCATTGCAGGTCAAATAATCGAATTAACAGGCCCGCCATACATAAAAACAAAAGTATGAAGATAATCCTGGCCCTAAATTGTTCTTTTATTGACAGCACTCTTTAAATTTTGGATTTTTGATTTTAGATTTCCTGACGCCTGACACCTGACACCCGACACCTGAATTACCGTTTAGCCATTCTTTTATTCCCGCGCGCAAACTTAATTGTTTTGGTCCTTTCCAGGTTCGGCATGCTTAATTTTATTCCTTCCTTTCTAAGCATAGACATAATCTGATCGGGCTTTTTTATTTTCTCCAGTTCGGAACGGAGTTTTGCCTTTCTGTATTGCAATTGTTTGATCTCGTTCCTGTAAACATTAATTTTATAACCAATATTACGAATTTCATCCTGCCGCTTTGCTTCAATAAGGAACCTTGTCAGCAAGACCGAAACTATTCCGGTTATAATCAGAATTAAATTTACGCTTAAATTCTTGTTTACGGATTTTTGTCTCTTTTTTTTCTTCTTTTTCATTTTATAATTTTGTTAAAGCTCTAAGTTTAGCGCTTCGCGCCCGTGGATTTTCTTTTCTTTCCTCGAAAGACGCGACAACAGGTTTTTTAGTTAAAAGTTGTGCTTCTTTTTTCTCCCTGCTTAACATTCTGAAAAATAATTTCACTATCCTGTCTTCGCCTGAATGAAAGCTTATTACAACCATTCTTCCGCCTGGTTTCAGGAGTTCGAAACCGTCTTCAAGCCCTTTTTCAAGCTCGTAAAATTCATTGTTGACGACAATTCTTAATGCTTGGAAGGTTTTAGTCGCCGGATGGACTCTTGACCTTTTCCAGCCTTTTCTAAAATAAACTCCGGAAACCAATTTGGCAAGTTCCGAAGTTGTATTAATTTTGCTGACTTTCCTTTTTTCGCAAATTTCTTTTGAAATCTGTCGCGACAGCCTTTCATCACCATACTTGTAAATTATGTAGGCTAACTCCCTTTCATTAAAACTATTTATAATGTCAGCCGCGGTGATTTCAGCGGCAGAGTCCATTCTCATGTCAAGCGGACCATCCTCGCTGAAGCTAAATCCCCTGTCTTGGTTATCAAGCTGCCAGGAAGAAACTCCAAGGTCAAATAAGACAGCGTCTACCTGATTAAAATTATTCTTTTCGGCAGCTTCCAATGAGTTTGAAAAGGAAGTCTTTTCAAAGCAAATGCGGTCACCGTATTCCTCAAGATTATTTGAGGCTATTTTGATAGATTTGCAATCTCTGTCTAATCCAAGCAAACGTCCTGAAGGGGAAGTAGCGTCCAGAATTGCCCGAGCGTGTCCTCCAAGACCCAATGTCATATCAATACAGTTGTGTCCCGGTTTTAGCGCTAAAAATTCCAACGTTTCATTTAATAAAACGGGGATGTGGACTTTCGATTTTTGTTTTTCGATTTTCAATTTATCTTCCCACTGATTACACGGAATTACACGGAATCACACGGAATTACACGGAATCACACGGAATTTAATTAAAAACTTGCAATTACTCTGTCTTCCAACACTCTTTTGCTACATCACACCATTACTTCTACACTCCATCAATCCAATTTTCCTGTCATAGCGCTGCTGTTTTGAAAATAATTTGCGATAGCCTGTTGATGTTTTTGCTCAAAACGGGCTTTGTCCCATATCTCAAAATGATTCGACATACCGTTTACAACTACTTCCTTTTCAATACCTGCAAAATCAATAATTGAAGGCGGAAGTTTTATGCGGCCATGCGAGTCGCAATCCTGAGGAGCAACTCCACCATAGAAAATTCTTTTTAAATCACGTACCTGGGGGTCAAAGTCGTTTAACTTTTTCAAGCGGTCTTCAAATTCGGCAAATCCCTTATCGTCATACACAACCAGAGATTTATCGGGACTGTAAGTAACGTAAAACTTCCCTTCCGCGTTTGCGCGAAACTGGGCGGGAACGGAAATACGCCCTTTTGTATCAATCTTAAAATAATAAACTCCGGTAAACATATTTTTTAATTCCCTAATTCTAAAGGGGATGTTGGAATTTAAATTAATATTAACCGATTAAATCACCTTTTAAAACCACCGTCTAAACAACTTTGCAAAAAACCAAACTCAACCTTTGGCGAATATTATATCCCACTTCTTCCCCTTTGTCAAGCTTTTTTTTAAAAAAGTAATGCTTTTTCTTGAAATAATAAGATGGTATGTTAAGTTTATTTGATATAACATATTTATAATACGTTACTTATATTTATTTTTACATTTGTGGGATAAAATGGGATAAATTATAAACAGTTTTTAGTGTGAAATAGCGGTTCTGGTGTGATTCATGACTTGTTATTGACCATATATATCCTGTTATCAACTACTTATATCCCCTTCTTGCTTCTTGGGAATTAGATTTATTAAATTTACCTTTATTTCACAAAATTATTTTTTTTTGTGGGAAATTGTGGAAAGATTTTCTAAGCCAATTATATTCTTATTCCATTCAATCAAGTATTGACAGGATAAACAGGTTTGATTGGATTTATCTTTTCGTGTTGATTCGTGTTGATTCGTGGTTGAAGAATTATTATGTGGTTCGAACTTGTCCCGGGGATGTAAAGATAAGGTTTTTAGATATGTTTTTAGCGGGAAGGTTGTATGCTTGGCTTAAAGCCTGAGCGTAAAGCTCTAACTGGCCTTTGTACTCATCAATGGCTGCAGAAATTTCCTTTTCAGATTTTACGGCGTCTGTTTTAAAATCATACAAGTTTATTTTTTCAGGATTTTCTTTGTTTGGAAAAAAAACCACGCGGTCAAAAACTCCGCGAACCAATTTGTTATTGATTATTGCCGCGAAAGGTTTTTCTAAAAGAATATCGCATGGAGATACCGGGGCCGAAAGAACTTTTCTTATTTCAGGTTTATCAAGAATATTTAAAAATTCTTCAACGCACTCATCGCATTCTTTTTCAGAAAAGGTAGCCGCCGCTCTCCGAGCTATAAATTTCAATTCATCTTTTCGTTTTTCAAGATTTTCTCTCAGCCAGCCGACAGATGCAAACAACGCGTGAATAATAGCGCCGAATTCTTTTCCCCGATTTTCTTTCAAAAAGCATTCCGAATAATCAAATTCAGCTGCGTATTTTGAAGTTAATGAGGAAGGTGTTACATAGAGTCTCCCTCTCCGCGTTTTTTTCAAAAGTTTGACTTTAGGAGTTTTTTGGAATTCGATTTTAAGTTCTTTTGTTTCAAATTCTTCTTCAAACCATAACGACTCACCCATTTTAAATAGTATTTCTCCGGGAATGTCATTGTAATCGTTTTCCAGGCTTTCCACGTTGGCCGGAGGCGTTGCAAGGGCATCTGTTATCCATGCTGAGAAATCATTGCTTTTGCTTTTAGAACAAATAAGGTACAAGCCTTTTGACGCCCTTGTAAGAGCAACATACATCATATTCAGAAACTCATGTTTCAATTTGTTTACCCCCGCGCTCATCATAGAGTTCAACAGTTCGTCGGCTTTAGCAACATTGCTGCCCGGGTTAAGAACAAGGCATTCTGTTTCCGGAGCTTTCAACTCATCTTCAAATTCTTTTATCTTTTCAAGGAACTTAAGTTTGCCGCTGTTAGGAAGCTGCTTTTCTAATTCAGAAAGAATAACGATGTCGTAAGTCATTCCTTTTGATGAGTGCATAGTAACAAATGCCACACCTTCCGTAGCAGCAGGTTCCCTTTGTGAAATTTTTTCAACGTAGCTTATAAAGCCGGCGGGACGCGAAGTAGCATTCGGCTGATATTGTTCTGCGATTTCCAGCAACTGGTTCAGCCGCGCGCGTGTACTTTCTTCAGTTTTATTTTTAAATTCTTCCGCAATTTTTTCTATAAATTCCGAATAAGAATTATAAAACAAAAATTGTTTTAAACTGTAAAGTTCTTCTTTAGTTTTTACTTTTTCTCTTAAAAAAGAGTTTGTCACGTGAAACTCCGCGAGCTTGTCTTCCGGCATGTCCATCCACCGGAAAAGAGCGAGTACCGCCTGAACAGCGGAATCATCAAGCAGCCGGCTTTTTCCCTCGCTATAGCATGGAATTCCCGCATTTTTCACTATTGGAAGCCAGTCGTTTATGCTTTTGTTATCTCTAAACAGCAACGCGACCCTCAAACCCCTATTCCATGGTTTAATTTTTTTCAACAAGCTGATTACAGCTTTTTGTTTCGCGAAAGTTTTATCTTCATCTTCTTCAGGTTTTACATGCCTGAGTTCAGTATAGCCCGGACGTTTTTTGTTTACTGCGCTTGTGTGGTCTTTAAATCTACTTTTAGCCTTCCATTTAACAATTTCCTTATTATCGGAATTGAAAATCAAGTTTACGGGATTAAGAATATTGTCGCCTGACCGCCAGCTTTTCTCAAGTGATTTTTCGGTGATATTTCCTTTGTAATGTTCTACGATTTTTCCAAACAGCTCTTCGTCACCGCCGCGCCAGCCAAAGATTGCCTGTTTTATGTCACCCACTATAAAGAATGACCGTTCGCCGGAAGTGTCACAAATAATTTCATCAGCCAAGGTAGAAATAGAATTCCATTGATCCCAGCTTGTATCCTGGAACTCGTCAATTAAAAGATGTTTGATAACAGTATCAAGCCTGAAAAACATTTCTGTTTTTCCCGAGTCTTGGAAAAGAGAGTTCTCAACGTTCAGCAATCTGCAAATATCAAAAAAAGTCCGCACGGCGCTGTTTGCTTTTATTTCGCTGTACCTTTTATGGAAGTCCAAAAGAAAAGTATAATAAGCTTCTGTAGCCGGAATGATTTCTTTTAATTTTCTCGAAACGATAAACTGCTTTATTTTTAAAAGAACGTCTGTGCTGACTTCGTTAAGCTGCCATTTGTAATAAGTTTCTTTATTGTTTAACAAGTTTGCGACCGGCCCTGATTTAAATATTTCTTTAAAATCATTATTTTTCAACTTACTCAAAAAGTTAGCCGCGTTTATGTTTGACTTTACAATATTAAAACCTTCGCATTTTTCAAACTCTTCAACTAATTTCTTCCAGTTTTCATCTGAAGTATCAATTTCCGGGTTCGGAAAATTTGTCCACGCTTCTTTTTTTGTTCGCAAAAACAACATATACCCGTCGCTTATCCCATTAAGAAATTGTCTTTCTATATTGCTTTCCTCCTTTTGCTGCGTCAGCTTATCAAAAGTAGTTTTAAGTTCATCAAAATATTTTTTGTTTTTTCGCGCGGATAAATAAATTTGTTCTAAAGCTTTTGTCTGCAAAACTGATTCGGAAAAATCGTCAGTAAGCTGCAATTTAAAGTCAACGCCAAGTTCAGGAGCGAAGCATTTAACTATCTCGACGAAGAAGCTGTCCAATGTGGAAATTCTCAAGCAATTCAGTTTTTCTATTAGCAGTTTTAAGAGGACTTGAAAATCTGTATTGCCAAATTCTTTGGCACCTAATTGATGAAGCAATTCTGTTCTTTTGTTTTCATAAAGAACCGCGCCGGAAATCCGTTCAAGAATTCTTCCCAACATCTCTCCTGCCGCGTGCCTGGTGAAAGTAAGAGCGAGAATAGATTCCGGTTTTGCCCCCGCGGCAAGCAACCGGATATATCTAACAGCAAGCTCTTCGGTTTTCCCGCAGCCTGCCGCGGCAGAAATCGCTTCGTTTTGGACAAGGTTGTTCATAACAAGAGAAAATTCATTTTATTTATTCATATAAAATGAATTTAAAATTTCAAATTCAAATCTTTGATTTGAATTTTCTCAATAATTGACATCAAAATCTCTATTACACAATTTCTTATAATCGCAATATTTGCAATTATTAATATCTTCGGTTCTTTTGAATGTTCCTTTTTCAGGAGAATTAATTTCCCCGAAAATTCTTTCCGCCTTTTCTACGGCCTTCATAATTTCTTCCTTGGACCATTCATGTCTCAACAGCTTTATTTTACTTGTGTCTTTTTGAAGGATAAAATAAGCTGTTTCAGGGATTTTATCTTCATTTTGTTTTTTCCACCAGAATGCGTATAGAGGAAGCTGTAAATCTATCCACTTATTTTTCTTTTTATTGTAATGCGCCGAATAAACATCTTTAATAGATGCGCTTGTTTTATAATCTATAATACATTTTTGAGTAAGTTTTTCATCTATTCGGTCTATTTTCCCTTTAATCATAAATTTCCCCAGTTCAATTTCCAACTTTTTTTCGGTCTCAATAATTTTCCAATTATTATTTTTTCTTTCTGCCTGCACTTCAGCAAATACATTTAATCTTTTGATAATAGAATCCTTTTGAATCAAAACGGCGGCATGTGGGTTTTTCCCGAACTTTTCGTAAATAACTTTATCAAGCAGCTTCTTCAAAACACTTCTTATGACATCAGGATTATCGCTATCAGCAGCTGTTTTTTCCCCGAACTTTTCCAGAACTTCATGAACAACATTGCCAAACTGCCACGGGGGCATTTCATTTGTAAGCTCATTGCAAGGATTAATTTTATTTTGTTTCAAATAAAACCTGTAAGGACACTCCAAAAAGTCTTTGAATCGGGTGACGCTGAGTTCCCTGACTTCATCTTCAAAGAAAATATTTTCGTCGTCGGGCAATTTATTTTCTAATCGCGCAACGGGCATTTCGCGTAACGTTGGGCGATTGTCTTCAATCGCTTTTTCTATTCGCGAATCGGGAGTTTCGCGTAACGTAGCCGAATAAAACCTTTCAATTAACTTCGCTTGCCTTTTTTCCGAAAGGTCTAAAAGCAAACGGCTTGGCAAAAGCGGGTCTTGTTTTGAAGAATATTTTCCTGCGGTAACAAGAATTTCTTCCGCGGACGAAATTATAGTTCTTAAATAATATCTGTCCCTGTTAAACCTTCCGGAATTGTTCTGGAGACCCAATCTTTTCCGCAAACCGTCTGGCAAAAAAACATGGCTTGATTTGGATTCCGGAACAATTCCCTCGTTCATGCCGGTTAAAATCACTATCGGTGCGTCATCGAGCGGAAGCTCAAGCCAACCTATAATGTCAACTGTTTCAGACTCGCTTTCCGGGGCAAGTTTTTCGCTTTCAAGCAGCTGGCACATGAATTTAATTGTATTGGCGGAGCAAGTTTTCTCGTCAGTTTTTATATCTGAGTTAATAATTTTTTCAGACAACCTGCTCCATTTTAAAACCGCTTCGTGGTGAAATGCAGGAACAATCCCCCTTGATAAATTTAGGTTGTTATTATAAACCTCAGCTAACATTTCATTAATTATATTGACGGATTCTTTTATGCCGCGAACTTCATAAAGCGGAGCCATCAACTTGTTAATTTTCTCAATTATTTCATTTAATTCGGGGGTTTCATCAAATTTATCAGAATCGGTCAGTTCCAGAACGTGACGTGAAGCAAATTCCTGGAACCTTTTCGTAAAAGCTGAAAACTCATTATTGTTTGAAAAAATATAATTTTGTAATATAGGGTGGCAAACCAGATTTAAAAAAGTTTTCACACTTTTCTCGTTAAAATAGTCGGTAAATGATTTCAGGAGAATCCCGATTTCAGATTGAGCAAAAAGATTTCCTATTGCGTCATGGTGCGGCGCCTTTGCCTCATCAAGAAATTGTTTCAAAGGCCTGCGAATATCATCGTCGGGCGCGGAAATAATAATCTCTCTGCAGGAAAATTTACCGTTAAGGCCATAGAGGAAATTTACGGTTTCCGCCGCCTGCTCAGAATAATTCCCGCAGAATTTTATTTTCTCGGCCAACTCATCTAAAGGATCAAAACTAATATTTTGTTTTAGTCCGCCGTTGGGTTCAAACCAATCTTTTTCTCCGTGGGAAATAATTGTAACTTTGTCTGACAAGTAATTTAATGCCGCGCGAAATCTTCCAAACATATCCACGACGCCAACAACATAAATATAGCCGGGGAATATACTTTTATCAACAGATTTTGTCGATTGAACAGCCTGATTAACAGCAACTCCTTTATCAGAAATATTATTGGATTTAAGAATATCAATATAAGAACAAAATATCCGGTTAAGAGCCGACCATCTTTCATACTCGCGTGGATTTTCGGAAGTAGTTGCGGCGACATCTTCAAAAGACACCAAGTCACCTGAAAGTTCAATATAAATCTGCCGGAGAGTCTGCGCTAAGGTCAAAAAATTATAGTTTTCGGGAACAGGCCGGTTCAGCAAAGTTTCAAGAGCGTCCTTCTCTTTGTGCAGTGCGGAAATCCACGCAAAGATTTCGTCTATGTCAGAAGCGATATTAATTTTTGCTTCGAGTTCAATAAACAGTTCGCAGAATTTTCCTGGCGTAGAAAAAGAAGGGGGAGAAAAAATAGATTTTTTGTGTGGTAATTTTTCGCAAATGATTTCGAGAAGCCGTCTACCCGCGCGGCCGCCGGGAAGAACTACCATAACATTTGAAAGGTCATAGTTTCCTGATCTGCAATGATTTTTAATCAGCAAATCGGCAACGCCTGACAAGCAAGGCTCAGTTATGGGAATATAAATATTATTCATTTAGAAACATATTTGTAACACCAATCCCCAAAATAATATCATTATATTCTTTAGTTCCCGGGGTAGGAGGAGTAAGACAATTTCCGCCAAAAGCTACATGAGGACCATTTTGACATAAGCCATTACAATCACCCAGGCATCCATGATTTTTCCAAACAATTCCATGTCTTTTGTAAGCATCTATCAGAGCCTGATCATCATCGCGCGGCATAGACAGGTCACAGCCGCCAAAGATGAACGGTTTAGCGCCCGGAATGATCGGCGAACCATCAAAACAATATTTTGGTTCCAATTTAGGAATTAATGGGTCAGCAACAAACTCTCCGTACTCAACTATTGTTGTACAAGCGAATAGAAAAATTGATAAAAATATCAGAAGAAATAATTTAAAATAATTCATTTTTAAAAAATAGTAAAATTATGAACTTCATTTTCTTTCCAAAAAGCCGGCGCTAAAGGGATCACTCTAATATCCGATTCTTTGCTTTCAGGTTCAATTTCAAGATAATGACGCATCTTAATTTCAGGTTTTATAACGCTGTTATTTACTTTTTCTGTAGTAAATTTGAAATTGCCAAAATGGCAAAAAGCAGCGCGCGAATATATTAAATTATCATCTTTCTTTATCGGATAATAATAATAAACTTGCCGCCATTCTTCAATTTCATTATCATTAAAATCATAAAAACAAACTGCTATATGATGAAAACCGGGCGTAAGTGATAAACTGCTTATTCCAATAACGTCCGGTAAAGTATTCCACACTCGAACATCCGCTTCGGTTCTAATTACCATTCCTGCAACAAGCGCGGCGGCAACTCCCGCGGCGGGAGCTGCAGCAACAGCTTTACCTTCTGTAGCAATTATAACCGCAGTTGTTGCCGCGACAAACGCGCAAATTCTAATAGTCCATTTTGTTCCAAGTTTAATTGATTGAATAGTGTTTGCTGTTTTTTCGGTATTACATGAGAATTGATGAAAAGCCGAAGAACATTTATTGATTTGTGCGGCTTCGTTCTTATCAACAAAAATTTTCGCATAACTTATCTCAGAACTACGTGGAATATAATCTGCGTAAGCTGAACATTTTAATACATCTTTATCCCGAAGTTTTAAAGGTGCGTCCCCCCATTCAATTACAAAAACTACGTTATCATTAAATAATTTTTTATTAACGTCACTACTTCTGGAAATATAAGTTTCCGCAGTGTCCGGTTCGCCAAGCAAATTATAACACCGCGCAGCGAGCGCATATCCCGCGCCAAAATCTATGTCCGCATTTTTATTTGTACTCATCGTGTCTTTGTCCGCGTCAAGCGCGCGCCTGAATGCCGCAAGCGCTTTTTCATAATCGCCACGCTTATAATGAATAATTCCACGATACCAATGACACATTGAACGGTCAAACGGTTCGCCTTTAAACTCTTTAAAATCTTCTCTTGAAACCGCTGACCAAAAAGCATTACCGGAACTTGTAACCGTTCTTTCCATAACCTTGCCGGCATTGAGCAGTGGCGAGAATGCCAAATCGTATGCGCCGTCTGTAAAATAAATAGTGGCTAATTTTGCGTTGTTCAGAGCAAAATTTCTGTTAAGTTTATTTTGAAAAGGGCGAGCTAATTTTGCAGCATGTCCAAATTCATTCATATAAAAAGCGTCATCAGCTTCTTTTGGCACTTGCCCTGCGCAGCCAACCAATAAAACAACAATTAGAATTATAAAAATATTTTTAATCATATTTATCGGTTTATCGGTTCATATTTCCCAAAATATTTACACTCATAATCATCACACCAGACGATACCGCTGGTTTCAGCATCGGTAAGCCGGAACGACAACCTGTAATAAACTTCTCTTGCGCCTTCTTTACGAATTGAATGAGCAAAAGCGCGTCCGGTAAGAAAATAATCAACATTCATTAATTTTGCAATTTTTTTCTGTTTTTCTATTTCCGTTCCGGTCATATTTTTTAATATTTCAGGAAATTGTTTTCTGTCAATAAATTCAAAATTATTATTTGCCATCAGCTCTTTTCTTATTGTCGAAAGCAAATTATACGAATCAAATGTGTCGTCAAAAGTTCTGTTTTCTATTTTCAAAAAAACAATCCTGTTTTTTTTCTCTTTAGAACTTATTTTACTGCTCGCAATTGACCGCGACATCTTTTGGGCAGCGGATTTTAAATCGCTAACAGTCAAATCGGTATCAATAACCAAGTCATCATCAAGACCCATTCGCCGGTTAGCAGAAGTGCAGGCATTTAAGCATGGTAAAATTATTAATAATAAGAGAATAAGTTTCATAACTTAGAATTTTGTGCTTTGTGCTAATTTACCGGCAGATATTTTTTTACATGATAATCGTCTTCCCAAATAACCTGGCCGTTTTGAGTGTTGACGAGACGAAAAGAAAGTCTGTAATATTTTGATTCTCCATCGGAATCAGACTGAGAATCGCAAAAAGCGGCGCCTGTGAGAAAATAATCTATCCCAAGAATTTTTTTCAATTCTCTGTAGTTGTCAGTGTTAATTTCTTTCCAGCGGCGTTCAGCCACAATTCGGTTAATTGAAGCTCGATCAACGAATTGTAATTTCCGGTTACTATTTTCCAGAATCAACTGTCGGATTTTGTCAAGTAAATTATAAGAATCAAAATCTAAATCCCCGGTGCGATTTTCTATAACAGCAAATCCAATAATAGCGGTTTTATCAGGAGAAATATTAGCTGATGTAACTATTGACCGTGCCATTTGCTGCGATGTGGAACGCAAATCAGTTGAACTCAAGTGGGTATCAAGAATAGCATCTTCATCGAGCCTTTTTTTTTCAGCAGTACCGCAGGCGAAGAAGAGCAATGATATAAATAGGAGAATGAGATTTTTTGTTTGCACAATTTTACTTACTCCACTTTGTTAGGTAACGTAAAAGATAGTCGACTAATTTTCTTCTTTTCCGAGCCAATCGGCGTCCCAAACATAATCGGGGAAATTTTCCTGATTATAGAGAGAATTTCCAAGCGAGCCAAAAGTAACAAAATCAATCAAGCCAGTTCCCATTCTTCCGACCGTATAAAAAGGCCCTTTTATAGCTCCGGTTATAACACCAAGCCCTGGTAAAACAATAAAGTTGTCATTTATAATACAGCGTGGAATTTCCAGCCAGCAAGTTAAAATGTTTACGATGCCCCGGCTGAAAGCTTCAGGCCGCTGAACATAAATTCTTTCAACAGCTTTTTTAGTTTCGACTTGCGACTCGACAACGTCAAGACTTTGCCCGGCATTTGCAAAACTTACGCAAAATAAAACAATCGATAAAACTAATAATTTTTTCATTTTTTTTTTGGGTTTTTAAATTTTGTGGACATGGTGGACAGAATAGACATCACTCTATCACTCCATCATTCCATTACTCTATACGTTTAAGTTCATAATCATCTTCCCAGACAACGGCGCCTGAAGAAGTATCAGTCAATCTAAAAGACAAGCGATAATAACTGGTTCTATTCCGCGCGCCTATTTGTCTGTTTTCA
>Ga0190283_1000091_pt1 | contig 50909 bp, 45 predicted proteins | sample 48691801_MG_FD_161669 | JGI IMG/M metagenome (GOLD analysis project Ga0190283, IMG submission 161669) | Hydrothermal vent microbial mat bacterial communities from Southern Trench, Guaymas Basin, Mexico - 4869-18-0-1_MG | ecosystem: Environmental > Aquatic > Marine > Hydrothermal vents >...
TGTCACGGTAGGTGATAAGACCGCCCGGCTGTGGGATGCCCAAAGCGGCCAACGGCTCAACGTGCTTGAAGGGCATACCGATGGAGTTACCAACGCCGCCTTCAGTCCCGACGGCCAGCGCATTGTCACGGCTTCATCTGATAAGACCGCCCGGCTGTGGGATGTCAGCAGCGGCCAACTGCTCAACGTGCTTAAAGGGCATACCGATACCGTTAACAACGCCGCCTTCAGTCCCGACGGCCAACGCATTGTCACGGCTTCAGAGGATAATACCGCCCGGCTGTGGAATGCCAGCAACGGCCAACTGCTGAACGTGCTTGAAGGAGTTACCAACGCCGCCTTTAGTCCCGACGGCCAACGCATTGTCACGGCTTCAGAGGATACCGCTTGGCTGTGGTACGTTTTCCAAACCACCCAAGAATTAATTGATTATGCCAATCAAAATGTGCCTCGTTGTCTTACCCCTAAGCAACGTGAACAATTCTTTTTAGACCCAGATCCAAGTTATGCTCTGATAAAGGCGGGAAAGCAACTGGCTCAAACCGGAGATATTGAAGCCGCAGTAGCTAAGTTTAAACAAGCCCAAACCCTTGCACCTTGCCATAAGCTTGAACCAGAATATGAGGTTGCTAAGATATTGATTGAAAAAGGTAGAACATTAGCCAAAAAAGGCAAGATTGAGGCGGCTGTTGAGCAATTCAAACAAGCTCAACAGGTGGATGGGCGGTTTAAGTTTGGGGATGGGGCTGAGGAATATGCGCGGCGGCTTAGTACTTAAGATTAGGAGATTGAACGGAATGATGAGTACAACGAATGACGGGGATAAACGAATTTAAGACTTTAATGCTTGGCAAGTTTAGGCAACTTTATTCAAAGCTACCACTCATTGACATCAAATTATCTCAATTCGTTTATCCGCGCAATTCGTTGTACTCTGTTTATTTCAGTCGTTTATCCGCGCAATTCGTTGTACTTATATTAAGAAGTGGTTTATTCCAATGAATCGAAATGACTTTCAACAACTCGCTGACATTCGAGTCAAAGAGGCAAAAGTTCTCCTTGACAATCAGTGTTTTGATGGTGCATATTATCTATTAGGTTATGCAGTGGAATGCGCTCTAAAAAGCTGTATCTCGAAACAGTTCAAAGAACCTGATTTTCCAGACCTTCAAACGGTAAGAGATTGCTATACCCATAGCTTTCCGAAGTTATTGCGTGTAGCTGCATTAGAACAGAATATGCAAAATGATTGGCGAACTCTTCCCAAATTGCAGTCAAATTGGATAACTGTGACAGAATGGTCAGAGCAAGCTCGCTATCAACATAACATTACTCAAGTCACTGCACAAGAGTTGTATGATGCGGTGACTGAAAATCAAACCGGGGTACTCTCATGGCTAAAGAACTTTATGTAGGTAAAATCCTTACCGATGAAATGATTATTGCCGGTAAGCAATTTATTCAGCAGATTGAGGCTGTCATGCCACCAATAACTGCTTCATTCTGGTTATATACTCAAGAAGCCGAAGTTTGGCGCTTGTATTTTGCAACCCCTATTGTTTCAAAAGAGGGTTCCAGAAAAGTGTATGACAAATCTATTAGCATTCTTGATGCTGATCAAGAACATGAATACGTTATACCGGCGGTTTGTCTATACGCCACGGACGACAATAACCATTATGTGTCATTGCTGCGTATGGTGCGCCTCAGCGATAAACTCTTTGACACAAGATTGACAGGTGTTGGCATTAATGGCTCGGGTTACATTGAGGATGCTTATATTTATCGTTTATACGACGCTAAAAATGACGAATTTTCTCATTTGCAATCACCTGCGGAAAATGAAGAACCGGCGGTTGCTATGGCATAAAACATTAATGCCTTTAATCCAAGCTTCGCGTCACCGTTGTGGCACGTTTTTCCTATCACCCAAGAATTAATTGATTGATTATGCCAATCAAATTATCCCGCGTTGTCTTACCCCTAAGCAACGTGAACAATTCTTTTTAGACCCTGAGCCAAATTATGCTCTGATAGAGGCGGGAGAGCAACTGGCTCAAACCGGAGATATTGAAGCCGCGGTGGCTAAGTTTAAACAAGTCCAAGCCCTTGCACCTTGCCATAAGCTTGAGCCAGAATATGAGGTTGCTAAGGTATTGATTAAAAAAGGTAGGGCATTAGCCAAAAAAGGCAAGATTGAGGCGGCTGTTGAGCAATTCAAACAAGCTCAAAAGGTGGATGGGCGGTTTAAGTTTGGGAATGGGGTTGATTCGTTAAGCACGGCAGCTTAGTACAACGGATTGATGAGTACAACGAATTACGGGCCGATAAACGAATTTAAGACTTTAATGCTTGGCAAGTTTAGGCAACTTTATTCAGACTTACTTACTTTATTCAGAGTTACCAATCATTGACATCAAATGATTCTATCTCGTTTTACTGTCAAAGTACCCATAACATCTAGTACAACGGATACGCACGCCGAAACGGATTTTCATATTCGGGGGTGGCGAAATAACTTAGCCATGACGATTTATTATGAATTTAATTCGTTTATCCGCGTAATTCGTTGTACTCTGTTTATTTAATTCGTTTATCCGCGCAATTCGTTGTACTTATATTCGTAATTCGTTGTACTTATGTAGTAGAGAGTAAAATCCAAGAAATCAATCCAAGAAATCCGATTTTTTAGAAAAATCGGATTTCTCAAAATCAACTCCCTTTACCTCCTTTACCTTGATTGCCTTTACCTTGATTGCCTTGATTACTTTCCTCACAGGCACCTAAGCTATCCCCGTGATCAAGATGTGCGGGAACCGCATTTTCTGAAACGGAGATGCTTTGCGGATTATCTTCATTGCCGGGTGGTATATGGCAGATAGTCACCTTCTTGTTGCCTTTCTCACCGTTCTGATCGTTATCGCCATTGTCACCCGTATCACCATTATTGCCGTTGTTGCTGTTATCACCGTCGCCATCACCCTCATCGTGGCTTAAACAACCGAGTGCGTTCCCACCTGCGGCTGGCGTACTACCGACTGGAACAGTGATGGTTTGCACGGTGGCATTGTCGGGATTGCCAGCGTATGCGCTGATACGCAGTTCATTGTCACCCGCCTGCATCGGTACTTCGGCTTGAAAACTGCCATCCAGTAATATTTCCGCCGCAACCGTGACTGCCATTGTCAGGTTGGTTACATCAACATCAGTGACATCGGTTAGGACAAGATGTGTCAGAGCCTCACCCAATTTATCCAAGTTGTCGATACCCAATTGACCAATGGTGCCCGGCACACCGGTAATGGCTTGCACGGCTGGCATGGTGGTCAACTTACGGGTGTAATCTATCGGCTGAATGACAATCGGGTAAATCCGTGCCTCAGCATTTTGGGCCCGATAGGCCGCATCTAGCGTGGCGATGCGATCTTCTTTTTCTTGCGTCATACCACTATCAAATGGCAAAGTAGGTATGCCATCCGTAATGAGTAAAATGTTTTTCTGGGCGACGGGGCGAGCCTCTGCCAGCGCTTCCAAAGCCTTGTCAATAGCCGCAGCTATATTGGTTCCACCTTTTGGGATGGTAATGCCGGCGACGGCATTGCGTAAAGTGGCCCAATCATCCGTCAGAGGCGATTCTAGCGTCACATCTCGTGAGAAACTGACCAGAGCCAGCCTACTAACATTGTCCATGCTTTGAAGCATGTCTATCAAGCTGTTGGCCGCTATCCCTTCATATTCCAACACGCTGGGATTGCGGTCTCCTTGTTGTGGGCCTTCACGCTCGGTACTACCGGAACGATCAATGACTAACACCAAATCCAGTGGGCCGGGTTGGGCTTCCATCGCCGCTTGGCCCTCAAATGTCAGCATCGGGGCCGTACAACCGGTTGGAATATGCCATTGTGAACCGTCTGTCGGTGTGGCGAGTTTCAGCAATTCTGGCTTGGGAAGAGGCGTAATAACGACTCCGCCTACCTCTTCGTCCGGTTCAGAAGCGACCCCCAACGTCATCGTGATATCGAGTTTGGAATTATTCGTGTGTCGTTCGGCACCGAATAAATCAAACTGGTAAGTTTCTCCGTCATTCAGTCCCAAGCTATCAAGCCTAACACCTCGGTTGGCGGCACCGTTAACCCCACCAATATCTACCACCTGCTCATTATTGATGAAAACCCAGACGCCATCATCGCCCTGAAAACGAAACTCTTGTCCCGGTTGATAGGTGAATTGGGCGTGAAGTTCGTAGGTAAAATGAAAATTGTGACGACGTCCTTCATTACCCAGTAATTCATCATCAATCGGGTAAAAATGGTTGTTCGTATAGGCATAAGCGTCGCCTTTTTTGTTTTCCTCTAAGGTGATACTAAAGGGCATGGATTGACTCGTCTCGGTATCAGTGTACCAGTCAATTAGCAGAGTCATGGCACATTTATTGTTTTCCACCATCACCGGTTTGCCATCCGCTCCCAGTGTATTTTCCACACAGCCGGTTTTATGCCCAGTGACTTTGCCTTCAAAATCCGGATGGCTACTGCTGAAATCGCGCAAAGTGCCCTGCAGTTCAATCGTGTCAGCAAAGGCACCACTACTAGCCCCCAGTGCCGTCAACAAGCCGCTGACTAGCAGCTTTTTCGAGATGTGATTTGACATGATGTGTTCTCCTACCGTTATTTATAAAAAACCAGTGAGTCCCATTGAGTTAGTCTTGACAGGGTTTCTGATCCGGGAAGCGAATATCCACCTTCATTGAAATCGGCGCAAAACCTGTTGCATTCACCGTCATGATTTGACAGATATCGTTGCCAATACCCACCACCGTGAAATGGCCATCCCCATTGGTGGGTTTTTCAGCTTCAACGCCATTGAGTGACACCGTTGCACCCCTAATAGGCTTGCGGTTAGCATCCAAAACCACTCCCGAATAACTTCCTTGCGTTTTACCACTCGCGTTAAGGACAAATTGACCCTTCTCATTCCGTTTCAAGTTCGCCTCGTAAAATTGCAGGCCATCGTTGCCTTCCATCTGTAAACCGATCAACCGGAGCTCTGAGGTATTGAAGTCAAAAGTCGGCGTTGGGGTATTGATAAACGCGCAGTCATCACCCAGTTGCGTCCACTCCTTCAACACAAAAGACCATTGCCCCGGGATTTGCTCAAGTTGGGCACTCACAAAGTTCAGTGTTCCAGAGGGATGGTTCAGTACTTCAACTAATGGGAGACTGACAGTAGCCGTGTCAGCGTGATAAACCGGTTTGGCTATCATCGCACTGGTGCAATTACCGCCATACGCAACTGAACTGGATAAGGCGATGGCTAAACTAGGAATGGCTAACTGTATGGCTTTTTTCAGAGTTAAGTTCATTTTTAAATCTCCTTTAAACAGTTAAATAGTTGACTAAAGCACTAAAAATTGTTTTTTCTAAGCATATGCCAATTAAAACGTTGTTTCGGGAATGAGCGACGAATTGCTGAACCATCAGCGACCTACCTGTTTCAGGAATTCCTTTCGTCATTCCCGAAACAATCAACTAAATACTTGAGTAAATAAATCAAGTTTATAACTAAAGTATGCAATTACTATGCCAGCATTTATATTTTTACCTAACACGTTGTCAGTTTATTCACCTAACACCTTGTATTATTTATATATTTATTTTTATCTGTTGTCGTTTCGTTCATTATCCCATGAATGACCCAAGTGCCTTAAATAGTTGAGTCAATCACTAAAGGTTGTTCTTTCTATAGCAAAAGAGATGCCAATGACTCTATGTTAACGTAACACGTTGTATTCTCTATATATTTTAAAAATTTAGCCCATTTTAGGGTTAGCTTTTTTTGCAAAATGGCATTGCAAAATGCGATTTTTTTTGCAAAATACCGTCCTTTCGCTTAATTTTAAAAAGCACATTCTATTCAATGAGTTATCATTTGGCACACTCACGGGTTATGTTCATCAACACCTTTTGCGTCAAATCATTGTGCGACATCCTTTATGGCAAGATGAACACCCAGACTGGTTGACTGCTAAAGCGAAAGCTCAAACACAACATCCAGATTATGATTTAGACTTTTATCCTTGGCAAGTTTAGGCAGCTTTATTCAGAGCGACAACTCATTGACATCAAATTATTTGATCTAGTTTTCATGTTGATAACAATTCGTTGATCCACGCTTGTGTCGTTGTACTTATTAGGCAACTCCCAAATAATAATATACCAGTTTGCTACCCTTCAATTATCGAGAAAAATTGAGAAAATGGGTTCATCAAGTGCGATTGCTCCATCCAATCGGGTGGCATGTAGGGGCAATCCCACGTGCAAAGCCCCATTGCTGGTATATTAATTTTTTGGAGTTGCCTTGTATATATTGAGGAATATGCACAACGGCTTGGTACAACTTCTTTTAGGAGTAAACGGATTGATGAGTACAACGACACAAGCGGGGATAAACGAATTTAAGACTTTAATGCTTGGCAAGTTCAGGCAACTTTATTCAGAGCTACAACTCATTGACATCGAGTCATTTTATTATCTCGTTTTCTTATTAATTTCATTCGTTTAGGAACAAAATTCGTTATACTTATATTCGCTTGTGTCGTTGTACTTATATATATTGAGGAATATGCACTGCGGCTTAGTACTTAGGATTAGGGGATTGAACGGATTGATGAGTACAACGAATGACGGGGATAAACGAATTAGACTTTTATGCTTAGCAAGTTTAGGCAACTTTATTCAGAGCTACCAATCATTGACATCAAATGATTCTATCTCGTTTTACTGTGAAAATACCCATAACATCCAGTACAACGGATACGCGTTCCGAAACGGATTTTAAGAAAAGGGGGTGGCGAAATAACTTAGCCATGACGATTTATTATGAATTTAATTCGTTTATCCGCGCAATTCGTTGTACTTATATTCGTAATTCGTTGTACTTATAGATTTTATTATCTAGTTTTCTTATGAATTTAATTCGTTTATCCGCGCAATTCGTTGTACTCTGTTTATTTCATTCGTTTATCCGCGCTTGTGTCGTTGTACTTAATTCGTTTATCCGCGTAATTCGTTGTACTTTGATTAATTAATATAATAAAGCAACTCATGCAAAACATATCCGATAACTTAGAATAGGAAACTTAATGCCAAGCCTCAATCTCATCAAAACCCGCGATGCCATCCAGGCTTTTGACTTTAAGTCATTATTTATTAATGAACTGGGTTGGAATAACCCGCACCAGATTCAATCGCGTAGCGTTAGCATCAACGAAACCGATTATCAAATCAAACCCATTGCAACATTGGGTAGCGTTGTCGTGTTTGAAATCAGTGGCGATATTTTCCCAACGGCTCAAATTCGGGCTGACATTCGCCACAAAATCACCGCCCTTCATCACGAAAACCTATTGATTTTTGTAGACAAACGCCCAACACCCACAAAAAGTATCTGGTATTGGCTCAAACCGGAGCCGAGCAAAACCCCGCTGCCGCGTGAACATTATTATTTCCAAGGGCAACCTGGTGATTTATTTATCAGTAAATTATCTGCCCTATTTGTCGATATGACTGAGCTTGAAGACAGCGGCGGTGATTTATCGGTTGTACAAGTCTCTCAAAAACTCAAAGATGCCCTTGATGTCGAAACCGTTACCAAAAAGTTTTATCGGGATTTTCAAGCACAACATCTGGTTTTTTTAGAATTGATTACAGGCATAGACGATGAACGAGATCGGCGCTGGTATGCCTCTGTATTACTTAACCGCTTGATGTTTAGCTGGTTTTTGCAAAAAAAGGGTTTTTTAGATCAGGGCAATATGAATTATTTGGCGGATAAATTAGCCCAAAGCCAGCAACGCGGAGCGGATCGTTTTTATCGGCATTTTTTAGCCAAACTCTTTTTTGACGGCTTCGCTAAACCTAAAGCGCAACGTTCCGCAAAAACCAACGCCTTATTGGGAAATATTCGCTACTTAAACGGCGGACTTTTTTTACTGCATCCGCTAGAATCTCGCTTCTCCATTCAAATTCCGGATCAAGCCTTTGGCAACTTATTTGAACTATTTGCCCGTTACTCCTGGAGTTTAAACGATACGCCCGGCGGTGCCGATAATGAAATCAATCCCGATGTGTTAGGTTATATCTTTGAAAAGTACATCAATCAAAAACAATTTGGTGCCTATTATACTCGCACTGAAATCACTGAGTATCTTTGTGAACAAACCCTGCATCAATTGATTTTGCAAAAAATCAATCATCCCGAAATCCCAGGGAGTTTGCCGGCGCGTCATTTCGACACGGTGCCAGAATTGTTGATGAGTTTAGATGCTAACTTGTGCCATGAATTACTCCATAAGGTATTACCTAAACTGAGTTTGCTCGATCCTGCCTGTGGTTCAGGGGCATTTTTGATTGCGATGATGAAAACTCTCATCAATATTTATTGGGCAATCATTGGGCGCATTCCATTTTTGCCAGATAGGGCACTGAAAAAATGGCTAACCGAGCAACAACGCGAACACGCCAATTTGTCCTATTTCATCAAAAAGCAGATTATCACTAACAATCTGTTTGGCGTGGATATCATGGCAGAAGCCACTGAAATCGCTAGGTTGCGGTTATTTTTAGCCCTGGTTGCGTCAGCGGAAACGGTGGAGGAATTAGAGCCGTTGCCGAATATTGACTTTAATATATTAGCCGGTAATTCTTTGCTGGGTTTAATGCAAGTTGAAGCGCAAGCCTTTGAAAAACGGCAAGCGGATTTATTCCGCAAATCCTATCAACAGATTTCAGCCGAAAAAAATGCGATGATCCGCGCTTATCGGGATGCCACCAGCTACGCCGACGATTTGCAACAACTCCGTGAAGAGATTGAAGCGCACAAGCAGCAAGCCAAAACGGTGTTAGATGAGATTTTGTTAGATGAATTTAATCACCTCAAAATCAAATTTGAGCAAGCTACTTGGGATGGCAAGAAAAATAAGCCTGGCAAACCGATTAAGCGTCCACTCCAATTGACGGATTTTGCCGATTTGCACCTATTTCATTGGGGCTATGAGTTTGATGAAGTGCTCAATAAAAAGGGTGGCTTTGATGCGATTATGACTAATCCGCCTTGGGAAGTTTTTCAAACCGATGAGAAAGAATTTTTTCAGCAATATATTCCTGAAATACAAAAGAAAAAATTGCGTATAGAGGATTGGAAAAAACAACGTGCAACTCTCATGCGTGATCCCGAATTGCGTGAGGCTTGGCTTGAATATGCCAGCCGATTTTCCTTTGTCTCTAAATATCTTAAAAATGCGCCTCAATATAAAAACCAAATTTCTATTGTGAACGGTAGAAATGTGGGATCGAAAATCAATCTCTATAGTTATTTTTTAGAGCAATGCTATAACTTGCTTAAAAATGAGGGGCAATGTGGTATTGTCATTCCAAGTGGCATTTATACCGATTTAGGTGCCACCGGATTGCGGCATTTGTTATTTAATGAAACGCAAATGACGGGATTGTTTTGTTTCGAGAATCGTAAAACAATTTTTGAGGGTGTTCACCGTAGTTTTAAGTTTGTCGTGTTAAGTTTTGAAAAAGGCGGTAAAACGACTGAATTTCCGGCCGCGTTTATGCGCCATGAGGTAAATGAATTGGCTCGTTTTCCACAAAGCGATGCCTTGCGAGTGAAAACAGATCTCATTTATCGTCTGTCGCCGGATTCTCATTCCGTAATGGAATTTAAAAATGAGACGGATGTGAGTATTGCGGAGAAAATGCTGCAATTTCCATTGTTGGGTGAAAAAATGGACGGCGCTTGGAATTTAGCCCTCACAACGGAATTTAATATGACGACTGCTAGTCATTTATTCCATACGGAACCAGCAACGGGCAGATTGCCGCTTTATGAAGGCAAGATGATTCATCAGTTTGAGCCTCAATTTGCTGAGGCGCGTTATTGGGTAGATGAAAAGGAAGGGCGGAAGGCACTGTTGGGCAAAGAAGAAGATAAAGGGCAAAAGTTGGATTATCAAAGGTATCGTTTAGGATATCGAAAGATCAGCCGAAATACTGATATGCGAACTATGATATCTACCATTTTTCCTAAAAATAATTTTGCTTCAGATTCTTTCATTATTTCATCGGGCAATCTTTTGGGTTACCCTGACTTGTTGAGTTTTGCAGGTATTTTAAATAGTCTTGTGCTTGATTATTTTTTGCGGCAAAAAGTGTCAGCAAATATTAACATGTTTTATGTCTATCAACTTCCAATTCCGCGCCTAACCGAAAAAGACTCCGCCTTTGCGCCCATCGTCACTCGCGCCGCCAAACTCATTTGCACCACGCCCGAATTTGACGAGTTAGCCAAAGCCGTCGGTTTAGGCTCCCACAAAAACGGCGTGACTCATCCTGATAAACGCGCCCAACTACGCGCCGAATTGGATGGCATGATTGCTCATTTATATGGCTTGACTTATGATGAGTTTAAGCCTATTTTGAGTACGTTTCCGATTGTGAAAGATGAGGTTAAGGAGGCGGCTTTGGTGGCTTATCAACAGCTTGAAAATTTTTGAAAAACGATAACAACAAGGATTGTATATAATAAAGGATTTATAAAAACGGATTTTTGGCTCACTACCAGAGTAGAGTTTAGTTTTTAATTTGTATGTACAGATTAAATCCCTTTTTATATACAATCCTTGTAGTATAGCGGCTTAGTACAACTTATTTTAGGAGTAAACGGATTGATGAGTACAACGAATTGCGGGGATAAACGAATTTAAGACTTTAATGCTTGGCAAGTTTAGGCAACTTTATTCAAAGCTACCACTCATTGACATCAAATTATCTCAATTCGTTTATCCGCGTAATTCGTTGTACTTATATTCGTAATTCGTTGTACTTATAGATTTTATTATCTAGTTTTCTTATGAATTTAATTAGACTTTCATGCTTAGCAAGTTTAGGCAACATTATTCAAAGCTACCACTCATTGAGATCAAATTATCTCAATTCGTTTATCCGCGTAATTCGTTGTACTCTGTTTATTTAATTCGTTTATCCGCGTAATTCGCTGTACTTTGATTAATTAATAAAGCAACTCATGCCAAAAATATTCGACAACCTAGAACAACACCTATTACCCACCTTACAAGAAACCCTAAAAGTCGCCTATCGCGCCGATTTTTGTATCGGTTATTTTAGACTCAGCGGTTGGCAACACTTGGACACTTATATTGATAATTGGAACGGCGGAGAAGGAAACTGCTGCCGCTTATTAATTGGTATCCCAGGGGCAAAACCTGAAACCATACCAATAGATAATCAAACCGCAATCCAGTTTAAGAAAAAACTCGCCGCCGAATTTCGAGAACAATTAGCGCAAACAATCCCAACCAATCGGGAAGAAACCACTTTGCGCCGTTTAGCACAACAACTGCGGGATAAAAAACTCATTATTAAACTCTTTTTAAAATCGCCCCTCCATGCCAAACTTTATCTGCTGTTTCGTGAGGATAAATTTAGTCCCATAATCGGTTATCTCGGCAGTAGTAATCTGACTTATGCCGGATTATTAGGACAAGGTGAACTCAATGTCGATGTTATCGAAGAAGACGCTTGTCAAAAACTCGCTGATTGGTTTGAAGCACGATGGCAGGATCGGTGGTGTTTGGACATTTCAGCGCAACTCATTGAAATAATTACAGAAAGTTGGGCGCGTGACGAATTAATTCCGCCTTACCATATTTATCTGAAAATGGCATACCACCTCTCTCAAGAAGCCAGAGTCGGTTTAAATGAATTTACCGTACCGCGTGAATTTGGTAACAAACTGTTTGATTATCAAGCGGCGGCAGTGCGATTAGCGGCGCGACATTTGAATCAGCGCGGTGGCGTGTTAATTGGTGATGTGGTAGGTTTAGGCAAAACCCTGATGGCAACCGCCTTAGCCAAAATCTTTGAAAACGTCTATCGACTCGAAACCCTGATTATTTGTCCTAAAAATATTGTTTCTATGTGGGAAAGCGATTATTGTGATCAATATCTCAAAATGGCAACCGTGTTGTCAGTCTCCATGGTTAAAAAATTGGCTGACTTAAAACGCTATCATTTGGTGATTATTGATGAAAGCCATAATTTACGCAATCGAGAAGGTAAACGTTATAAAGCCATTCGAGATTATATTGACAGAAATGATTGCAAAGTCGTGTTACTTTCTGCCACCCCTTATAACAAAACCTATCTGGATTTAGCCAATCAACTACGGCTATTTATTCCAGAAGATCAAAAACTCAGTGTCAGCCCGGAAAAATTGATTGCCGAAACTGGGGGCATGAAAATGTTTTCCAGTCGGCATCAATGTGATGCCCATTCTCTAGCCGCTTATGAAAAAAGCGAATATCCGGAAGATTGGCGTAAATTGATGCGCTTATATATGGTGCGTCGCACCCGCAGCTTTATTCTGGAAAATTATGCGCTAACGGATGCTAAAAAAGGGCAAAAATATCTGCGCCTTGAAAATGGACAACGCGCCTATTTTCCAGCCCGTTGCCCTAAAACGGTTGGTTTTAAGTTCAATAATCAATATGCAAGACTGTATTCCAAGAAGGTAGTACACACGATTACCGCCCTCAATCTTCCTCGTTATGGTTTAGGGCAATATCTTGTTCCCAAAGTTCAAGTCTCTAAAACCGAACAACAAATCATCAAAGATTTATCACGAGGCGGCAAACGCTTAATCGGTTTTTGTCGTACTAATTTATTTAAGCGTTTAGAAAGTAGCGGCGAAGTCTTTATCTTATCGCTTGAACGACTGATATTGCGTAACAGTATTTATTTGTACGCCCTCAACAATGGCAAAGATATTCCGATTGGTACTCAAGACTTATTAGATTTTGATAGCCGTTTCAACGATGAAGATGCCGAATCAGTTGATTCGGCAACAGAGCGTTTAAAAACAATGGCTGATTTTCAGCAACGTGCCGCTGGAATTTATGACATTTACACGAGCGCCACAGCCAAAAAACGGTTTAAATGGCTGGCTGGCCGTTTTTTTTTCCTCAGAATTGAGCGAACATTTACAAAAAGACTCAGAAGCCTTGCTTGATATTTTAACCGATTGCGGAGATTGGCAGGCGGCGCAAGATGCCAAACTGAATACTTTGGAACAGATGTTGACAAAAAACCATCCCAAAGACAAGGTACTTATTTTTACGCAATTTGCAGATACGGCCGTTTATTTACATAAACAATTGGTTGCGCGCGGTGTCAAACAAATAGCGCTGGCAACCGGGGCGGTTGCCAATCCCACCGAATTAGCGTGGCGATTTAGCCCGGTGAGTAATGATAAACCGGTTAAAAATGAAATTCGGGTATTGATTGCCACCGATGTGTTATCAGAAGGGCAAAACTTACAAGATGCGGCGATAGTCATTAATTATGATCTGCCTTGGGCGATTATTCGCCTGATTCAACGAGTCGGGCGCGTCGATAGAATTGGACAACAGGCTGCTGAGATTCTTTGTTATTCATTTTTACCTGCCGACGGGGTGGAAAAAATTATTAATTTACGCGCCCGCTTAAAACACCGTCTGAGCCAAAATGCCGAAGTGGTTGGCACCGATGAGGCTTTTTTTGAAGATGATGATAATCAAACGACTTTGCATGATTTGTATAACGAAAAATCCGGTATTTTAGATGGTGAGGCTGATAATGAAGTCGATTTAGTTTCTGAAGCTTATGCGGTATGGACTAACGCCATTAAAGCTGATCCAAAGCTAGAAAAAATCATTCCGGCTTTACCGCCCGTCGTTCATTCTACTAAAGAAGTCCAAAATAATTTTTGGACGCCGGGGGTATTAGTTTATATTGATACACCAGAAGGTAATGATGCGATGATATGGTTAGATGAAAAAGGCGAAATCGTCAGCGACTCACTCGATGACATTTTTAAAGCCGCCGCTTGTCATCCCAAAACGCCAGCCTTGGAACGCAGCGACTCACATCATGAAATTGTCCAACGCGGCGTTGAACAAATATTGGCGAGTGAAAAAAAGAGTGCCGGCGGTTTAGGGCGGAAAAATGGCGCACGTTACCGAACCTACACCCAATTAAAAAACTATGCCGAAAAACGCGGTACCTTATTAGAGCCAGAATTAGAAAAAGCGATTGATGCGATTTATAAATATCCGCTCCGTGAATCTGCCGTTGATATCTTAAACTTTCAATTGCGAAGTCATGCGCCGGATGAGACTTTAGCGGCAACGGTGATGGGCTTGTATCGTGATGATAGGCTTTGTGTTATCCATGAACATGAGTGGAAAACGGAGCCGAGGATTTTGTGTTCGTTGGGGTTGAAAAGCGGCAACGGTGATTATTAACGTGAGTTCGACTTTTCAATAAGTTAGATCAATTCGAGTTAATCTCAATAAGTTGACTGTCATTAACTGATTTAGAAGACCTTTTTTTTAAATATAAACCCTATTTTTTATACGTTAATAAGCAAGATTTGTGGGCCATAGGTTGGAACAGTACAACGAATTACGGGGATAAACGAATTTAAGACTTTTATGCTTGGCGAGTATTTAGAGCGACAAATTTGGGAATGGGGTTGATTCGTTAAGCGCGGCGGCTTGTGGGGCAGTCGTACAACAATTCGTTTATCCGCGTAATTCGTTGTACTATAATATATAAACCCTATTTTTTATAGGTTAATAACCAAGATTTGTGGGCCATATGTTGGAACGAATCAGTACAACTAATGGGTTTTGTTTTTAAGTTGAGTTCGACTTTTCAATAAGTTAGAGCAATTCGATTTAATCTCAATAAGAAATAGCGGCTATGTCTCTATCTAGTACAGCGAATTACGGGGATAAACGAATTTAATACTTTTATGCTTGGCGAGTATTCAGAGCGACAAATCATTGACATCAAGTCATTTTATTATCTAGTTTTAAGATTAATTTCATTCGTTTATCCGCGTAATTCGTTGTACTTAATTCGTTTATCCGCGTAATTCGTTGTACTTAATTCGTTTATCCGCGTAATTCGTTGTACTTAATTCGTTCATCCGCGTAATTCGTTGTACTATTTAATTTTAAAGCCAGGAGCAACGCCCCTGGAAATTCAAGCATAAAACAGGGTTTGAAAATAAAAAACGAGAACGACTTCAAAAAAGTAGAGATTTATGGGAGAAACGAGAGCAATTTTTTCCTCATTTAGTTTTATGCGGTGAAGTTGAAAAACAACAATTAACCAGACTAGGCATTCAGTCGAAATATTTCGTTTTCATTTTTCATTTTAGAATAAGGCGCGAAATATCCTCATTCACGGGCATTCTGATTCTCAAGCCTTTGCTGGTTTTTCCAAGACAGAGAGTGATTATTTAAATTGGCAACTTTCTCAAAAACGTGCCGATTCATTCAAAGCAGCACTCGCGCAGCGCGGCGTATTGCACACCCGTATCAAAACTTTTGGTTATGGCGATAGCCGCCCGTTGGTGAGTGGTGACAGTGAAGCCGCGTTGGCTAAAAATCGGCGGGTGAAGATTGAGGTGGTTAATTAACTACAAGGATTGTATATAAGCAAGGATTTTTATCGTTTGTAGTAGGCGATTTATCGCCTCACGCGCGCGCAGTCGTCCACCTTAACTTGCACCAACGAAATCATAACGAATGAGGCAGGTAAGACTCTTTTTAAAGTGACGAATGGCTTATACTATATTGGAGATAACCCAGAAAAAAGTCTTGAATTTAAATATCAAGGTTCAGCTTTGTCTGCCATTCTTGAGAGGTTTTTATCTGAAGAGCTGAAACAAATTCGTCGCTTTTTAACTTCAATCAAATCACTTGACTTACTCAGCCCGCAACTCATGCGAAAGAGGGCACGGAAATCGGATGATGATTTAGGCTTTGGTGGTGAAAAACTTTCGGCTTTTTTGCATAATTTATCGGAAAATGAAAGCATAGAACTCATTAATCACATCCAAAAACCGTTTAGCCCAACTTTTAAGTCTTTTGAAACCCGCGCAAAATTTCGCGGCTGGAAAAAACTCTTTGTCAATGAACAGTTCCCCGAAGGCGAGCTTATCAGAACCGAAGCCAAGCATGTCAGTGATGGATTATTAAGGTTATTGGCTATCTTATCCCAAATGATGACAAGCCATACTGTGTTATTGTTTGATGAAATTGAGGATGGGATTAACTCAGAACGGGTAGAAACTCTGGTTGACTTATTAGTTACCGCGCCTAAGCAAGTGATTATTACGACACATAGTCCAATGATATTGAACTATATTGAAGATGAACGCGCCAAAGAATCGGTGATTTTGGCTTATAGGAACAAGCGCGGTGCTACTCGATTGAAGGGATTGGGGAAAAGCTAGAGAGTTTAGCGGCGGGAGAAGCGATGGTTGATATTAACCTGAGTGAATTAGTTGAGGCACTATTGATTTAAAAGTCCCATAAGTCATAGAGTACAACGAATGACGGGGATAAACGAATTTAATGCTTTTATGCTTGGCGAGTATTCAGAGCGACAAATCATTGACATCAAGTCATTTTATTATCTAGTTTTAAGATTAATTTCATTCGTTTATCCGCGTAATTCGTTGTACTATGTATGTTCTTAATTCGTTTATCCGCGTAATTCGCTGTACTATTTCATTCGTTTATCCGCGTAATTCGTTGTACTATGTCTGTACTTAATTCGTTTATCCGCGCAATTCGCTGTACTATGTTTTCATTTTTCATTTTAGGAAAGGGCCTTCAATCAAATTTGCCAACATGGCCCCCAATGTACGTTCTTAATTCGTTTATCCGCGCAATTCGCTGTACTATGTTTTCAGTTTTCATTTTAGGAAAGGGCCTTCAATCAAATTTGCCAACATGGCCCCCAAAACATATAGACACCTTAGTCTTTTTCATTTTTAATTTTTCAGTTATTTAAAACCGCGCCGAAATAAGAAACCGATCCTTTAAAGCGGCAAGATAACTCAAAGTCTGTAGGATAAGTGGTACACATTCTAATTATTGTAGTACAATAACACTCGTTTTAGGCGACCATTAAATAGGCGAATACTTAACCAAATAATTTTTATTATTACGCTAAGCCTATCCTATTACCCTTTGGGCAGCGACACCTTGTGATCAGCCCACCCAAAATGTTATCAACGTTTCTCACCTGAGGCAGACTTAATTCGTTTATCCGCGTAATTAGTTGTACTTAATTCGTTTATCCGCGTAATTCGTTGTACGATTAAATCTCTGAAATAGGAAATACTTAATGATCAGTAACATTTACCTCAAGAATTTCAAAGCCTTTCAAGAAGCTGAAATACCGCCCGCTCGGTTAAATATTTTTACGGGCTTAAATGCGTTGGGAAAATCTACCTTTCTTCAATCTCTGTTATTGCTCCGGCAATCCTATCGGCAAAACACGCTGTTAGATAAAGGATTATTACTCAACGGTGAGTTGATTGAGATTGGCAAAGGCAAAGATGCTTATTCAATGTCTGGTACAGAAGATAACCTCGTTATCTTTGAAGTGGAATGGGAACAGGCGCTCGAACTGATTGGCGAATTTCAGTCTCAAGCTGAATTTGAACTGCTGCCCACCCATAAACTCAAACTCTCTGAACAAGAACACATTTTCCAACAAGCCCTATTTACGAACAACTTTCAATATTTAAGTGCGGAAAGAGTGACTCCCAAAACGTTTTTTCCTGCATCGGTTTCTCATGTTGAACAAATTCATTCCTTGGGTAATCACGGAGAATTTACCGTTTATTTTCTCGCTAAAAATCAGCGTCAAGAAATACCCATAAACAATTTGGCTCACCCAAAAGCAAACTCGTTAGCGTTATTGGCACAACTTGACGCTTGGATGGGAGAAATCACCCCCGATGTTCGAGTGACTTTATCTGAGGAATTTGAGGTTGCCCGATTATCTTATCAATTTGAAGTGGGTGAGGAATTGACTGAGGAATTCAAACCCACCAATGTTGGTTTTGGTTTGACTTATGTTTTGCCGGTAGTGACAGCCGTTTTGTTTGCCCGCCCTGGTGATTTGCTGATTATTGAGAATCCAGAATCCCATTTACATCCTCAAGGACAAGCTCGTTTAGGAAAATTGTTTGCGCTCGCGGCCGAAAATGGCGTACAACTGTTTATTGAAACACATAGTGACCATGTCTTAAACGGCGTGCGTGTGGCTGCTAAACAGAAAAATATCTCACCAGAAAATGTGGGTATTTTCTTTTTTGAACGCGATCTTGAAGAACATATCACTGAAATTATTCAGCCTTTTTTGGATGAAAATGGCCGACTTGATAAAAGGCCTAAAGGCTTTTTTGATGAGTGGGGCAATCAGTTGGATGAATTGTTGAAATAACATGCTATGGACATTTATATTTTTAATGAACTTTCAACAACGCCTTTTGCGAATATATACGAAGCCAAAGAAGGACTGAAAACGTTTATACAGACTTGTACAAAAGCGAGGGAGTTTGGTTTTCAAACACTTCGCTTGCATGAAAATATTGGTAATCTTTACCAATTGCAGATAGCGCCTAATTACCTTGTATCACAATGGCTAAAAGATTCTGATGTAGAAGATGATTTAAAAGATAGCTTTAGAGATATTGTCTTTTATTCACCCCTAATAAATGATGACGATCCAATTGCTAAAGAACGGAATAGTCTCTCCGAATTTAAAATCAAGGTAGGCGATGAAGTCAAATTGGCTGACGGATTAGGCGTTGCTTATTTATTAGAAACACTTTGCGTTAGTTTTTTATCTCAGGACTTATGGGATAGTGATGAGATAAAAAATATTGAACATTGGTTTCTCAAAGAAGATGGTAGCGAGACGACCAAAACCATTGCCGTCAGGCATGCCTCAAGACAAGAACATTTAGACAAGCATAAAACCTGGTTTGAAAAGAAAAAACGAGAACGACTTCAAAAAAGTCGAGATTTATGGGAAAAAAGAGCAGAATTTTTTCCTCATTTAGTTTTATGCGGTGAAGTTGAAAAACAATTAACCAGACTAGGCATTCAGTCGAAATATTTAGATCAAATCATTGAGAAGTTGAAACGACTTAACCAATATGCAACAGACTGGACAGAAGGCTCGTATAGTGAGCCGAAATTGACACAATATGGACTCAATGTCAGCGGAGAGTCTGACAGCACTCTCAGAAAATATGGTCAATTGCGTAAATTCAGATTGCCGAATAGGGAAAGAAAATTGTTTGCTCAACATATTAAAACCGGCGATTTGCGGTTTCATTTTTATCCCGACGACGAAACTAAAACGATTTATGTTGGGTACATTGGTGAACATCTTCCCACTATTAAATTTAAGTGAATAATTATGCCAAACCTCAATTTCCTCTCTACTTTGCACCGTTACAAACGGCGCTTTTTTTGGAGTCCAAAGCTTTAGCTTTTGACTCAATTTTTGAGACGTACTTAGAATCAAAATTTAGACGTTTTTCTCGATAAGGCCATCAATTTGCCAACATGGCCCCCAATGTACGTTCTTAATTCGTTTATCCGCGCAATTCGCTGTACTAGGTTTTCATTTTTCATTTTTCAAAGGGCCTTCAATCAAATTTGCCAACATGGCCCCCAATGTACGTTCTTAATTCGTTTATCCGCGCAATTCGCTGTACTATGTTTTCAGTTTTCATTTTTCATTTTAGGAAAGGGCCTTCAATAAAATCAACTGAATTAATTTGCCAACATGGCCCCCAAAAGAACCTTGCTTTTGGAGTCCAAAGCTTCAGCTTTGGCTTTTGGAATCCAACGCGAAGTGACTTATAGGTACAAGCGCGGTGCTACCCAACAATTTTTTCGATTGAAGGGATTGGTGAAAAGCGAGAGAGTTTCAGGGCTAAAAGAACTGTATACCAACCGATTGAAACCATTTTTGGCTGTGTGACTAATGGTGATGTGTGGCAGTTTTTGAAACTTGAGAACCAAACCATTCTGATTGATGCGAGAAAGTATTTTCTTGGTAATCTGGCGCAGATTCTTGGTGTACTTCAAGTGATTATAGATTTTTATTCTGATCATTCTGAAAATGCTTGAACAAGATTAAACGGATTAATGGATTGACAGGATTAATTTAAAAGTCGCATAAGTCATAGAGTACAACGAATTACGGGGATAAACGAATTTAAGACTTTTATGCTTGGCGAGTATTCAGAGCGACAAATTTGGGAGTGGGGTTGATTCGTTAAGCGCGGCGGCTTGTGGGGCAGTAGTACAACAATTCGTTTATCCGCGTAATTCGTTGTTCTTAATTCGTTTATCCGCGTAATTCGTTGTACTATATATGCTCTTAATTCGTTTATCCGCGTAATTCGTTGTACTATATATGCTCTTAATTCGTTTATCCGCGTAATTCGTTGTACTAGCGCAATTCGTTGTACTATGTATGTTCTTAATTCGTTTATCGGCCCGTAATTCTATAAAATAGTTTGTTTGTTTAACTTATGCAATTTAGAACATCACCAGCCCCTTTCACGCATCAAGGCACTAGCGTGCCAGAAGTGATGCGACAAGTGCTATATGCTCTTATACCCGGCATTGCCGTTTATGTCTATTTTTTTGGGTGGGGCATTGTCGTTAATATTCTATTGTGCAGTGTGACGGCATTAAGCTGTGAAGCCCTGATGCTTTGGCTACGCCATCGCCCCTTGCGTCCCTTTCTCACCGATAACAGCGCCTTAGTGACAGCCTGGTTGCTGGCATCGGCGCTGCCACCGTTTGCACCTTGGTGGATAAGTGTGTTAGGCACGGCTTTTGGAATCATTTTTGCCAAACACTTGTACGGTGGATTGGGCTATAATCCATTCAACCCCGCTGTGGTGGGTTATGCTATGTTGTTGATTTCATTCCCATTTGAAATGACTCAGTGGGCCGCGCTTGCCTCGATAAGTGGTCATTTTCCGGGTATCCTTGATAGCCTTAGTATTACTTTTACTGGACAACCGACGGGTGGCCTCACGTTGGATGCGCTTAGCGGTGCAACGCCGTTGGATACGATGAAAACCGAACTCACACAGTTTCACACTGTCGAAGAAATTAAGCGCAATCCTTTGTTTGGCACTTTTGGTGCGAAGGGATGGGAATGGATAGGCGGTGCGTTTTTCTTGGGCGGCTGTTGGCTGATTTATAAACGGGTGATTACTTGGCACATTCCCGTTGCTGTGTTGGGCAGTTTGTTTCTCATATCGGGATTTTTTACCCTGTTTGATGCTGATCTTTATCCTTCACCCCTGTTTTATATTTTAGGTGGCGCGTCGATAATCGGTGCGTTTTTTATTGCGACGGATCCGGTGAGTGCTGCAACCTCGAATAAGGGCCGCTTATTTTATGGGGCCGGTATTGGTATATTAATTTACCTGATTCGGACTTGGGGTGGTTATCCAGACTCAATGGCGTTTGCCGTTTTGTTGATGAATATGGCGGCGCCCACTATTGATTATTACACGCAACCTCGCGTGTTTGGACATGATCAGTGATCATTAATTAATGATTAATGATTAATGATTAATGATTAATGATTAATGATTGTTTTTATTAGTTATTGACCGAAGTTGGGGAACAGCAAGGGGGGCTCAACTGGGCGAACCGGTTGGAAAACCTCGAAAGTCCCTAAAGACGCGAGGTTTCGTAGGGGCAATCCCTTGTGGTTGCCCTTAACTTAATGGCATTGAGGTGAAACCTGGGAACATAATTAACAATTAATGATTAATGATTAATGATTAATGATTAATGAGTTTAATGAGATTTAAATGATTGTTTTTATTATTTATTGACCGAAGTTGGGGGAACAGCAAGGGGAGCCTTAACCCTGAAGGGGCCCCTAGTGAATAGCCTTAAGAATAGACGTCCAAGATAAATCTTGGACTCCCCCTCCCCCAAATATTTGTCTGAACATTTCTAATAACTGATAACTGATAACTGATCATTGATAACTGATCATTGAATAGAAAGAGATCTTTAAGTATGTTAGTAAAACAAATGGCGCGTGCGGCCGCCCTGTTAACTCTTTTTGCGGTGCTAGGGGGTGGGTTGGTAGCCTTCAGTTTTCAAGCCACAGATGAGCAAATTAAAGAGAATGAGCGTATGACTTTATTGCGTACTTTAAGTGCGCTTATTCCGCCGGAGCGTTATGATAATGATTTGTTTAGCGATACTCGCGAAATGCAACATGAGGCCTTTTTGGGTACGGATGAGCCTGTGACAATTTATCGTGCCCGCAAAGGCGGACAGCCAGTGGCCGCTGTGCTAACTTCGGTAGCGCCCGATGGTTATAGTGGACGTATCCGTTTATTAGTCGGTATCAATTATGAAGGGATATTGGTGGGGGTGCGCGTACTTTCTCATCAAGAAACGCCCGGTTTGGGTGATAATATTGAAGTGCGTCGTTCCGACTGGATTTTTGGCTTTAATGGGCGTTCTTTGAATAATCCCAATAAGACGACTGCCTGGAAAGTTAAGCGGGATGGTGGTGTATTTGATCAATTCACCGGCGCTACCATTACGCCGCGAGCCATCGTTAAAGCGGTGCATAAGACATTGCTCTTTTATCGGCAATATCGTGACGAGGTATTTGCAGAAACAATACCATTAAATTAAGGGCAGACAGTTTGTAGTAGGCGATTTATCGCCTACCGTTTGTAGTTTTTCCTCATCCCTTAACTCAGATAAGTTTTGTCCTAAATAAAAACCTCCAAGGTTTTCAAAACCTTGGAGGATTATAATTCTGTTTTTGGTTTAATTCCCCACAATTGGCTTTTGAAAATTGCCTCAATACACTTCAGAAGGAATAACATCCACGTCGTAGTTTTGTATCGGTACAACCGTCACTTTCCCATCGTCTGCTACATGCAGTTCAAATACCCTCCAAATATCACCCATCTCGCCCCTCAAGATGTGACTGTCAGTGGGTGGCCTGAACACTTGCTTTGTTCCATCACCGATCCACAAGCTCACCAAGGCGCCCGATTGGGCAATGTTGTTGTTACTGCCCGAGTAATTGTCCTCGTAATGGTGAACGGTGAACCGATATCTCCCCGGTCTTAACGTTTTTGCAGTGCGCGGGGGAAAAATAAACACTTCTTGTTGTTTGTTGCCTAACTCAATCGGTCTTTTGAGTTCAGACACCTCATTGTATTGGGATCTGAAATAGAGATGAAAACGGTCAGGTTCATGGTTATAATCTTCAGGGACACCGGGAGCCGGCCCGGTCAAATGTGCATCTAACTCAAGCTGATCATCGCGCCATTCAAACAAAATACAGACATGGCATTCTTCCAAATCCAGCGTTTCAGGGTCAAACTTAAAAACGATATTATCGTATCTTGTGATAGCCTCTGGGTAGTCAGGGTTCCTAATACCAATGTGTTCGATTCGCACCCGATTGATATCCACGTTTTGGACATAACTATTGCTCAAATAGACTCCGTTGCTCACCAAAGGCATCGCGGCGGCCTCAGAAAATACCGCATCCTGCGGTGGTAGTGCCTCTGAACAAGTGGGTTCTTCCGCCGTAAAAATGGGGCGCAAATACCGTCTACCAGAAACAGACTGACAAACCTTGAAATCAAGATCATAGGGGACGGTGACACCCGCCGGATCAAAGGGGCTATCCCAGGTTACGAAGATATCGTTGATTTGCACTTTCTCAGAATTAACACCAAAGCCTTCAACATCGCTAAAATCCACCGTGAAGCCTTGTGCATGAGCCAGATTGCTCAGTAACAGGAGCGCAACTAGGCCGCTCTCATAATTGTTCCGTTTGTGTTTCATAACTTGGTACCTCTCTCTAAATGATTGTAGCTATTTATATGATATATATAGACAATATTAGCCAAAATAGCAAGCCTATTTCCCCATTTTTTTTAAGGTAAAACAGTCGCTTGTCGTTTGTAGTAGGCGATTTATCGCCTCAATTTTGTCGTTTGTAGTAGGCGATTTATCGCCTCAATTGGAGTATCGATTTTGAGGGCCATAAAATATTTTGGATGTTTCCAAATTAAGTTATGGCCCTCTATCGCGCTTCAATAGTGATACTTTTTGTAGGTGTTTTGTTGCATAACTTAATGGCAGTGGGGCCGAGGAGTGCAACGGGAACGATCACGAGGACGGGCCGAACGGAATTACATATAGGCGGGTAAAAATGTTCGCCGGGCGCGACACGCAAAAAACGGGCACAAAGGGTGACTAGGAGGGGGGGAATAATTAACAATTAATAATTAATAATTAATAATTAATTATGGGCGCATTCCCATTTTCCGGGTAGCTCATCTTACCGCCTATCAGTTTTGAAATATTCAACACCCCAGACACGGAGTTACACGGAGTTTCACAGAGAATTCCTTTGGCTTTATGACTCTGTGAGACTCTGTGGTATTCTGTAAACTTCGCCCTGGAAAAATAATGTTGCAAACCTTGTTTTTATGCGACAAATAAGTTGATTTTACCTACCCACCAACTTGATTTTAGCTTGACTAAATTTATATAACATAATGAAAGAGCTTAGCTTTTCAGAACTGCTTCTCAAATATATGGCCAAAAAAAATGCCAAAGTAAATACAATGGCAAAGGCGATAGGAGTAACTGATGCGACGATCGTCAATTGGAGAAAAAGCGCAAAGCCACGTTCTCGTGAGCGTGTACTCGTTTGTGCTAAGTATTTAAAACTGTCAATGCTAGAAACCAATGGCTTGTTAAAGGCGGCCGGTTTTGAACCTGAAGTACACCCCTTTGTCAAAAATATTTTTGAGGAATTGCCACGTCATCGTGTCATGCTATTATTAACCAAAACGGATTGGAATAAACCGCCTTATCACGAAGCGTTGGAAATCTTAAAAGCACAAGCAAAAGATACTTATAAAAACAATGTGTTGTGTATAAAACCGCCCGCCACTTTAAATGCAAATATCAATAACTACTTTTCCAGATTGGGAAAACAATGCAAATTCAGTGGCGTTAATGATGCTGAGCGCTTTGAGAATGCGCTTGAAACTCATTTAGAACATAATAAGAAAGGGTTATTTTTATTAGTTAGTCGCTTTGAACAAGGGGCTGACTCTCCACGCGAACAATTAGCGGATATTGTAAATAGTCTGATAGATGAGCATCCGCATTTTCACGTCGTACTCTGGGATGGTGAAAAACTGGGCACTCTTAAATTTCAGACAGATAATATGCCTTTGTTGAAACAGGCTAAGGTGAAATACTGGCCGGAACTGACTCGCCAAGAAGTCTTTGCTTTTGATTATTTTAAAGATTTGCCCTCCGATTTAGATGATACTTTAGTCGATCAATTTTTAGCTATTAGTGGAGGCCACCCAGATTTAGTGATTGAATGCTTGGAACTTAAAAAGCGATATCCTAATTTGTGTGTGGAAAAGTATCCTGAAAAGCTAAGCTTATGTGAGTGTATTTACGAGTCATTTACGCCGCTTGCTCAACAAGAATCCGTTAGACAACAAGTGTATGAATGGTTGCAACAAGAATATTTAGGCCCGACTGAGCATTACATTCAGGACGAGTTATTACGTCAGTTATATTGGAAAAATCTGTTAATTGAACGTGAAGTCAATGGAGAGAAACGTTTGTTTTGGCGGTGTCAAGCCATACAAATGGGAGGAACACAAATTTGTGGAAAGAAAAACCGATAACGTTCGATTGAATTTTATAATACGGAACGTACTTCAAATCGGTAATTTTCAAAGCCTGGGGATAAATCCCCAGTCTAAAAGCTCAAGTAGGCTAAAGCCTACTATAGATTTTCAGATAATTATTTAGTCCCCTTTAGGGGACTTTGGCTTTCAGATGTTGGCTACTTCTCATTGATTAAATCATTTTTCATTAGCACAAAGAGGTAATCCATGAAAGAACAGAAATTTTCAGAGCTGCTTAGGAAATATATGCTCAAAAAAAAAGCCAAAGTGCAATCGATGGTGGAAACGATAAATTCAAAAGGATTAAGAATTAGCCGCCAAACGTTCTTCAATTGGAAAAAGGATAAGTACAAGCCACGTTCTCGTGATAGTGTACTCGCCTGTGCTAACTACCTGCGATTGTCAAGGAAAGAAACCAATAAGCTGCTAGTTGCGGCCGGTTTTCCTGAAGAAGAGGCCTTTGTTAAACATCTTTTTATGGAACTATCGCGTTATCGCGTAATACTGTTATTAACCCAAGCTGATTGGGGAGAACCGCCTTATCACGAGTTTGTTGAAACATTATTAGCTGACGCAAACATAAAATACGGTAAAAACAATGTATTGCATATCAATGTACAACAACGGCCAGCGGCCTCAGAAGCCGATATTAATAGCGACTTTTCAAGATTGGGAGAACAATGTGGATTCAGTGACGTTAACGATGCTGATAGCTTTGAATATGCACTTGAGGCTGGGCTAGAACAGACAGAGCCGTTATTTTTATTGGTGAGTCACTTTGAACAAGGGGCTGACTTACTACGCCAACAATTAGCAAGTATCATACGCAGTGTGAGTGCAACCGCGTCGCATTTTCACGTCATCCTCTGTGGCGGTGAAAAATTGGCCGATCTGAAATATAAAGAAGGTGCTTTGTCCTTGTTAAATCACGCCAAGGTTGAATATTGGCCGGAACTGAGTCGCCCGGATGTCTATACCTTGTCTAACGATTACTTTAATGAAGTGCCACTCAATTTAGAAGAGGCTTTAGTGGATCAATTTTTAGCTATCAGCGGCGCTCATCCCAAATTATTGACGGAATGTTTGAAACTTAAAACGCAATTCCCTGATTTAGCGTTGGAAAAGTACCCTGAAAAGTTAAGCCAATGTGATTGCGTTTCTGAGTTATTTACACCATTTACTCAAAACGAGTCGGTTAGGCAAAGAGTGTTTGAATGGTTGCAAAAAGACGAAGTAGGCAACGCGGAACCTTACATTCTGGATAATTTGTTGCGTCAGTTGTATTGGAAAAACCTGTTGGTTGAGCGTGAGGTAAACGAGGAAAAACGGTTATATTGGCGATGCGAAGCCATGCGGATGGCGGGTAAGCAAATGTTTAGAAAGTGGCAATAGACAGAAAGTACAACGGATTTTTTGAATAAACTTATTTTTAAAGTTGAATATTTGAGTTGAAAATCATAAGGCTTGCTATACTTCCAAGCCTTGGGATAAATCCCAAGGCTAAGAGCTAAAGTCGGCTAAAGCCGACTAATATAGTTTTTCAGATAAATAATTTCTAGTTTTTCAGATAAATAATTTCAGTTAGAAACCGTAAAGCGTTTTGGAAACGCTTTACGGTTTTGCCCTAAATATTTGTCTGAACGTCTATACTTGGTTTTAGTCACCTTTAGGTTCCTGGACGCTTTTAGCCTTGGGATTTATCCCAAGGCTTGTGGAAGCTGAGTGCGTAACATCTATCATAAAAGTCAATAATTTTTTCCAGCACATGCCGAAGAATTTGTATTGTTTGTGAAGATTTTTTAATAAATTGGGTACTATGCATGAACCTCACAACTCAAAATGGCCCAAACTTCTCCTTACCAAGTCACAGAAGGCGTGAATAAAGATGCCCTCTTTTTTGGACGGATACAAACTCTCGCCCAGATTATGAATCGAGAACCAGCCAATTACTTACTCATGGGTGGACGACAAGTCGGTAAATCTGGTGTCCTCAAATACATAGAAAGACGCTATCAAAATCATCCCAAGATAGACTGTCATTATTTAGTGCTAACGAGCGAGCGTTTGCAACCCAAATTAGCTAAAGCCTTGGGTTTACCGTTCAAAACGGACTTAGAAACACTGCTTGAAGAATTAGCCAATGTGCCAAACGGACAATACCGTTTATTATTAATTGATGAAGCAGACTTATTTATTCGGCAAGAAATCAATAACGGTTATCCCATTTTAACGGAATTTCGTAGCCTGAGTGAAGAAGGCCGTTGCTTTTTTATCTTTGCTGGCTTTTGGGACTTATATGAGGCGGCCCTATTAGATTATCACTCACCGATTATAAACTTTGGCGAGTCAATCATTATCGGCGCTTTAGAGGCCGAGGCCTGTCGGCAATTAGCCACTGAACCGATGGTAACTTTAGGTATTCGCTACGCCTCTGACGCATTAGTGGAACAAATCGTCGAAGAAACCGGGCAACGCGCCAATTTGATTGCCATTGTCTGCGACGAAATGCTAAAGAACTTAGACAAACAACAGCGCGTCTTAAATCAAGAAGATGTTACACGCGCTTTGCACAGTCAGGCAGTGCAAGGCGCGTTAGTCGGTTGGCGGCGCTTAAGCGACGATAAACAAGCGGCCCGTTTAGATCGGATTATTGTTTGTGCAACAGTAGAAGCGGGCGAATTTAGCCTCTCTGACATAATGCAAGTGCTTGATGAGCATCATTACGACTATACCACTGAACAACTCACTCAATCAGTGGCTCGTCTTGAATTAGCGTTTATTATTCAGCGCGATAAGAGTCGCTATCGCTACTGTGTGCCTTTATTTAGAGAACGGCTACTGGAGCAAGACGTAACAGCGTTGTTGAAACAGGAATTGAAGTCAGCGCGTTGAAATAAAAGTACAACGGATGACGGGGATAAACGGATAGGTTATTTAAGTCAGCGCGTTGAAATAAAAGTACAACGAATTACGGGGATAAACGAATAGTTACGTAGGTAAAAGTACAACGAAACTTGCGGTTAGCGAACGCCAAACTTCGCGGTACTCATCAGGCACCAATAAATCTGTTTACTCCCCATAGTACAACTTCTTTTAGGAATAAACGGATTAGTTCGGGGAAAGCTTTGATTTAAAATAAGAAACCGACTTCAACCCAAAGGCGTGCGCCGAGGGCCATATTTTGATTTGGAAACCTCCAAAATATTTTATGGCCCTCAAACTCGGCTAAATAACCACATAAAAATAAGGGTAAAACAATAATAACTACAAGGATTGTATATAATAAGGGATTTTAGATTTGCTTAATTAAATAGAATTCGTACTGTTTCGATAAATCCGCTTTGAAATCCTTTCTTATATACAATCCTTGTGGTTGTTGCTTGCGGATTCGCATAATCGATTAAATCGAATTCGTACATTTTCGATAAATCCGCTTTGAAATCCTTTTTTATATACGATCCTTGGGCGTTTGGGCGCACGAAAAAACTTGATCATCGAGTGAAAGGAAACCAGTTGTACTCACGGAGAGATTTATTAATCAATAACAAAATCCGTTTATTCCAAAAATCCGTTGTACTATCACTATAAATTCGTTTATCCGCGTAATTCGCTGTACTCATCAGACACACAGACACAACCAAATCCGTTGATTCCTAAAAGAAGCTGTACTCTCACTCTAAATCCGCTGTACTATCACTATAAATTCGTTTATCCGCGTAATTCGCTGTACTCATCAGACACACAGACACAACCAAATCCGTTGATTCCTAAAAGAAGCTGTACTCTCACTCCAAATTCATTAATCATCATCAATCGCTATACTTAATCTGTTATACTCACCAAATGACAAAAAATCCGTTACGCATAGCCACACGCAAAAGCCCACTGGCTCTCTGGCAAACCAACCATGTCCGCGACGCTCTATGTCGCGCTCATCCCGAACTCCAAATTGAAATCGTCGAAATAACCACAAAAGGCGATAAAATCCTTGACACGCCCTTAGCCAAAATAGGCGGAAAAGGCTTATTTGTCAAAGAGTTAGAAAACTGCCTCCTCGAAGGCCGAGCCGATATTGCCGTACATTCCATGAAAGATGTGCCCATCGAATTGCCAAAAGGCCTAACGCTGCCCATCATTATGCGCCGTGAAGATCCTTATGATGCCTTCGTATCCAACCACTACCCCAATTTAGCCGCCTTACCAAAAGAAGCGATAGTCGGCACCTCCAGTTTACGCCGCCAATCTCAACTACTTGCACTGCGCCCCGACTTACAAATTCGCAGCTTACGAGGCAATGTAGGCACACGCTTAAACAAATTAGACAACGGCGACTACGACGCGATTGTATTAGCGGCCGCCGGACTAAAACGACTAGGCATGGCAGAACGCATTCGTGAAGTGCTAAAACCAGACATCATATTACCCGCCATTGGACAAGGCGCGATTGGCATAGAATGCCGACAAAACGATGCCCAAACCCTTGAACTGATTTCCGTGCTAAATGATACCCCGACACAACAACGAATCATCGCAGAACGCGCTTTAAATGAACGTTTAGGCGGTGGCTGCCAAGTACCTATCGGCGGATTTGCCCAAATAGACGAAGACGGTTTACACTTACAAGGATTAGTAGGCGATATCCAAGGTAAACAAGTCATACGTCATACCATTCATGGGCCTATTGATTTAGGCGATCAATTAGGCAAACAATTAGGAAACGAACTGTTAGCACAAGGAGCGGACAAACTGCTGCAAAATCTCAATTACTGATGTTACGCAGTGAAAAAAGGGCAACCATAAAGAAAGGGCAACCATAAAGGATTGCCCCTACACACCCAAATTGTAATTGTAGGGGTAATCCCTTGTGGTTACCCCAATAAACCTTGTGGTTACCCCAATAAATTAGCCGCTCTAGGTTTTATCAATGTCAAAATTAAATAAAATCAAAGTCTTAGTCACAAGGCCGGCCCACCAATCCGAGCCTTTATGCAAACTCATAGAAGCCGAAGGCGGACAACCCGTGCGCCTACCAGTTATAGAAATTGTCGAAATCGACGACAAAAGTGCCTTACTTGACTGTCGCGCTCACCTAGACGAACTCGACATAGCTTTATTTATCAGTGCCAACGCCGTCGAAAAATCGCTACCCACTTTACTCGCACAAAACAAATTACCCCCACAACTCCAACTGATAGCCGTTGGCAAACGCACCGCCGAAACACTCAAAGCATGGGAACTAACGGCCCTGACTCCGGCCCCACCCTTCAACAGCGAAGCCGTGCTAAAAATGCCACAAATGCAAACAGCGGCCATCCAAGGCAAAAACATTGTCATTTTTCGTGGCGAAGGCGGACGAGAATTACTAGCACAAACACTCCGACAACGCGGCGCCACCATAAACTATATCAACGTCTATCGGCGCATCCAACCACCCGCCCCGGCATGGATAACCGACACACAAATTGATATTATTACCGCCACCAGCGTCGAAGGCCTACAAAACCTATTTGCCATGCTAGACGGACAACCCTGGCTGCGCCACACACCACTCGTCGTCATGAGCGAACGCATACGCGCTAAAGCACAAAAACTAAGCATACAAGCCCCCATCCTAGTTGCCCCCAGCGCCAGCGATGAAGGACTATTAAATGCTATACTACAAGCACGAACAAAAGCAATTTAGCAGGACTCCAAACATTAGTTTGGCAGTCGTCCAATTTAGCAGTCGTCTAGGAGTCCAAACTTTAGTTTGGCAGTCGTCCAAACTAAAATCTACGCAAAAGTTTTTCCGTACCGAAAATTTTTTGCGTAGATTGGATTCCTGCCAAACTAAGTTTTTGCGTCAAAAAACGGGAGCAACGATTGGATTCCTGCCAAACGTTAGTTTGGACGACTGCCAAACGTTAGTTTGGACGACTGCCAAACTAAAGTTTTGACGACTGCTTTCCTGATATACGGAACGTACTTCAAATCCGTGAAAATTACAATATGAACGACTAATAAAATTCAGAGCAAAATTATCGACTTATCATTAAATGACTCATTTTTCATTTTTCACTTTTCATTAGTATATCACCAAAGAGGTAAAATCTCGTATGAGTACACCGACAGAGCAAACGGTAACAAAGCCACCGAAACCGAAAAAGCGTGATTGGATATTTTTGTTTTTATTCCTGATATTACTCTTGGCGAGTACTATTATCCTCAGTTATCCGTTGGGACAACAATTTACCCGTGTGCAAGAGGAATTACAACAACAAGTCAATATTCTCAGCACACAAGTGGCAACGCTGCAAACCGAATTACAAGTGTTACAATCTCAAGATTTAAAAGCCCCGTCGGAGGCATTACAAACACGTTTCAATGAGTTATCCAAACAACAGCAAAGTTTAGATAACGCCCTGACGAGCCTTGTTCATCGAATCGAACAGCAACCGCAAACTGATGACGGTTGGAAATTAGCCGAAATCAATTATCTACTCACCATTGCGCTACATCGGTTGCAATTAGCGCACGATCCCGAAGGCGCATTAGTTGCCCTGACGGCGGCTGATGAACGTTTACAACGCTTTCCGAAGTCCGCTTTACTTCCGGTGAAAACCCAACTTTTGGAAGACATCAAACGTTTACGTGAATTCGAACGCCCAGACATTGCCCGATTAGCTGTGCTACTGGCACAATATACGGTACAAGTGGATAATTTGCCCTTATTACAAGGAACTCGCAAAACCTACACGCCTCAACCCATCGAACCCGCGCCGAGTGATGATCAGCCTTGGCAAGAGCAGGTGCTAAAAGAATTGAAACAACCGGTGGTGATACGCGACAACAACGAAGCTGACACGGCTTTTCTCACGCCAGAGCAACATTCTTTAGTCGCGCAAATTCTACAAATGAAACTAGAAAACGCTCGCTTTTTTCTATTGCGCCGTGATACTCAGAATTTTGCGGCATCAATAGCGGCAGTGCTAGACTGGCTCAAACGTTACTATGACAAAAACGATAACAAAGTCAAAGCCTTACAAAAAGCGTTAGCCGACATGCAAAATATTGTATTGAATCCGCAACTGCCAGATATTTCTGGCTCACTCAACCTGTTGCAACGTTTATCTGCTCCCGCCACCCCCCTTGTTGGAGTACAAAGCGGAGCGCAGCGGAGTTTTGCCCAATGAAATGGTTATTCACTTTACTATTAATACTAGCTGCGGCGACTGCCTTTACCTTTTTTCCCTAGAAGACTCAGGGTTTATCGTCATCGGACGTGGCGCGTGGACAATAGAAACCCGTTTATCGGTATTTATCCTCGCGCTCGTGTTGGGCGTGCTTGCCATCTACACCCTTTTTCGCCTCCTGCTGATGTTGTGGCGCTTACCATTGCGCTTATTTCACAATCAACAGAAGGCCGATGAATCATTAGTGCGCGGCTTCTTGGCACTGATACAAGGGCAGTGGCAAAACGCCGAACATTCGTTATTAAAAACAGTGTCGGTGGGTGAACTCTCCGTGTTGCATTATTTAGGTGCAGCATCGGCCGCCTATCAGCAACAAGCGCAATCCGTGCTGCGGAGTATTTTTCTAAAGCACAAAAAAGTCTGCCTAAAGAGAATGTGGCGCTCACCTTGTTTGAAGCCAAATTACAATTACAACAACACCATTTGCCAGCGGCACTCAAAAACACGCTCCGAGCTTACAACCTCGCGCCCAAACATGACGAAGTGTTGTTATTATTGTTAACACTGTATGTGCAATTAGCCGATTGGCAGCCTTTGTTAGAATTACTGACAGAAGTGCGTAAGCGCAAAGTGTTGTCTACAGAACAAATCCAGCGCTTAGAAAGCCGTGCCAGTATCGCACTCATTCATCACACGTTGCGCACTAACCCCTTGGTCACAAATTCCAAAAATGACGCGGCTACGCCCGGTGATACTCAAAGTCTATGTTGAACATTTAATGGCGGCGGGTGATGCAACAACGGCCGAACCCTTATTGCGAGAAGGCCTTAAATATCAATGGGATAATGACTTAGTGGCCTTATATGGGGAATTAGAAACCGCCAATACTAGCCAACAAATCAGTTATGCCGAAAATTGGCTAAAATCCCCTGAAAAAGACCCGGTATTATTGCAGACATTAGGGCAATTATGTTTGCGTAATCGTTTAAGGGAGAAAGCGCAGCAATACCTTGAAGAAAGTGTTAATTTGGAATCTAGCCCGAAGATTTACCAACTTTTGGGTGAATTATCGACGCAGAAGGGAGAGCCGGCACAGGCGAGTAAATATTATCGGCGTGGGTTGCAATTAGCGCTCGAAGAGTTTTCTTAGGAACAGCTATACCAATGAAAAATGAAAAATGAAAAATGAAAAATGAGTAAATCAATGATAAGTAGCGACTTAATGGGGGATGCTTGTCAGACGTTCTTAGACTCAATGCCTAATAAAACGCACCATCAAGATTAACCTAATCTTGACGGATGAATTTGCAAACTCTGGGTTGCAGAGCCCCTCATATCCATGGCACCGTCATGGTGTCACCCAGACAGATGACAGCGTTAATTTTATTTGATAGGATTTAAAAAGTCAAGTGTTAAAATCGTTTATTCTAAAACTTGACTTAAATAAGTCACTTTGATCAGGTTTGAGTAACAAATCGAGTTCTAGCAAATGCACCATACAATTAATCAGTCAAAATTTCGGCCCTATAAAAACAGGTAAAATTGATTTATCAAAACGGTTCTATATTTTTGTCGGCTATAACAATAGTGGCAAAACTTATGTGTCGCAACTGTTATGGAGTCTCTTCAGTAAAGAAACCATTGAAAAGTTTTAGAACGTAGTAGAGATTGATGAATTAAACATAGAAGGAGAGGATAGTTTTGAAATCAACCAAGACTTGATTGCTAAGATTTTGGACGAGTTTGCACGGTTTTTAATCGGTAAAGTGATTCCAAAAACCTTTAATATTGAAAGTGAACATTTTACCGCCGATAAAAGGTTTTGCATAAGATATCAACACAATCCAACATAACATTTTTCGCTAAGTCTTAGCGAAAAACTTTGGCGTTTGGACGGATTTAAGGGCACTGCCAAACTCAAATCGTCGGCATTAGCCTAAAATTCATTTTTCATTCTTAATTCGCATTTATAAGGCATTCCCGCTACTTCCCGCACTAATTTAGGCACGAGATAACCGGGCAGTGCCACCCGCAATTGTTCTAACAATTGCGCCGCCGTCTCTTCAGACACTTCAAAATGAGCGGCCCCTTGCACCCGATCTAATCTATGTAAATAATACGGTAACACCCGACTACTGATTAACGCTTCACTCAAGGCAATTAATGCCGGCGCGTTGTCATTTACCCCGCGCAGTAATACCGATTGATTTAAAAGCGTGATGCCGGCCCCAACTAAACGTTGTAAGGCTTTGTTTACATTATCATCTATTTCATTGGCATGATTGGCATGTACCACCATCACTGGCTGCAAACGTGTTCCCGTCAGCCAAGCCAACAGTTCATCATTAACTCGCTCAGGTAGTACAATAGGTAAGCGCGTGTGCAAACGCAAGCGTTGCACATGCGAAATCTTGGCAATACTGTGCGCCAATTCTGCTAAACGACTATCTGTCAGGCTTAACGGATCGCCACCGCTTAAAATGACTTCCGTGATAGAAGAATCGGCGCGAATAGCATCAAGTACCGCTGGCGGATGTAATTGAGAGGCCGTGTAATGCCGGCGAAAACAATAGCGGCAATGAATCGCACAAGCGGACGTTGTCACCAACAATACTCGCCCTTGGTATTTCTGCAATAAGCCGGGGACTTTTTCCGCGGCTACATCGCCAACGGGATCGATACTAAACCCCATTAATCGCTGGTTTTCTTCGGCCTGCGGTAACACTTGCCGCAGTAACGGGTCATTTGGATCGCCTTTACGCATACGTGCCACATAACCTCTTGGCACACGGAGGCCAAAGCGTTGTTTAGCCGTGACAGTGTGCGCCAAGGCGCTATCAGACAATTCCAATAATTCCAGTAAGTGTACTGGGTTGTGAATCGCTTGGCGCAATTCGCTCGGCCAATCCCCTTGCTTATGCTGCTTCACGACGAGCGTTTCGGTTATCATAGTTAGTTTTTGCAAGGTGGGTATACACACGTCAGAAGCACAGAGGGACACAGAGAAAAACTTCGTTTTTATTAAGAAGTTTTCCATTGATAAATCCTATTTTTCCAAAAAATAGGATTTCTTGGCTCATGAGAGAAGTACATTCCGTCTAAATTATTCCAGTACCAAGTCTATTTGTATTTATAAGGAGTTTAAATGGCGACTTTCAGTACCAACGAATTCAAATCGGGGCTTAAATTGATAATTGATGGTGATCCTTGTGCCATCATAGAAAATGAGTTTGTCAAACCGGGTAAAGGCCAAGCGTTCAATCGGGTCAAAATCCGCAATATCAAAACGGGGCGGGTGATAGAGCGAACTTTTAAGTCAGGGGATACGGTGGAAGCGGCGGATGTCATGGAAACCCAGATGCAATATCTATATAACGATGGCGAGTTTTATCACTTTATGGTGTCCGATACTTATGAACAATATGCAGTTCATCTTGACACTATCGGTGACACGGCAAAATGGCTGAAAGGCCAAGAAGAATGTGTGGTGACGCTGTGGAATAATGATCCTATCGGCGTAACACCGCCCAACTTTGTCGTTCTTGAAGTCACCGAGACTGACCCCGGCCTTCGTGGGGATACTTCCAGCGGTGGCGGTAAACCGGCAACTTTAGAAACTGGGGCGATAGTGCGGGTACCATTGTTTGTCAATATTGGTGATTTAATCAAAGTTGATACCCGCACGGGAGAATATCTGTCACGCGCCAAAGAGTAGAGGTGAAAGGGGTTACTGGAAGCTAGGATTTTGACATATTCCCTTTCCCCTTCCCTATTTAACCTTATTTTTCAACGTGACGATACACATCAACCCGCGCCGGGGGCAAGTTGCTCCACACCATCTTGTGGGACACATGCTTGAAGTAGTGCGGCAGGGACATCCCTCGTCCACTTAAATCATAAGTAAACTGAACTAGGAGCCCGTCTTTTGGCAGTACCTTATCAATTTGTTTGATGACATCGTGCTTAGTGGTACGCGGCAGAGAACGAAACGGCAAACCAGAAACGATGGTGCTAACTCGCTGACTGTCATTGCCAAGCAAATCGCACAAATGTCGGGCATCTCCTTTGAGAATTCGCACTTGGGGAAATTGCCGATGTAAGTAGTCTGCAAGGGAAGCCGATTGCTCTACGGACACTAAACGCTCCGGCGCAATACCCTGTTGCAGTAAAGCCTTCGTCACCACACCGGTTCCGCCTCCCAGTTCCACAACAAGTCCCGACTCTGTGAGCGGCACGAAATGTGCTACCGCCTGCGCGAGTCGTGACGAACTTGCCCAACCCGTGCCCACTGTTCTCGGATTACGCAAAGCTTCACGAACAAATAACATCCACGCCGGCTGGGGATTCTTGCGGGTTTGATTGTCAGGCACGGGCCGTTCTTGAACCGAATCGACGGCCATTCGTGAGGGGCCTGCATCTAACACTCTGGCAACCGATTGGTTAATAAAGGTTTTTGCTTTCAAGAAGTTACGTTGAATCACTCATCTATTTCCTTATCAAAAAATCCGATGTCTTAAAGACATCGGATTTTTTTTGCAGTATATTATTTGTGTTGTTTTTACGGCATCAAACGAGCCTTAAAATACGGCGTTTATAGTTAACCGTACCGGTCGAAAATTCTTAGCTGACTTTTTTGATTAAGCGTGTCTGTTATAACGCTTTAAAAAATGGGTTGTTCCGACCGGCGATATAACCCCGTCCCCGCCACACTTTTCTCAAAAACAGGCTTTTCGACGTGGGTATCAGGTATTTTCTCTGTTAGAAAAACCCACAGATGCGAATATCTCGCGATTAATGAAAAATGAAGAATGAACATTTTAGGCTTTCAGGCTTTCAGGCAAAAGTTTTGCGGAGCAAAAAAAATTTCAATAATACGTTTTTATAATTCATTGATTTTTTCTGAGTCAATTCAACCCTTAATTCGCATCACAGGCCTTTTTGTAACAGCTCATCATTGTTCAGAGCCAATGTATTTTTTGGGCCTTTTTTGGGCCAAGTCGGATGTACTTAAAATCAGTGAAAATACGGGGATTTTCGTATCCACAAAAGAACATGCCGTCTTTGAGCCAATTTTATCTCCACATAAGCCGTCTTTTATGAGAGGCCGTAGCCGGCGGCAAGCGGAGTAATTATTCTAACAGCAAAAGGGATAAAAAGGGTTATCCCCTTTCAAAAGCGAGGCCCCAAAACGCGCCTAAATGGCTAGGCCGCTTCCACAATTTTCGTTGTCACCTCAAGTTGTGGCGGATTCATCAAGGTCCTTTTCACGGTGCATTCATTAGTCGCACGAATCAAAGCCGGGGCATATTTTGACGGAAAAGAAGGCGGCAATTCAATTTCGATGTGTATATTATCAACCCGCCCTTTCTCCTTATTCCAATCATTAGACTGGCGCAACCGAATGCCCTCAGTAGAAATATTCCGCGTCTGACAAAAACGCAACACAAAAAAGCCCGCGCACGTCCCTAAACTGCTGAGAAAATACGAAAAGGGGTCTGGGAAAGTTTCCTCTCCACCCACCAGTTTAGCTTGATCGGTATTTACCGTAAAATTCTTAAAATGGGCGTTGACTTTCATGCCATCGCCAAATGTGACAGTCATTTCCATCGTGCAGTTCCTGAGTTAGTATATCAATTGGCTTGTCATATTAGCACAAACGGTTAACATTATTAGGATTGACGCTTCATTTAATATTCAGTTAGTTAGGCACAAAATGCCGGTTCGCCAAGGGCGAGAGTGATGTCAATAAAAGCCCGATTGCGTCAGTTATAATTATCATTTAAACGGACTTTGGTATTTTCATGGCCAGCGAAGCTGGCATAAACCCGCAATTCTAATTATGACATTTGTCATTGATTTTAAAGGATAATTTTTTGTTAGTTAAACAATTAAAAAGTATCCGGCCCAAAATAACCTTACAGACCGGCACTGGGGTGGTGAAAATTATGCGCAAAGCGACGTTTACCTTCGGTCTGCTTTGCTAATGAAAATATAATCAATAACAGATTGTTTGTTAAGTGATTAAAAAATGAGGAATAAAATGGGATCAAGTTTTAACACCCAGATGAACCTGAGTCAAGCACCACCCCTCAACTAGAATTCGTCCACCATCTGAATAAACCCACAAGGGCATTCACTCGCACACAGTCCGCAGCCTTTGCAATAGTCATAATCAAAAACGTAGTGAGAGCCATCGCTTGCCAAATCTTTGGTTTTGAGGACGGCCGAATCCGGGCAGAGCATCCAACAATTATCGCAAGCCAAGCAATTGCCGCAAGAAAAACAGCGTTGGCTTTCCTTGGCAATCAACGGCGCACTTAAGCTGGTGGTGATTTCTTCTTCGCCAACGCGCTGTTCGACTGGGAGAGTTGGCTCACTCGCACGTCCAGCCAATTCATAATAGTGCATGTTCAATTGCCCAAACTCAATCGGCGTGACATCCGCTATTTCCTCTGGGGCCTGTACTTGTAACACACAATCAATGGCCTGAGCGGCGCGTCGCCCATCGCCAACGGCGGCCGTCACTGTGCCGGCATTGGGCCTGACATCGCCACCGGCGTAAAGGCCCAAATGGCCCTCAATTTGTCCCCAATGATCCACCTTCAAATAGGAACGGTTGCCAGCCAACCTCTCTATCCCCGTTGGATCGATGACTTGCCCCACTGCGGGTATGACTTGTTCGACATTCAAAACGGTTTCAGTGCCCTCAAAGGCAACCCGTTTGAGTTTGCCGCTAGGCTGCATGAGTTTTTTCATGTGTACCAATTCGACACCCACCACGCGCTCACCCCGTAAAATCAGCCGGCGGATACCGCGATATTCATGGATAATAACGCCTTCTTCCAAGGCCTCCTGAACTTCACGAGGAATGGCCGGCATCGCTTCTTCAGCGGGAATACCGGGCTTTGGAATGGGCTTATGGGAAATAATATGCACTTCCGGCACACCGGCCCGTTTCATCACCCGCGCCATATCGACAGCGGTATTACCGGCGCCAATAACAGCGACACTCTTAGGCGTGGGAACACTCCCAATGTCTACCCACTTTTTGAGCAATTCAAAGCCGGAGTGTAAATCGCGTGGCACCACGCCATCAATGCTCCATTCCACGCTACGCTGTGCGCCAATTCCCAGAAACACAGCTTGATACTGTTCCTGTAATTCATTCAGGTGCATATCCCGCCCTAAACGAGTGCGCGGTTGAAAAGTGATACCATCCAATGCCAATAACCGTTGAAGTTCGGCATCTAGCACCGAGCGTGGCAAACGATAAGGCGGTAGTGCAGTGCGTAAAGTGCCGCCGGCTTCGGTGTGATCATCAAAGATAATGGCACGATAACCGCGTTTCACCAAATGATAGGCCACCGATAAGCCGGCCGGCCCCGCCCCAACGATAGCGATTTCGGGGGCCAAAGGGTCAACGGGATTGACGGGATAAGCCCAATCTTTAGCGATGGCCTCATCTCCCAAATAACGCTCTACCGCATGAATAGCGATGGCTTCATCATATTGCCCGCGATTACAGGCCGCTTCACAGGGATGTGGGCAAACACGGCCGGTAATGGCCGGTAAGGGATTAACAGAAACGATTGTTTCCCAAGCCATTTTGTAGTGGCCGGCTTGCATATGTGCTAAATACGCTTCTGGATCCTCACCGGCCGGACAGACATGATGACAGGGGGCAATTTGATAAAAATGCTGAGGTTTTCGTGTGCGCCAAGTACCGGTTTTGAAGTTTAAAGAAGTACCGGGTTGTGCATAGCCAGTACGAGTGAGTACAACAGCGGCCATATTTTTCCTCCTAGATGGGAAATAAATGAATCCTGAAAAATGAACAATGAATCTGTTGTTTGTAAATGAGTCATTTTATAAATAATTCAATCACTCACTCGTTTTTAAATTTTCACAGTTTTAAAGTACGTTCCGTATAACGACAAGGATTGAGTTAAAGCCGCTAATATACTCATGAAAAGTTAAAATTAATATATTAATGAGTTACTTGCAAAACTATTTTCGCCAACTTCTGTAAGCGAATGACTTCGTTTAGCGACGAGCCATTTTTGATGAGTTTTGCAAGAGGCTCTCTACCTACAGGGATTGTATATAATAAGGGATTTATAATAACGAATTTATCATTGCAAAAAGCTCTATATTTAATGCATTAGACAGATACCAGCAATCCTTTTTTATAAATCCGTTTTTATAACGAATCCTTGTAGTTATTGCGTTTTTAAAATCCGTTTTTATAACGAATCCTTGTAGTTATTGCGTTTTTAAAATCCGTTTTTATAACGAATCCTTGTAGTTATTGCGTTAAAATCCGTTTTTATAACGAATCCTTGTAGTTATTGCGTTTTTAAAATCCGTTTTTATAACGAATCCTTGTAGTTATTGCGTTAAAATCATTTTTTATAACGAATCCTTGTAGTTATTGCTACAAAAACGGCACAAAAGCTTTTTTAGCGGCCCGCTCATTCATTTCACCGGCAAACCGCGAGACAATATTACACTTCCGATCAACCACTACCGTAAACGGCAATGCCTCAATCCTATTACCAAAAGCTTTTGCTAAAACCGGGGCTTGTTCTGTATCGACTAACAATGGGTAATTAATGCTCACCTCTTTCGCAAAACGTTTGACGGAATCAAGATCATCACGCACAGCGATGCCAATAAACTGCACACCTTGTTCGGCATACTCATTTTGCAATTTGATAAAGGTGGGAATTTATTTAAGACAAGCCCGACACCAAGTTCCCCAAAAATTCACCACCACCACTTTACCATCCCATTGTGCATTATGACGCATTTGCCCGGTTATATCGACAAGACTGAAATCGGGACGACGCTCATTAGGTTTAGGTTCTGGCAATCCGGGCAGCGATACTGGTGTATAGTTATGCCGGTAATATTGATAACCCACAACACCGGCAATAAGAATCAATGCCCAAATTAAAAAGTGAAGATAATTGGATTTCATAACTAGGAATGGTAAATGGCGAATAAGTCATTGGTTCACGCAAAGCTACAAATCAATATTTGTACTTAAAATAATGAAAACTGAAAACTGAAAACTGAAAACTGATTAATTCAATGGTAAGTCGCTAATTTTGCTATTATCTTAAAAGTTTGCCTGTTGTCATTTTCACCGATTATCAAAACGTTCCGTATAACAGGATTCCCTCTCCCTTGAGGCTTAGCTTTACCCACAACTGTTCAAAATTAATCATTAATCATTAATCATTAATCATTAATCATTAATCATTATTTATTATTCTATTAAAACAATCACTTAACTAAACACAAAATTATGTCTAACGATGACAGATTGAGCTAAGGGCGAAAAAACTAACCAACACCAAAAGCGTGTCCACCACTCCCGAATAGAGACGTTACTCCCATGGTGATAAAATATCCGCCAACCAAGAGCCAAATAAACATCGTTAACGCCGCATAAATCGGTTTCATGCCAACCTCTTTGAATTTGGCGAAGTTTGTCGAAAGTCCAAGTGCCGCCATCGCCATTGCCAACATAAAGTTATCGAGTTCGATAATTGTATCAACGACATTTTTTGGCAAGAGCTCAAGTGAATTAAAGCCAGCGACGGCAAGAAATCCAATGGCAAACCAAGGGATAACCAGTTTGGTTGTGCCCTTCTCGCCTTCTGCTGAACTTTTTGTCAAATACCATCCCAATATTAAAAGAAATGGGATTAACAAAATAACTCGTCCCATTTTGATGACAACCGAAGTATCACAAGATGCCATGCCACATGACACGCCAGCACCAACCACATGGGCAACTTCGTGAACGGTGGCACCGACATAAATGCCGTAAGCCGCGAGATCCATATTGGGTAGAAGTCCCGAATTATAAAGGATGGGATATAAAAACATGGAAATGGTGCCAAATAACACGACTGTTGAGACGGCAATGGCACTCTTATGCGCTTCCGCCTTGACAACCGGTTCAGTGGCAAGCACTGCCGCTGCTCCACAAATGGAAGCGCCGGAGGCGGTTAAAAATGAAGTCTGTTTGTCCAGTTTCAGCAACTTGATTGCCACAAAGGAACCAATCAAAAACGTCGATACCACCATAATTAAATCGACAGTTAAACCCGACACGCCAACGGCGAAAATTTGTTGGAAGGTGAGTCTAAACCCATATAAGATAATAGCACCTCTCAAGATGAGTTTAGCGGAAAAGGTAATTCCCGGTGTCCATGACTCTGGGAAATGGCTTTTAAGAAAATTGCCGTAAATCATGCCAAGAACGATGGCAATGATTAGGGTGTGAATTCCCAAGTTTTTGAAAATGGGGAATTGAGCCAAATAAATCGCCGACATGGCGAAAAGTGCGACAAACCACACGCCATTTAACGTGTTTTTCCAGTTTTCTTTAGTAAAAAATGACATGATGATTCCTTTGTGCTTTGGTAATAAAATCACCGAGGGTAAATATACTTTGCACTAGGTGCATTCCTAACAAGTACAACGGATACGCGTTCCGAAACGGATAAATTATAACTTTAAAAACTTATGTATAAGGATGAGGGTGAAACCTGGGGAAAGGAGGGGAAAACCGCCCCAACCCCGAAGGGGCCTCAATGCCATTAAGTTAAGCTTTTCGGTGAGGGCAACCATAAAGGATTGCCCCTACGCGACATGACGATTTGTAGGGGCAATCCCTTGTGGTTGCCCTTAACTTAATGGCATTGGAAGGGGCCTCCAGTGAATACTCATAGTACAACGAATTACGCGGATAAACGAATTGTTATTCATTTCTCATAGTACAACTACACAAGCGCGGATAAACGAATTAGTGAGTCCTAGTGAATAGCCTTAAGAAAACCCTCGTTCTTATACATAAGTTTTTAATTAATTGATTTTTATGGATTTTAGCGGGTAGGCCCCACGTTGGGGATTTATTAAAAATTAATGCTCTTTTATCCGTTTATTTCGCGTATCCGTTGTACTTTTGGGAATGCACCCGGTATCCAAAAGACTCATAGTACAACTAATTACGCGGATAAACGAATTGTTATAAGTTTCAAATCCTAAAAATCCGTTTATTCCTAAAATCCGTTGTACTTGAGCCATTTTTCAGAATCTAACGTTTTTTGTAAATTCGTAAACGACTCTCAACTTGCTTATGACGACTGATAGCGGATTGTATTTCCACCGTTAAGCCCAAGCGACTCAAGCGTTGCTTTAGGTATTCTAAAGCTTGCAAGTTCGCCACCGTGAATTGTATATCAAAACGCCCTTGACGGTAATCAATACGCTTAAGATTAAAACCGGGCGTGCGTGCAAGCGGCGTACTTATTTTGTTTAATAAAACGAGAAAATCATCTTCTTGCGTAGTACGGTTTTGTTGGGCACGTAACGTCTTTAATTTTTGCGCCATTTGTACACGCGGATTGACGATTTTACTCGCTTGTGGAAATGTATCACGATAAATTTTTTCAATCTGCGCGTTCAACGCTTGACGCTGCTGGCTCAGTTGCTGATATTCGGCCCATTGCTTTGCAACAGACAATCCGCCCCATAATATCAATAACGCCGCCGTTAGTCGCCACGGACGCAAATAGGTTGCCACTTTATCTTGAGGCCGATAGCCACCTTGCAATAAATTCAAAGGCTTATTTTCAATCACGCCTTGCGCCAGCCAACCCAACACACCTTGTTCATGCGTTTCGACAGTGACGGGAATGCCCAACGCATGTAACTCAGTCAACGCCGTCGTCGGCTCCGTGCCGCTGAATACCACAATTTGTTGTGGCGGCACATTCTCATGTTCAATCAAAGCCATTTGCAAGGCGGCGCCGAGACAGTCCGATTCAATAGCAAAGCCCGCCTGTGGGCCGGTACGCACTAACACCACTTCATCAAAATATAATACGCCCCAGCCGTCGGCCAGTTTGGGCACGGCCAGAATATCCGGTATTAGCCTCGTTGGCGTGAGGCCTACAGCACTTAATTGTTGCCAATAGCTATCCATTTGGGCACGCGCAATCACGGCAACGGCGATGTCGCCCGATAACGGTTCCCGTTTGCCGAGCGCAAAGTGCAATTTCTCCACATCTTCTGCCAATTGCTCTTCCAACGCGTAGGGCACGGCTTGGACAATTCTTTTCCACTGTTTGCTGGGAATGTCCGCTTGTGTTAATACCACATCGGTGCCGGGAATGAGGACGAGCGGAGGGCGAGGGTGACGCGGAATGGTGTCTAGTGGGACATGTATCGCGCTTTCTACGACATGCCCGGCGGTGTCAAACGTTGCCCAACTGACTTGCTGATTGGCATCACCGTGTAGGCGAATTAATAAGGAAGTACGCATGTTATGGTCATCCAGATAAGTTTTGTCCTAGAAACCTCCAAGGTTTTGAAAACCTTAGAGGTTTAAATCGGGCCACCATTTTTCTGGATGTCTATATATCAAAAGACATGCCTCCTCTCCCTTTAGGCTAATCTTTACCCACAAGTCGGTATGTTATTGAAAATAAGTCAAGTGACTGGTTAATGAATGACTCACTTTTTAGTTAAGTGATTGTTTTAATAGAATAAAAATTAATGATTAATGATTAATGATTAATGATTAATGATTAATGATTAATTTTGGACACTTGTGGGTAAAGGTAAGCCCTTTAGGAGAGGGTTAGGATGAGGAAAGGAAAAATGGCAATACCGCAAAATTCGGCAGAAAGGCCGCTTTTCATCACGAAAAATTAATAACTTAGCCTCGATTACTGCTTTATTTTGCGCTATTGCGAAAAATGTTTACAATTATTCCGTTTTTGCTTCTTCGGTTTTGGTGGTACAACAACTTGAAATGCCTAACAGATGATAGGGAGGGCAATAGCCGATGGCGGCCGTCAAGATCGGTATGACACCAATCGCACCCCACCAACTTTGAAAATAGACACCGGCCCCAATAATAGCTAAACCGGCTATGACTCGAATGATTCTATCAGTCGTACCTAGATTGGCTTTCATCGTCGTCTCCTTGGATAGAGTTGAGGGTTGCACACTTTAATCAAAATTAAAAAATGATGTATATAAATAATGACTTATACTGAAATTTCGGAAAACTCTGTAAGGTATTGATTTTACGTGACCAGACTTTGTGTAAGTCATTTCCATTATCATAAGCCACAAAGTTTTCCGAAGTTTTGAGGACTTATAATGCGAATTAAGAATTAAAAATTAAAAATGAAGAATGAACAAATACTTATAAAATGACTTTCAATAAAGACGTTTTTATAAGTCATTGATTTTTTATGATTCAATTCAATCCTTAATTCGCATTTATACTTAGCAGTGTCACAAATTGAGCAACGCCTTATAACGGTGTACAGTATATAATAAATCAAGTAAGAGTCTCTGAGATATTTTAACATCGGCTTGATGTTCTAAAATAATAAACTAAAATAAAATAAAGTACATCCACCTATTGACGGATTTTAGGTACTATAAATTGTTACAGATACACTTCAACACAGGAGCGTTTTATCATGTCAGATAGAAAGTCTCGTAAACAACGAGGGTTTACCCTAATTGAGCTATTGATTGTGATGGCAATCATTGGCATGTTAGCGGCGTTAGTGGCCCCAAATATTTACAAACAGTTCTTCGGCGCACAACACGATGCGGCGGCAGCGCAAATTAGTAATATTGAAACACGTATAGCGACATATATGCTAGATATGCGTAAATCTCCTTCCAGTTTGGAAGACTTGGTTGAGAATAAGGCGAACAGCCCGGCGTGGGATGGCCCTTATTTGAAAAACAGCCAACTGAAAGATCCTTGGGGTAATCCATACCAATACAGACGCCCGGGGCGTAATAAGCGTGATTATGATCTCTTTTCCTATGGTGCAGATGGTCATGAAGGGGGCGAAGGCAATAATGCCGATATTGTCAATTGGGAGTGATAACAATCCCTCACCCTGGCCCCCGGATTGAAGGAGAGGGGAAACACGTGGGGTGGTGAAAATGATTAATGATTAATGATTAATGATTAATGATTAATGATTAATGATTAATGATTAATGATTAATGATTAATGATTAATGATTTAAATGAGATTTAAATTATTTTTTTTAAATAATTTTACTAAGCGGAATAAAAACGGGATCAGTTTTTGGGCAAAAATAACCTGATTTTCACCACCCCAGGAAACACGACATTTCTCTGTTGCCACAACATACCCTTTTTTTGAGGGAGGGATGCGAATTAGGAATGAAAATTGAAAAATGAAAAATTAACAAAGGCTTATGAAATCACTGTCGGCGTGTTTTATAAGTTGTTGATTTTACATCAGTCAATTTTAGCCTTAATTCGCATAAATATAGATGTTCAGAAAAATAACTTCACTTTATCTGACCCCTTACCCCAAATTCCTTCCCTGAAGGGGGCCAGGGTGAGGCTGAACAGTGAGCGTATTTTTGCATTTATATGCCTTAAGCCGAAAATATTTAGCACGATTTTGTGAATTTATTTTTCGGCAATGTCTATAGATTTGCATAGAATGCGAATTAAGGGTTGAATTAAATATTATGAAATCAATGATTTATAAAAACGTGTCGATTGAAAGTTATTTTATAACTACATTTTTCATTTTTAATTCTTAATTCGCATATAGAGGCGTACTTTTATGATTTATCAAAGCCCCAACCGCAGATGCGTCTCTGGATTTACTTTGCTGGAAATAATTGTTGTCATGGTAATTATTGGCATGGCGGCAGCACTGATTATTCCACGCATCACGAGTGGTCAAGCCAACCTCCTCAAAGCGCAAGTGCGTGAAGCGATGGCGGTGCTGAGATATGCCCGCCGCACCGCCATTGTGGAAGGCAAACAGAAAGTCGCTACTTTTTACGAAGGCAAACAAGAGGCGGCCGGTAAATCGATGACGAGAGCGATGCCCGGACGTTGGGTGAGTCGCGGAGCCACCTTGCAATGGGGCGGCGAAGTCAGCGATGAAGAGGAGGCCGTTTATAAAATCACTTTCTATCCAGAAGGCGGTAGTAGTGGCGGCGAACTCACCTTAACTTATTTGGACTATAAAGCCAAAATCAGCGTCAATCCAATCACGGGCAAAGTTAAGTCAGATATTTTTAATGATGAACAGGAAAACTAAACAAGCCGGTTTTACCTTGCTTGAAGTCCTCGTGGCAATGGCGATAGTCGGTATCGCTTTGGGCACCCTATTTAGTTTATTGGCGGCGAGCAAACGTTTGGCTTTTAAAGCGGTGGATGACATAGAACGGACTGTGTTTTTACGCTCGGCTGTCAACGTTGCCCAAGTGCTTGAAGAGCCAGACTATCCCGAATTCCCTGAACGGTATAAACAAAGTCTGGACTTGAGTACCGATGAACCGTTAGAAAAACCAGAACGTCAAACGCGCCCCATGCGGCTGGCGTTGGAGCCTTACACGCTACGTGACGACGAAAAGGGCTTAGAATTTACCACAGTACGCTTGGTAAAACTAGACACAGCGCGGTAATGAAAAATGAAGAATGAAGAATGAAGAATGAAGAATGAACATTTCAGGCTAAAGTTTCGCTCCGCGAAACTTTAGCCTGAAAAAGACTTATAAAATCACTGTCAATCAAGACGTTTTTATAAGTCATTGATTTTTTAGGATTCAATTCAATCCTTAATTCGCATTGGGTAATGGGTAATTCAGGTAGGTACACTGGCTATATTAATATCTGGAAAGCCAGGGGCGTTGCCCCTGGCTATATTAATATCGCCCCGTTGGGGCTGGAATTGTGAACCGAAGCCTGGGCAACGCCCCAATGCCATTAAGTTAAGGGCAACCACAAGGGATTGCCCCTACAAACCGTCATGTCGCGTAGGGGCAATCCTTTATGGTTGCCCTCACCGAAAAGCTTAACTTAATGGCATTGGGGCAACGCCCAGGGTATAATAGATAAAAAATCCTGTCATCAAAAATCTTGAAAATCCTGTCATCCAAAATCGTTGGGTACTTGTGACTTTTGTTGTAAAAATGAAATGTCAAGAAAGCGCCTACTTGAGTCTTCAGAGTTTTGCACACAATTTTTTGAGGTAAAGCTGTTTTTATAAAAGGCACAGTAGCACTACTATCAGCCTATTCAAGTTTCTGATTATTCATAATCAGAAACGGTCGCAAAAAATACGCAATACTCCCTATAATATTTAGAGACAATTTTGGCGAGTCTCCGCGCCATGGGAGACAAAGCGTCTGACAATTTTTTTGTGTACTCTTAAAATATAAGTCACTGTTTTATAAGCGTTAAATAAACTTTTTTTCACTTGCAACGGCATATCGTATGATTTAATCGATTAGTCGTTATAATATTAAACCCTATTTTATTCATGGTTAAAACCAAAACACGCGGCTCTAAAGAAGGTCGTTCACGGCCTATTTTCGCCGTTATTTATTAAAAATAAGGTATTGAAGTTATTATCTATCAGAAGTCTTCATTTTAATAAGACTAACAACGCGATTGTTAGAAAATTTACGGGGGTTATATATTTTTAGACTGATGATTTTATAATACCTAAATGACTGTTTTACAATAACAATAACGGGTTGAGCATTATTATAAACACCGAAATTACCCATGATCCACTACCCATGGCCCATTTTTCATTGCAACTTAAAAAGCCGATTTTAATAATAAAGTCGGAATTTTTGCCGGAAACATTTTTCATTTTTAATTATTAGCCACTACCCATTTTCATGCTTACCCATTTTTCATTTTTCATTTTTCATTTTTCATTATTACCCACTGCCCATTTTTCATTTTTCATTTTTCATTTGCCTAATGACTCGTCTCCCACAATCCGGTTTTACCCTGCTAGAGCTATTGATAGCACTCACTTTATCGACACTCGTCATGTTGATGCTGGCAATGGGTATGAATACCGTACTCAAAGAGTGGACACGCTCTAGCAATGTTCTTGATGAAAGCATAGACAAGGTACTGGTTTTATTGCAGATTGAACGGTCGCTAGAAGGGGCCTTTCCGCATACCTACAAAGACCGTGAAGAAAATAAAACCTACATTTTTTTTGAAGGGGAAGAAGATCAGTTAGCTTGGGTATCGACAGTCTCACCCGGACAACAACCCGGCCTCACCGTTTGGCAACTGTTGCCCAGCGATGAAGAAACCGGGGTAGAAATCCGCGTGTTGCCCGCCTTTGCTGGTGATCCTACCGAGCGGTTAGAAGAACAAGCGACGGCCGTCACCGCGTTGGAAGGTTATAAGGCCTATTTTGAATACTTATATGTCGATGAAAAAATTGAACAAGAGACTGAATGGCTAAAAGAATGGTCAGCCAAAAAACTACGAGGATTGCCCCATGCCGTGCGTGTGCGTTTAGAAAGCGACGCTGATGAGATTGCCGGAGACTCTCTGGAAATTATCGCAGTGATTCGGGCACGTCGGCATAAAACGATTCGTTTTACTAAACCTCAGTGATCAGTTTTCAGTTTTCAGTGATCAGTTTTCAGTGATCACTTATACTCAGCACGGGCATAGTTTGCACGTTTTTCATTCAGAACTTATTGAATTTAATACGATTTATCGCATAGCGAGAACCGAAGGTGAGTCCAAATAACTACAAGGATTGAGTATAAGCAAGGATGGATTTATCCGCAGTTTTATCCCAATCCTTGTTGTTTGTAAGGCCGTACTTTAATTTGAAAACATTCAAAGTATTTTATGGCCCCCAAACCAGCGCCAATACCCATACAAAATTAATGGTCAAAATGACTCCAAATAACTACAAGGATTGAATATAAGCAGGGATGGATTTATCCGCAGGTTTATCCCAATCCTTGTTGTTTGTAAGGCCGTACTCTAATTTTAAAACTTCCAACGTCGGCAAAAGTACAGCGAAGCGAAACTTTTGCCGACGTAACGGTTTTATGGCCCCCAAACCAGCGCCAATACCCATACAAAATTCATGGTCAAACTGATTCCTAATAACGACAAGGATTGAGTATAAGCAGGGATGGATTTATCCGCAGGTTTATCCCAATCCTTGTG
>Ga0190283_1000092_pt1 | contig 50410 bp, 14 predicted proteins | sample 48691801_MG_FD_161669 | JGI IMG/M metagenome (GOLD analysis project Ga0190283, IMG submission 161669) | Hydrothermal vent microbial mat bacterial communities from Southern Trench, Guaymas Basin, Mexico - 4869-18-0-1_MG | ecosystem: Environmental > Aquatic > Marine > Hydrothermal vents >...
GGCGCTTTAGCGCCTTGCGTTTGTAGTAGGCGCTTTAGCGCCTTGCGTAATTTATCAATTTGATTACAATTTGCTCTACAAAAATGACCCGATTATTTTGTGACAGGCTCTAAAGCTTTGGACTCCAACGACTCGGATTTGTTGTAATCTGCCAAAGCTAAAGCTTTGGACTCCAACAACGCTTCGGATTTTTTGTCTAAAGTGTCTATTATAGACAACATTTTTTGAGGGCCATACTTTAATTTGAAAACTTCCAAAAGAGTTTATGGCCCCCAAACCCGCTTTAGCATGTTGGAGTCCAACGCTTTAGCGCCTTAGTTTGTAGTAGGCGCTTTAGCGCCTTGCGTTTGTAGTAGGCGCTTTAGCGCCTTGCGTAATTTATCAATTTGATTACAATTTGCTCTACAAAAATGACCCGATTATTTTGTGACAGGCTCTAAAGCTTTGGACTCCAGCGACTCGGATTTGTTGTAATTTGCCAAAGCTAAAGCTTTGGACTCCAACAACGCTTCGGATTTTTTGTCTAAAGTGTCTATTATAGACAACATTTTTTTGAGGGCCATCGTTGAATTTGAAAACTTCCAAAAGAGTTTATGGCCCCCAAACCCGCTTTAGCATGTTGGAGTCCAAAGCTTTAGCTTTGGTTGGAGTCCAAAGCTTCAGCTTTGGTTGGAGTCTGGGCTTTTTCGTGCGCCCAACCAATAACAACAAGGATTGTATATAAAAAAGGATTTATTCGTTTAGAGAATGAACTATTTCTAGTGAGATTATGCTTGTTTCTAAAATTCCTTATTATAACCAATCCTTGTATAAATCCGTTATTATAAACAATCCTTATAAAAAATCCCTTATTATATACAATCCTTGTAAAAGAAAATCCCTTATTATATACAATCCTTGTAAAAGACATTTAAAACCTTAAAATTAGTTGTACTAAATTTCAACAAGGATTGGGTATAAGCAAGGATGAGTTTAAGTCATTCGTTGTACTTGATGATCAAGGAGTGATCTCCCCAAATCCGTTGTACTGTATTCGTTAATCCACGCAATTAGTTGTACTAAATTCGTTTATCCGCGTAATTAGCTGTACTCAATTCGTTAATCCGCGTAATTCGTTGTACTCAATCCGTTTATCCACGTCATCCGTTGTACTACACCCTGCCAAACTAAAGTTGGCCGACTCCTGCCTAACGCCTAAACCACCGTAGCCAATTCGTTATTTTAGCACTCAACCAACCACCTTTCTGACGTTTATTGAGTTTTTTCACTTCACTTGCAGCGGTTTGGTTACTGATGCGCCTTGTTACCATGTCTTTATAAACCTGATCGGCCGTTTTACGCCGCTTTACCGCATCGCCCGCATCCAAGAATTTTTCAAGGTATTCAATCACTTTTTGAAAAAAACCACCCGTTTGACTGTCTTTATCTCCGCCCGCGGCATTGATTTCATTCATCGCTTGTTGCAGGTTAGAGAGTATTAACGTGAAATTGGTTTGAAATTGGGCCAGTTGTCCGGTTGGGGTTTCTTGGACTTGAGCGATAGTTTTACGCACATATTCTTCGCTCAAAGGCCCATATTCTTTGAATGATGCCAGCGCATTGAGGCCTTGTTCTGCAATGCGTAAGCTATTGTTTTTTAATTGTTCTCCCGCCTTATAACAGGCCTCCCACGCTTGCCAGCGATACACAAAGTCAAGTCCGGTGCCTTTGATGTTTTGCATGCCCATAATGCGGTTGAGAAAGCCGGGCGGCGTACTGGCGCTGATGCGTTGAACAATTTGATTGCCGGGCGTGTAGGGATTGTGAATAACAACCAGTTTGCTTTCAAACCATTGCCAGAGAACTTGACGATAGGCATTGTCTAATTCGTCGTGTTGGCTGTCGGTGGCTTTTTCGATTTTGGTGGCAAGTGCTTGATAGGCCTCGTAATTTTTAACATCAATTTCAAGCCGCTCTAAAATCTCCTTGGCATTGTCTGCGTCTACGGTGTCAGGCAAACTTTCATGGAGTTTTTTGGGTTGTTGCCATAAGTTCAATAAATCCTCAAGGTTCGGCAAGTCACCTTGTGATTCAAGCATGATACGCAAACGTGTTTGCATCTGTTCTTCGGTAACCGGGATGCGATAAGCGCGAGCGGCGGCTTGTAACTGGGTTAGGGGGCCATGTTCTGAAATTCCTTCCTTTGATAAAGGCGCTTCTTGTGAAGTCTCTGCCGTTGTCGAAGGACTAGCGGGGGTTTGCCATAATGTTAGTTTGGGCGCATAGCTTTCCCAAGTTTCGCGGATGTAGCCCAGCATGCCGGTTAAATTGGTGCCAATAAGAACATGTTGATCGGCGCTCACGTCTTCCACCAACAGACTGGCAAAAACGCGGGAGCGAGCAATGCGATCGGCCCGATTGTTGACGATGGTGCTTAGCCAAATGCCCGGCTCTTTTTCAAAGTCTTGATCACGAAAACCCATTCTTGACCAATTGCCTAAAGCCCCAAACCGTTCATTGGCAGACATGCCCATCACAAATTCCAGTTTGCGGGTTTTTATCGACGCAATGGGGTAAGATTTTAAAACGCCTAAATCCAGCACGACGCGATCGGCCATTTCTTTGAGGCCAAAATCGGCCTCAATCCCTAATTCATCGCCCACTGCCAGCACTAAAGCGATATTATAAGGATGCTCTTCGTAAGGAAAACGTTGCAAAACATCGGGTGTCAATAACCCGGCTTGTAACCAATTAACCGGGCGTAGGGGCGTATTAAATTCATCCGCGGCCGTCTGTAGTATCGGCAACATTTGTTCTTCGGTACTCACCAAAGTGGCATTGCGCGGAATGAAATTGGTCATCACTTGCGGAATATTAATGCCGGCCGGGCCTTGCAAATCTTCATGGTCAGGATAAGTGTTTGTTATTGTTGAAATATCATCGCGTGTCCATTGTCTTTGCAGGATTTCCACATAAGCCGGGGTAAGCCCCATACATTCCCACAAAAAAATGTCCATATCCATTTTATCCGCTTGGCGCAACACATTGTACTGTTCCCAAATCGTCGCTTTATCGTAAGGGCGGAACAAAAACATTTCGTGGGTAACATCAAAAGGACTGGCGTGTAAAAACATGGCTTCGCAGCCGGTGGTTTTGGAAAAAATGCTATAGCCCAAGGCATTAAACATCGCCGCTTTAATGCGTTCGGTGCCCGATTTGCCGCGCGTGCCCCAGCCGCCTACGATTAAAGGAATATTAGCGCGGGTGCGGTTGAGCAATAGGTTGGCGTACAGGTGCTTAAAGAAAAAATAACCGAGTGCGGCGACCGCAAAAATACTTAAATCTTGTAAGTCATTTTGATAGACTGAAAAAAAGTATTCTTGGATGCGTAACCAAATTTCTTTTAGATCGCTAAGATCGCCAAAGGGTATTATCACCGGAAAAAACCGTTGCACTGCCGGATCGGCCTTAAATTCTGGTAGGCTTGGGTAAGTGTGGGGTTGATACTCTATCTTAAAGCCCAAACTTCGCAGTGCCTCAATATAAGTAGAAGCTGGTGATTGGCTTTGTTCGTTCCAATTACGTAAATGGGCATAATTGGCATAACGCCATGTTAATGAGAAACGCGCAAAAAGTCGCCGCCACGGAAATCTGGGTGCTTTTACGGTGGTAATGCCTTCGCTGGTGTAAATCTGTACCTTTTGAGAGCGCAAACAATCAAGCATTTCATCAACTAAAGGCAAATAAGGCCGCCAACCGCCTTCCGGTGCAATGAACAAAGGCTCACCAGGGATTTTAGTTTCCGCTAATTCACTCAGGATGCCAGAAGGAATGCGTAATTCTCCTGGAAAATGCCGGCCAGTGGTGTGTCGAAACGCTTGACGTTTGGACGGATCGGGATAGCGAAATTCATGTATCAATCGCCACAGCCGAAACCCAAATAAATGTCCGCGAATAATGGTTTTGCTAGATTCGTTTTGCACCACATCATAACCAAAATCTTCTTGACACATCACCGACAAGACTCGCGCCAGTGTGGCATCATCAGCCCGTAAAGGTTTTTGAAATGGGTTCAAGAAAGTCAGTTTCTTGAACAGGCTTGGTTTTTCAGCGCGACTACCAGGTAAGGGGAGTCCTCCCTTTTGAAATAGGGGTGATTTTATGATTAAGTCCCGTTTCTTTAAACGTCGGCGTTGCTCTGGTTTAAGCGTTTGCAGTTTTTCTTGTAACTGGGTTCGCAGGGCATGCGCTTGCGGTTCCATCTGACACCAGAGCCGCTCGGCGGCTTGTGCTGCCCAACGGCGTACCGGGATGGGTTTATCGGCTGATCTGTGAATTTCTTCTATTTGTTTTAGGAGCGCTTCCTGCCAGTGTCGCGCTCTGGTTTTATCTTCCGTTTCAATCGTCCAATCATCGGAAAGTACTTCATCAACTACCTGACAGATATCGGTGGCAACTTTGAGAGCAACACGCAAGACAAAGTTATCCGTTTCATTGGCTAAACTGTCGATAAGCACTTGCAACAAAAACTCATTCAGTTCGTGGCGCGGCAATAAGGACAGTATTTCCAACAGCGCCGCCGCTCTTACCGAGGCTTCTTCATCCTGATGTACCAATTGGTGCAAATAAGTTTGCACCGTGTCAACCGGCGCGGCTACTAACGCTTTTGCCAATTCTTGACGCACATAAGGGCTAGTATCTTGAACAATGGTGGGAATGAGTTCAAGGAGTTCAGGCCGTTTTTGTAAATTTCTACCTAATAATTCCACCGCGCGTCGGCGTACAAAAAAATCATCGCTGTCGCCGGGTTCATTAAAGCGTTTTCGCAAAACCACTTGCAACGTCTGGGGTGAGAGGCTTTCCAATAATTGGATTGCTTCGCACTGAAGCCAAACATCTTGCTTATAATCGACGCTGGTGCGATAAATATATTGTAGTGTATCTTGGCTAACACTATCTTGTTGAATTTCATCGGGTAATTGTTTTAACGTCGTCGCCAGACAACGAAACGCTTCAAGGCGAACACGATTATCACCGGTATAGTGCAGCAAAGGTTTAATGATCTTTTCTAAATGGAGAAGTTGCCATAATTCTATTTCCCTGCCTTCTTCACTCAAGACGATAGTCGCTAAATAGCCTAACCTTTTTGAGAAAAAGCTCAATCGGCGTTCACTGATTCCTTGCAGACGTCGATAACGATCCACTATGGCATCTTGCCCAAACCAACGGGAAAAGGCTTTTTTGTCTCCCCATAATTGCCACCGACTGGCGCCGAGCCATTTGGCAAAATCAAGGATATGTTTGTTTTGCTCCCTGGGGTTGAAAGCTTTACTATAGCGTTTGCTAAACTCGGCATATTGTTCGCGGCGGATAGCCATGTTGGTTAATTCTAAGTCGAGCCGATAGCAGAGAAATTTGACGAGAGTTTGGGCAAGCGTTTGCCGCTTCGCGGTTTTTCCGTTCGCTTTTCTCAGTCTTTTTCTGTCAGAGGGTTCCTGCTTTTTGAACCAATCCCGATATTCACGGAGCAAGGGTTTGATTAATTTGGCTTCGGCTTTGAGCCAATAGGGGTGGATGCCTTCTTCAAGTAATGTGCGTATGGTTTTAGGGCTCATAGTTAAGTAAGTTGTTGCACATTTATGTATAACTACAAGGATTGCATATAAGCAAGGATGACAGTATAACTACATGGATTGCATATAAGCCTGGATGAAATATTGTAATAGTTTTTCATAAAATAGGTGTCTTAATGATAAACTTTGATGAACAGTGAATAATGGTAGTTTATGCTAATCAATGTTTGTGAAATCAATGAGTTATCTGTATATTGCTGATCTGTTTCATCCTCATCATGGCCCTCAAGAGAAAGGGTTTGGTTGGATAGGGATAGGAAAAACCGGGAGTTGTTGCGACTGCCAAACTAAAGTTTGGACGACTGCCTAACAACTGCCAAACTAAAGTTTGGACTCCTGAGAGGCGATAAATCGCCTACTACAAACAAGATTCCTGCCAGGGTAACGAGATGGTGAAGCGGCTACCCTTGCCGATTTGACTTTCGACAGAAATACGACCTTTGTGTAATTCAGTCAAACGATGTACCAATGACAAGCCCAGCCCCGTACCTTCTTGTGCTCGATTGAGGCCTCCATCTAGTTGTACAAAGGGGTCAAAGAGGTATTTGATATCTTCTTCCGCAATGCCTATGCCGGTGTCCTGAACGCTAAAATAAACGAGGCCATTTTTAGCATCACCGTTCACTTCTAATTTAATAGAACCGCCTTTTGGCGTAAACTTAACCGCATTCGATAGCAAGTTGACAAGGATTTGCTTTAAGCGACGTTCATCGGCTTGAATCGTTTCTACAGCATGGTCTAAGGTAGTAGAAACCCGAATTTGTTTTTTGTGGGCCGCGTCAAGCGTTATCTGTAAGCTCACTTGGCAAACATCATTCACAGAAACTGTGTCGATTTCTAAGCTTAATTTGCCCGCTTCGATTCTGGAAAAGTCAAGCAAATCATTAATCAAAGCCAGTAAGTGATTGCCACTGTTTTCGAGTGTACGCATGTATTTGCGTTGCTTGTCGTTGAGGGGGCCATAAACAGACTCTTGAAGTGCTTCTGAGATGCCTAAAATGGCCGTCAATGGTGTGCGTAATTCGTGGCTCATGCTGGCGAGGAATTCATCTTTGAGGCGCAGGGCGCGAGTCAATTCAGTGTTTGCCACCCGCAAATCGGCCGTGCGTTCTTCAACACGTTTGGCTAATGAAGCTTTCTCAGCTTGCAAGGCTTCTAAGGCTTTTTCACGTTCCATTTCCGCCTGTTTGCGTCGGTTTATTTCTTCGATTAACTGTTGATTTTGCCGGACAAGTTGCCGCTGTAATTTGTGGACATTCAGATGGGTCGTGACGCGAGCCAATACTTCTTCAAGCTGAAGTGGTTTAGTGATGTAATCGGCTGCGCCTAACTCAAAACCTTTGAGTTTATCAACGAGATATGTTCGTGCGGTCATAAAAATGACTGGGATGTCTTTCATTTTGGGTTTGGATTTGAGTATTTTACACACTTCAAACCCATCCATGCCGGGCATAGTCACATCTAACAGTATCAAATCGGGCTGAGCAAACTCAGCCGTTTTAATACCATCTTCACCATTGTTAGCCGCTAGCACTTTAAAATCTCGCTTGCTTAACAAATCAAGCAAGATTTCGATATTGTCAGGCGTATCGTCAATAATTAAGAGAGTATCCATGGTATTTCAGTGTCCAGTGATCAGTTTTTCAGTGATCAGTTATACGGAATGTACAGATGCGGGTGAAAATAAAAATTGACCCGTTTGGTTTAGAATTTCAGGCTAAATTCGCTCCGCGAAACTTTAGCGTATTTTTATTGACTTTCAATCCTTTCATTCAGCCGAAAAAATCCGTTTATTTCGCGTATCCGTTGTACTTTCAGTTATCAGTGTTCAGTGATCAGTCTTATCAGTTATCAGTCGTCTATAGTTGTTTAGAAAAATCCGGGCATAAACCAAAAAGCGTTGCCCAATGTTTTACGGTTTTTGGGTGCCCAAATATTATTACATACTATAGGGAAGTTTAAGTCTTCTTTTTTTATTGTCTCATGAATTATTAGGGTTTTCTGTGAAAAACCGCCATAAATTGAGCTTTTGTCATTTGTTGCCGCCCAATAAGATTTCTCAAGATTTCTCAAGCTTTCTCAAGCTTTCTCCTATTGTCGAAACCGAAATGACAACGTGATTTCTCAGAGCCGAGAAATGACAAAGCGCAAATATGTGTAACGTATAATTTGTCATAGAAGGCTATAATAGTACTTTAATGGCGGTAACCCTTTTTTTTTCAGATTAACGGGCTTATTCAAATATTCATCATTATGAGTCACCGGCACTTTAAACCGTGCTCGCTTAACGAGCCAGAGTCCGATATTGTCAAGCATATTAATAACTAAGAGAGTCTTCATTGTCAATTCCCAGTTCTTAGTAGTTACCACAGTGATATATTGAGCTTTTTACGATTTTTTACATTTTAGCACGTCAAAAATAAAAAATGGCATAACATGATTGATAATTAGCAACCGTCTATTGTCAAGCGTCTCCTCAATAACTAAGAGAGTATCCATTGTCGATTGTCAGTCATTAGTTAAGTTTTTAGTTGGCTTTTGGAAATTGAACGAACTTATGAATTCCTGAGTTTTATGAATCACAATAGTGCTTCAATGGCCGTTACCAGTTTTTTCAGATTAACGGGTTTACTCAAATAATCATTCGCTCCAGCCGAAAGACAACGCTTTTTATCGCCGGGCATAGCGAGAGCGGTGAGAGCAATGATGGGTATCGGTGCGATATCGGTATCCGCCCGAATTTCTCGGATGGCATCTAGTCCACTCATCACTGGCATTTGAATATCCATCAAAATGAGATTAGGGTGTTTGGCTTGGCATTGTTCAACCGCGTCAACCCCATCCCGTGCGACAATCACTTGGTAGCCTAGCGTGGTGAGGTAGTCAAATAGAAAGTGGGTGGTGGTTTCTTGATCGTCCGCTAATAAAATCACCGCGGACGTATGAATATTGTCAATGAGTGCCGATTCTGGTTCACGCGCCGTTGGAAGTGGCCCCATTTCAGAAAGGGATGAGTTGTCTGGCATATAAGCTTGCCAAGGCAGCGAGATAGTGAAGCAGCTACCTTGATCAACAAGACTCTCGACTGAGACGCTACCACCGTGCATTTCGGCCAAACGATACACGAGAGATAAGCCCAACCCGGTGCCTTCCTGTGCCCGATTGAGAGTGCCACCCACTTGCACAAAAGGTTCAAAGAGGTGTTTCATGTCTTCTTTGGCAATGCCGTAGCCGGTGTCCCGAACGCTAAAGTCAATCACGCCATGTTCAGCATCACCATTCACCTCTAATCTAATTGAACCGCCTTCAGGCGTAAACTTAACCGCATTCGAGAGCAAGTTGACAAGGATTTGCTTTAAGCGACGTTCATCGGCTTGAATCGTGTCTATAGCGTAATCTAAGGTGGTGGCAACCCGAATTTGTTTTTTGAAAGCCGCTTCCTTAGTCATACGGAGGCATGCTTGGCAAACGTCATTTACAGAGACGGTGTTGAGATTTAACGTTAATTTCTCGGCTTCTATTTTGGACAAATCAAGAATATCGTTGATCAAAGCCAGTAAGTGCTCGCCACTCTCTTCTAGGGTACGTATGGATTTGCGTTGCTTGTCGTTGAGGGGGCCATAAAATTCCTCTAGGAACGTTTGCGATATGCCTAAAATGGCCGTCAGCGGTGAGCGTAATTCGTGGCTCATATTGGCGAGAAATTCATCTTTGAGCCTAGCGGCGTGAGCCAGTTCAACATTCGCCTGACTTAATTGGGCCGTGCGCTCTGCTAACGCATCTCGTTCAGCCTGTAAGGAAATTTCTACTTGTTTGCGATTAATGATTTCCTGTTGTAACTGTCGATGTAATTTGCATAACTTCAGGTGGGTGGTGACACGAGCCAACACTTCTTCAAGCTGAAGTGGTTTAGTGATGTAATCGGCGGCACCTAACTCAAAACCTTTGAGTTTATCAACGATATCTGTCCGTGCGGTCATAAAAATGACTGGGATGTCTTGAGTTTTTTCATGATTTTTGAGGGCTTGACAAGCCTCAAAACCATCCATTTCTGGCATAGTCACGTCTAACAGTATCAAATCGGGCTGAGTCAACTCAGCCATCCTGATACCATCTTTGCCGTCGTGAGCGACTAACACTTTGAAGCCCTTCTTGCTTAAAAAACTCAGCAAGATATTGTAAGGCATATCATCAATAACTAAGAGAGTATCCATGGTCAGTTATCAGTTATCAGTTATCAGTTATCAGTTATCAGGTTGGCAGGAGTCCAAACTTTAGTTTGGCAGACGTCCAATCTACGCAAAAGTTTTTCGCTTAACAACAAATTTTGCCGACGATTTTAGTTTGGCCGCACGGCAAACATAATTCGTTTAGGAGCAATATTAGCTGTACTAGTACTCTGTCAATGTTCTATTGACGTGTAACAGGAATCGGCCAGTTTTAACTTGGCACTGCTAAACATTTTCTGGCACTGCCAAACTAAAGTTTGGGCGTTTGAAACCGATCGTATTTTCTTTCTCAACAATTTTTTTGGATTAAGAAGCAACCCTCATCAATTGAGGGCCATGTTGACGTTTGAAACCTCGCGTATTTTCTTTCTCAACAATTTTTTTGGATTAAGAAGCAACCCTCATCAATTGAGGGCCATGTTGACGTTTGAAACCTCGCGTATTTTCTTTCTCGACAATTTTTTGGGATTAAGGAGCAACCCTCATCAATTGAGGGCCATGTTGACGTTTGAAACCGATCGTATTTTCTCGACAATTTTTCTGGATTATACTGCACACGGTTTAGATTTGGACGTTTCGTTCATTATATTATGAATGAATTCCCTTCACCCCAGTCTGAAAAAAGTCTAAATTTCACTTTGAGCAAGCCCAGTTCACCAGGACTCCCGGTGGCAAGCGCAAAATTGTGTTTTCCGCGGCCTATGATGCATGCGAACTTGGGTTCGTCAAGATTGTTTAGTCTAAACACTCCCCGGCTGCTATCCCGTTCAAAACGTGCATGGTAATAGAATACGGTATCGCCGAGTGTCTGGGCGAACAGTTGTAAAATGGGCAAATGAAGTTGGTCGTTACTGAAGTCAAAAGTGGCAATCGGATTGACATACGCGCAATCTTCACCCAACCTCGTGTGCCCAGACAGCGCAAAACCAAACAGTCCAGTTCCAGGAACTAACTGGAGTTTAGCTTCCACAAAGTCCAATCGTTCCGTCGGATCGTTAAGCACTCTGACTAACGGTAAATTAATGGTGTTGGTATCAGGGTTATAAGACGGATTAGCCAAGTTGGCGTTGCTACAGTCGCTGTAAGCGCTGCCACTGCCGCAATGCCATTAAGTTAAGAAATAAACGAGAAAGAGCCAAAGCTAAAGTCCCCTAAAGGGGACTGGTAAATTCCTGATTTTTTCATAAGCACACGATATGGCATTGAGTCTTCAGTGCCCTTTAGGGCACTTCAGCTATTAGACGACGGTTCAGGCTAAAGTTTTTCGGAGAAAAACTTTAGCCTGAATAGCCGTTGGCGGGGTGGATTATTTCTTTCTAATTCCGCAAACTGTGTGGCATTGTGCCACTGCCGAGGCTGAGTGCTAAGCAGGGTAGGGCTAACTTTAAGGCCGATTTCAAAGTCAAGTTCATGGTTTTGATCTCCAAGTGAGAAGTAAGTAAATAACGAGCCAATGCAATAACGGAAAGCGATGTATTTTAGAAGGGATTTGTTTATGAAAGGATTGTTGATCAGAACGTTTTGAAGTGCGAATCAAATTCTGATCCAGCATTATATCCCTTTATAAGCCAATCCGTTATAAAATCCGTTATAAAATCTTAACACCTATCAGTTTGTAATAGTCGTCATCTTTCAACGCCGTTTTCAACACCATTTTCAACACAGAGTTCACAGACTATCACAGAGTTACACAGAATCTAGAATAAACGGATTTTATTTCATGCATTATCAATAAGGATTATTTGCTTATAAAAGTAAGTATTTTAGCGACAAACTTATGTTATCCTAAGTTTTTTAGTTATCCTTTATTATAACGAATCGGCCTGTAGTTGTTTTTATAACGAATCGGCCTGTAGTTATTAGTTTCTAAAATCCCTTATTATATACAATCCTTGTAGTTATTATTTTCAATCGCAGGAGGCAAAAAAAAACTTCATAACGGGGGTTGCAAACTGAGGTAATTTGAGATATTTTTGCACCTCTTTTTTCACCCTGCCAAACTAAAGTTTGGACTCCAGCCGCTTTCCTGACGTTTGGACTGCGAATTAAGAGTTGAATTGAATCATAAAAATCAATAACATATCAAAAAGTATTGATTGAAAGTGAGTTTATAAGGTTTCTCAAGCTTTCTCAAAGCAAAGAAACCGAAACGAAATGACATCATTTTTCATTTTTCATTTTTCATTTTTAATTCGTTATCAAGTAATGGGGAGTCATATTGCGATGAAAATGTTATTAAAAACCCTCATCTCTGTCGTCATTTTTACTTGTTTATCAATCACTTTTGCAGGACAACAAAGCCAGACACCGGCCCCTCACCTAAAAGCCGGGATGAAAGTTCAATTTGAACACGTTATGACTATAGGCTCAAAAGGGCGTGGCGAGGGCCAATTTCAGTATGTTGAAGATTTTGCCTGGGATATCAATGGCAATCTACTTGTCACAGATGCCGTCAATGCCAATGTGCAAGTTTTCAATAAGACAACGGGCGATTTTATCACGCAATTTGGTGGCCCTGGAGATGAAGAAGAGCGATTTGAGAAACCTGAAGGGATTGCTGTTGACCCCTTTGGCAATATTTTTGTGGCTGACCATTTGAGTGGTTATATCAAAAAATTCGATAAAAATCATAACCACTTAAAAACGTTCAGCGATTTTGGCACAGAACCGGGCGAAAACATGGAAGCAGAATTTATGGACATTGCAAATGGACTGCTTTACATGGCCGACACCGGTAATAACCGGGTAGAAGTCTTTGACTTAGAAGGTCATTTTCAGTTCGTTTTTGGTGGCAAAGGTTCAGCGCCCGGCAAAATGAGGAGGCCTGAAGCCGCCAAAGCCGACAGTCAAGGAAATATTTGGGTCAGTGATTTCGGCAATAATCGCATTCAACTTTACTCAAAAGAAGGAAAGTTCCTCAAACAATGGGGCAAAGAAGGCAGTGCGCCGGGCGAGTTTAGAAAACCAACCGGTATTGCGATTGACTCGTCTGACAATATTTACGTGGGAGAACTCCACAACGACAGAATTCAGGTATTTGACAAAGATTTAAACTTTATTGCCAGATGGGGAAAGTTTGGCAATAAAGTGGGTGAATTTGGCAAGATACATGGACTCATCGTTGATGACAGAGGTTATGTTTATGTGGCCGATACGGCAAATAACCGAATCCAAGTGTTTAAGCCCGTTAGTCGCTAAAGCCTAGGGATAAATCCCCAGGCTAAAAGCTCAAGTCTACTAAAGCAGACTAACCCCCAAGTTAGATACATGGACTTATCGTTGATGATAAAGGTTATGTTTATATGGCCGATACGGCAAATAACCGAATCCAAGTGTTTAAGCCTGTTAGTCGCTAAAGCCTGGGGATATACTTGGATTTCCTGGGGCGTTGCCCCAGGCTATATTAATCTCGCCCCGTTGGGGCTTTTCGGTAGTCACTTAAGTTATTTTTGTTTCTCAAAAAAAAAGTCCAATTTGTTCCCTTCTTGAGTATACAAACTAGCGACTACTACAAACCGTCAGTCGCTAAAGCGACTACTACAAACCAACGACTACTACAAACTAGCGACTACTACAAACTGATAACTGATAACTGATAACTGATCAGTAATAAACTCATGAAAATACTGGAGAAATTAATCCATCAAAATATTGATGGAAGAATCATAGCCCTGTTTGGAATAGCGAATATTTTGGTAATAGGCGCTGTTATATTTATCGTCGCGCAGTTGTACAAACTTGAAAACTCTGTTCAAACGTTGTCAAATGATGTGACAGAAACGATTACTGTTTTAAGCCCTATTTTTAAGGACTTAGAATTTGTTTCTTCCAATTTAGTTAAGATAGGCGAAAAATCCAATTTAACCTACATTAATTTAAGAAAAACCAAGAAACTCCACGCAAAATTATTGAAATACCCTCATAACGCCCAAAAGCTTGATAAACTATTGGAGTCATTGGGGATTTTCAATAAGAAAGCACTACTGAATATTCAATCTGTGCGACTGCTCATAGATGACAGTAAGCGGAAAACAGATGAAAGTGGGGGTAATTTCAGAGTGATTGAACAGCAGCTCACCTCTTTACAAAAAATCTCTCAATTAGAAAAAACCATTGCTTTTATTAGAAACAATATTATCTTGGCATTATTGGGTATTATCCTGCTTGGTTCCTTGTCTTCATTCGGCCTATTTATTCTGATAAAAAAGAGTCATGAAATAACCCAACAGCGGTTGAAGGCTGAATTTGCCACAACTGAAGCAAAACTGGCTCTCAAAGCGAAGGAAGCGGCTGACATTGCCAATAAAGCCAAAAGTACTTTTCTTGCCAGTATGAGCCATGAATTGCGTACTCCGCTCAATGCAATTTTAGGTTTTGCCCAAATCATGCGGCGTAGCCCCACTTTGCCACAAGAACATCAAGAAAACATCAATATTATCAATCGCAGTGGTAACCATTTGCTCTCATTGATCAATGATGTGTTGGATATGTCCAAAATTGAGGCGGGCAAAATCACGCTGGATGAACATGATTTTGATTTGCACCATCTATTGAATGAAGTGCGTGACTTATTTTATCTGAAAGCCGAAAGTAAGCGCCTACAATTACAGATTGAACGGGATGAGAGTGTGTCGCGTTATATCCGTACTGATGGGACGAAATTGCGGCAAGTTTTAATTAATTTAATGGGTAACGCCCTGAAATTTACGGAGGAGGGGGGTGTTTTTGTGTTTGTTGATGAAATCCCGACTCTTACCGAAGAAACTACTTTGCGTTTTAGTGTAAGAGACACCGGTGCCGGCATTGCTGAGGGTGAATTAGAGAAATTGTTTGAAGCCTTTGCACAAACAGCAACCGGGCGAGCCTCGCAAGAAGGTACCGGGCTTGGTTTGCCGATAAGTCGTCAATTTGTGCAATTGATGGGCGGTGACATCATCGTACAAAGCGAAATTGGCAACGGAACAGTGTTTGAATTTAGCATCCGCGCTAAAATAGTCAGTGCCGCAAAAATTGTCAATCAACACCCAGCGCGTCAAGTGATTGCCCTAGAGCCGAATCAACCCCGTTATCGTATTTTAATTGTGGACGATAAAAGGGACAACCGCCAATTATTAATTCAATTGCTAAATCCTTTTGGTTTTGAATTACGCGAAGCCAGCAACGGACAAGAAGCCATTGATATTTTTGAAAATTGGCAACCCCATTTAATTTGGATGGATATCCAAATGCCCGTCATGGACGGTTTACAGGCGACTTTACGCCTCAAAGTCTTGCCTAACGGGCAAAATGTTGCCATTATTGCCCTAACAGCCAGCGTCGTTAAAGAAGAACAGGATAAAATATTGGCAGCGGGATGTGATGACTTCTTGCGAAAACCTTTTAAAGAGGCTGATATTTTCGAGTTGATGCACAAACATATTGGGGTGCGCTATATTTACGAACAAGTGAAGGGTACTGAACCACAACAGAGCGCACAAGATATTTCTATACCAGACGCATTGGCGGCGTTACCTGACGAGTTACTGGCGCAAATGCGGCAAGCGGCAATCACGTTGGAAATAGAATCAATGCCAAGCCTGATTGAGCAAGTGCGTCCGTATAACAAACCTCTTGCTGATGCGTTGCTGGAATTAGCAAACAATCTTCAGTATGATCAGTTGCAAGCGTTAATTCAGCAAGCACAAGCTTCAACCCTGAAGGGGTTGAATGTGAATAGCCCCAGGTGCAACCTGGGGTAAAATGTGTCGGCACGCCTCAACCCCGAAGGGGTTGAATGTGAAACGACGTCCTTCGCTACGCGAGATAATAGCCCCAGGTGGAACCTGGGGAAACCAATATCAGGCTTCAACCCTGAAGGGGTTGAATGTGAATGATATCATTTATAAAATATCTTAAAATTCATATCGTTATATCTTTAAACAAAAAAAGTTATACTCAAAAAATTAACAGTATAATGGATCATTTTCACATTCAACCCCTTTGGGGTTGAGGCGTGCCGACACCTTTTACCCCAGGTTTCACCTGGGGCTATTATCTCGCTCCGCTCGGAACGAAAGTTTCACATTCAACCCCTTTGGGGTTGGAGCCTAATTAATAATTAATCATTAATCATTAATCATTAACTATTATTCCCCCCCCTTTGGGGCTGAAGCGGTTGGTTCTATTTTAAGAAAAAGCATGAACAAAACTCCAAATTCAAAAGGCACTATTCTTATAGTAGATGACACACTTGCCAATCTACAGCTCTTAACCCAAATGTTGACGGCACAGGGCTATAAAATACGTCCCGCCGTCAATGGCAAATTGGCATTCTCATTTATGCAGTCAATGCTGCCAGATTTGATTTTACTAGACATTCAAATGCCGGAAATGGATGGCTATGAAGTCTGTGGAAAATTAAAAGCCGATGACAAAACCCGCGAGATTCCCGTCATTTTTATCAGTGCTTTGACTGAAGTGTTTGATAAAGTTAAGGCCTTTTCTGTGGGAGGTGTGGATTACATCACTAAACCTTTTCAGGCCGAAGAAGTGCTTGCGCGTGTAGAAACCCACCTAAAACTGAATCAGTTGCAACAACAATTGATCGCGCAAAACCAAGAACTACAACAAACCTTAGAACACCTCAAAGCCAGCCAACAAGAACTGATTAAAGCTGAAAAAATGGCCGCATTAGGGCAATTGATTGCCGGTGTTGCTCACGAAATCAATACGCCACTTGGCGCAATTAATTCCGCGGCGAACAGTATCAGGCAAGCTTTGAAGCAAAATATCGTACAGTTACCGGCATTTTTCCGTTCACTGTCAGACACGCAACTGTCGGCTTTTTTAGCTTTACTGCAAAAATCATTGGCAAAAGAAGCCCTGCTGTCTGCTAGAGAAGAACGCAAATTGAAACGTCAATTGAGTCGCCAATTAGAAGAAGACGAGATTGAAGATGCTGACACGGCTGCTAATCTATTGGTAGAAATGGGTATTTATGACAACGTTGAGCCATTTTTACCCTTGTTACAAAGTCAAGACAGTGAACGACTTTTAGAGACGGCTTCTATGCTTTCTGATTTACAAAGAAGTTCACGAACGATTGATACCTCGGTTCAGCGAGCCTCTAAAATTGTATTTGCCCTGAAAAATTTTGCTCGTTATGATCACAGTGGGGAAAAAGTTAATGCCGATATTACCCAAGGCATTGAAACCGTGTTAACCCTTTATCAAAATCAACTCAAACACCGCATTGAAGTCATCAAACACTACGAGCTATTACCCCCGATTCTGTGCTATGCCGACGAACTCAATCAAGTTTGGACGAATCTGATTCATAATGCCTTGCAAGCGATGGAGTATAAAGGCACCTTAACCATTGATGTCAGTCGGCAAGATAATCAAGTGTTTATCAGCATCACTGACAGTGGTAAAGGCATTGCAGAAGATATTAAGGAGAAAATCTTTGAACCTTTTTTTACCACTAAACCTGCTGGCGAAGGGAGCGGCTTGGGGTTAGATATTGTCAAAAAGATTATTGAAAAACATGAGGGTAACATTAGCGTTGAAAGTCAACCGGGTAAAACGACATTGACTGTATCTCTTCCGATTTATCCATAATCCCCAACATACCCACAATTACCTCCCCAGGTTTCACCTCAATGCCATTAAGTTAAGGGCTTTGCACGTGGGATTGCCCCTACAAACCGTTATGTAATGTAGGGGCAATCCTTTATGGTTGCCCTCACCCAAAAGCGGTACGATATGGCATTGAGGTTTCACCTAGGGCGTATCGATTGCAACCCCTTTGGGGTTGGGGCCTTTTTAATGATTAATGATTAATGATTAATGATTAATTGTTAATTCCCCCTTTGGGGTTGAGGTGTATCGTTTTACCAGTTGCTCTTCACATATTCCAAGGCTCTTGTGTAATGCAAGAAGTGTGTTATAAAAAAGGAAACGTATCATGCCTAAACCCATCATTTTATGTGTGGATGACGAAAAAGTTATCTTAGAGCGCCTTAGGCGGGAATTGAGAACCGAATTTGGTAAAGCCTATAGCTACGAATTTGCCGAAGATGCTGAAGAAGCGATGGAGCTCATTGAAGAATTAGAAGAAGAGAACGAGGAAATTATCGTCATTGTTTCTGACTGGTTAATGCCGGGGAAAAAAGGCGATGAATTTCTCATTGATGTTCATAACCGCTATCCCAATATAGTGAAAATCATGCTGACAGGCCAAGCTGATGACGAGGCGGTTGAACGTGCCGAAAAGCAAGCCAATCTCCACTATTGTTTACGCAAGCCTTGGAGTCACGAAACGTTAGTAGAGACGATCAAGTCTGGTTTAGAAAAGTTCGCATAGATGAGTGTTGGTGTTGGATAATAATTTTCACCAAAGAAATCCGATTTTTCAAAAAAATCGGATTTCTCCGGGGCAACAAAGAGGAAAATATCTTGAGTAGGCCCGTTATTTTATGTGTTGATGATGAACCCGTTATACTCTATAGCTTAAGAGCAGAACTCAATAAAGCACTAGGTAGGGACTATCTGATAGAACTCGCTGAAAGTGGCAAAGAAGCCTTGGAAATTATAGAGGAATTGTTAGCAGATAACGTTGAAATACCTTTAGTTATCTCTGACTACATTATGCCTCAGATGAAAGGTGATGAACTCCTACAACGCATTCATGCCAAAAGCGCAAAAACGCTCAAAGTGATGCTGACGGGACAAGCGAGTATTGAAGCCGTCGCTCGTGCGGTCAATCAGGCCAAATTATATCGTTATATCGCCAAACCTTGGGACGCTGAAGACTTAAAATTAACGGTTACTCAAGCCCTCCGCAGCTATTTTCAGGATAAACAGCTAGAAGAACAAAATGCCAAGCTGCAACAAATGAATCAGCAGTTAGAGCAATCAAACCGCGAACAAGCCGCACTCATTAATGCTTATGAACGCTTTGTACCTCATCAATTTTTAAGTTTACTAGACAAAAAAAGCATTTTGGATATTCAGTTAGGCAACCAAGTTGAAAAAGAAATGACCATTCTGTTTGCCGATATTCGTGGCTTTACTTCCCTTTCTGAAAAACTGGCACCACAAGATAATTTTAACTTTATCAATGCCTATTTAAGTCAAATGGAACCTATTATTGGTCAACATAATGGTTTTATTGATAAATATATCGGTGATGCCATTATGGCATTATTTCCAACCACAGATGATGCGGTACGTGGTTCGATTGCTATGTTGAAAAAACTGATTGACTATAATCAGGAGCGATCAAAGGCAAACTCTCAGCCGATTAAAATTGGTATTGGAGTCAATACGGGGCCGCTCATGCTGGGTACGGTGGGTGGAAAAAATCGCATGGATGGCACTGTCATCTCGGATGCGGTTAATTTAGCTTCTCGTATCGAGCAAATCACAAAAATTTATGGCACATCTTTGTTAATCACAGAACACACTTACTATAAATTAACAGATTTCTCGCAATATAATATTCGCGTGATTGACTGTGTGACTGTCAAAGGCAAAACCGAACCGGTGACAGTTTATGAAGTGTTCGATGCCCAACCGCCTACTGTTATTGAACTCAAATCAACCACATTAGATGATTTTGAACAAGGTTTTCAATGTTTTCATCAGGAACAATTTGAAAAAGCACAGCATTTGTTTGAGAAAGTCTTACAAGTTAACAAGAATGATAAAGCGGCGCAGGTTTATTTAGAAACCTGTCGTACCGTGTTAAGCATGACGATGCCACAAAAGCCTAAAATCCTGATGGTGGATGATGTGCCTTCCAATTTAAAAGTCTTGTCCACTTTTATGCGTTCCAACCACTTTGACGTGTTCGTTGCCGAAGATGGAGAAATTGCGCTAGAAATAGTTGAATATAATCCCCCGCATTTAATTTTGTTAGATGTGATGATGCCTCACATGGATGGTTTTGAAACCTGTAAGCGACTGAAAGCCAATTCCAAAACTCAAGAGATTCCAGTGATTTTTATGACAGCTTTGTCAGATACCGTGGATAAAATAAAAGGTTTCGAGTTAGGCGCGGTGGATTACATCACTAAACCCTTCCAGCAGGAAGAAATCTTGTTACGCATTAATACTCACTTAAAAATCCACCATTTACAACAACAACTCCAAGCGAAAAATACCGAATTAGAAATTCACAATTTGCAACTCAAGGAAAAAATCACCGCTTTGACAATGCAAACAAACTATAGTCTTCACTGATCAGGAGTCCAAACTTTAGTTTGGCAAGCGTTCAAACGGGCGCATTTCGTTTTAAGCAGGGGGAAAAAAAACCGCCCCTCCCCAACCCCGATAGGGGTTGAATATGAAACGTAGTAACGAGCGGAGCGAGATAATAGCTTAAGGAAAACCTGGGGATCCCCAAAAAAACTCCCCCAACCCCGATAGGGGTTGAATATGAAACGTAGTAACGAGCGGAGCGAGATAATAGCTTAAGGAAAACCTGGGGATCCCCAAAAAAACTCCCCCAACCCCGATAGGGGTTGAATGTGAAGAGCAACTGGTGAAACCTGGGGTGCCCCAAAAAAAAACCTCCCCCAATAGGGGTTAGGGTGGGGTGTTAAATATGGGTTGATTTTGCTCGTTTTTTTCACCCTCTTTTTATTCCATATTATCTCGCGTAGCGAGTTACTGCGTTTCACATTCAACCCCTACGGGGTTGGGGCCCCTCCCCGGCCCTTCCCCAGGTTTTCCTTAAGCTATTATCTCGCTCCGCTCGTTACTACGTTTCATATTCAACCCCTATCGGGGTTGGGCCCTCCTCGGCCCTTCCCCAGGTTTTCCTTAAGCTATTATCTCGCTTCGCTCATTACTACGTTTCATATTCAACCCCTATCGGGGTTGGGCCCTCCTCGGCCCTTCCCCAGGTTTTCCTTAAGCTATTCACATTCAACTAACCATGACGATTGATTTCCTAATTCGTTGTACTAGCTTGCGAAGGCAGACGTATATAAAATCGACTCCCTTTTCCTACTTCACTTTCAACCCAGATAGTACCGCCGTTTTTTTCGACAAACTCTTTGCATAAAACCAAACCTAAGCCGGTGCCTTTTTCGTCGTTAGTTCCAATCGTGGTATGACTCATATCAATTCTAAAAAGCTTCTCAATGTCTTGAGGGCTTATGCCAACCCCAGTGTCTGATATTGAGATTTCAACCTCCGTGTCTGTTTTTTTTGCGCTTATTTCCACCCTACCGTTTGTCGGCGTGAATTTGAGGGCATTTGACACCAGGTTTCTGATGACCGTATCAAGCATATTTTGGTCAGCAAAAACCGTGGCAGTATCCGAAATAGACGAAGACAGCTCGATACTTTTAGCTTTGGCGTTACTGCTTAATAATTCAATATTTTCAACAACAATCTCTTTCAAATTGAATGTCGCTAGTTTACACGCTATTCGGCCAGTTTGCGAACTTGACCATTGTAACAGGTTACTCAATAAACTATAACCTTTCTTTGAGACTTGCAGCAAACGCTGAACAAAGTCCTCTTTTTGAACGGCACTCAGTTGTTCATTTTGCGCGGAGAGTAGCGACGTAAAACCAATTAACGTATTGAACAAATTACCTAAATCATGCGAGATGATGGAAAAAAATTTGTCTTTAGCGGCATTGGCTTGTTTCAGTTCTTCTTTTTGTAAGAAAATAGTATCTCTTGCCGCTTTGAGTTCAAGGTGCGTATGGACTCTCGCCATTAACTCCTTGATATTAAAAGGTTTAGTCACATAATCAACCGCCCCCACCTCCAAGCCTTCGATAATATCCTCTTTTTCGATTTTGGCCGTCAGAAAAATCACTGGAATCTCTTTCGTGGCGGCTTGTTGCTTGAGTCGTTTACAAACTTCAAAGCCGTCCATTTCTGGCATCATCACATCCAGCAAAATCAGATCAGGCGGGTTCTTTTTTACAAGCGCCAATGCCCCAGCACCATTTTTAGCAATGGCTACCCTCAAGCCATTTTCCCTCAGCGTGTTCCCCAACACTTTAAGGTTCTGCGGATTATCGTCTACGACTAAGACTAATGATTGTTTGTTCGTTGATTGTTTGTTCATTGATTGTTCCTTGTCTGCTTAGTTAATAACTAATATAGCAAATAATATAAAAAATACAACGAACCTGTTTGTAGTAGGCGATTTATCGCCTTAACTTTGTAAGTTTGTATAGATTTTCAGGTAAATAATTTCTTTGGCAGCCAACAGCTAAACCGTTGTCTGAAAGCGAAAGTCTCCTAAAGGAGACTATATAATTATCTGAAAATATATATAATTCCTAAAAAAATTGACTTTGCGTCAAAATGGGCCATTACAAAACTAAGGCTTATCAATTCTACAACATGGCCCACTTTTACTGACACATACGATGCCGTACAAGGTTAGCTTGTACGAGTCCTTGTCCAAGATAAATCTTGGACTCCTTGATAAATCTTGGACTCCTTGATAAATCTTGGACTCCTTGATAAATCTTGGACTCCTTGATAAATCTTGGACTCCTTGATAAATCTTGGACTCCTTGATAAATCTTGTAATCGCCTTATCATTTCTGCTTAAGCACCAGCAAAGTAATGTCATCAAACACTTTTTGTTTCCCAATATATTGCCGCACATCTTCAATCACCGCTTGCCGGATATCCTTGGCTGAACATTGCCAGTTTTGTTTGACGGCCTCACACAACCGTTCTAACCCATATTGTTCTCTGTCAAGATTTTCCGCTTCTGTGATACCATCAGTATAAAGTACGACCACATCGCCCGCATTCAACGTCACTTTTTCCTGTGCCACAAACGCGGCAATGTCTTCTTCTAAGCCAATCGGGAACCCTAACTCGTCCGTGTCTATACATTCAACCTGGCCCTTTCGCACCACAATCATCTCTTCATGTTGGCCGCTTAAATGCACGGTATTCTCATAATATTCTAACAGCGCAAACGTCAGATTTTTCTCCGATTCCATCCGCTGCACATTGCTATAAACCGTTTGGTTGAGCGCCGACAAAAATCTCACCGGATCGGTTTCATTATTACAGAGCAGAGCACGTACCGCCGCTTGCACCATAATCGCAAGCACCCCGCTTTCTAATCCATGTCCTGTCACATCACCAATCCCAAACAGAATCCGTCCATTGTGTTGGAGAACATCGTAGTAATCGCCACCCACTTCATCAGCCGGTTCCATAAATCCAGCAATGTCTAATTCCTTGATTTGACTCAGTTCATCTTGCCGCGGTAACAACATTTGTTGCAGTTGCCGCGACACGTCCAACTCGGCACTCATGCGGAGGTTTTCTGATTTCAGTTGCTCATTCAAGCCCATAATTTGTTGGTTGGCATCGGCCAATTGAGTATTGGCTTGTGCCAATTGAGCGGTACGTTCTTCGACTTTTTGTTCCAGCGTCCGATACAACAGCGCGTTTTCAATCGATATCGCGATTTGCGAAGACAACACTTGAAGCACTTCCAAACGATCTGGCGTAAAAGCGCCTTCGGTTAAGTTGTTCTCTAAATATAGGATACCTGTCAATTGCCCTTGATTAACTAACGGCGCACATAACACCGATTTGGGACGGTGTTTGACAATATACGGATCACGGCTAAATTGCTCCGCTTCAGTGGCATTATCCAACACCAGATGAAGTTGTGTGCGGGCCACATAATGGATAATGCTGGCGGCCATCTGCTGAGATTCTTCAACCGGAATGGACTGCAACACGTTGACTTCCTCACTCCCAACGTTGCCTTCGGCTTCGATAAACCATTGGTATTTTTGAGGCAATAACAAAAAACCTTTTTCAGCACCGGCATTTTCAATCACCAAATGCATCATTTTTATCTTAAGACGCTCCAGCACGATTTCCCCAGACAGGGTTTGAGAAGCCTTCACCACACTACTTATATCTAACAAGCTAGAATAACTCGTTAGAGAAGTCGGTTCCATTAAAGTGGCAGCCGGCGTTTTCGTAATAGTCGTCTGAACCGGTGTTGAAATGGGCTTGGCGAGAAATTGCGGGTATCTTTCCTCTAAATCCTTAACCTTCGCCAGCGCACCCCAACGCTGATAAGCATAGTGAGCATCACGCAAGTAGACTTGGGCGAGCTTAGGCAAACCTTTTGCCAGATAAAACTGCCCGGCAAGCTCGTATGCCAATGCCTCCTCATTGAGATACTCATGCTCTTGAGCTAAAGCAATGGCTTTATCATAAAATTCCCTAGCATCACCATCTTTACCCAACACCCGACAACGTTCTGCTTCCACCAGATAAAACTTATGCAAAAAATTCATTGGCGCATGTGTGGCCCATTTCTGCATTTTTTCCTGATTAGCAGCGACCTTGTCGAGGATACTGGCTTGTTCTGGCGGTAGAGAATCAGGATATACCGCCAGCCTTGCCAGAGACTCGTAAAAGTGGAAGAGATGCTGAAAGATTTCTCCTACAATGTCTGTTAAATATTTTGCCACGAGGGAAGCATTTTCAACCGCTTGAGGATAGGCATGAAACAAATAACTGAGAATCAGTTTGTTTAAATACAAAGCGATAAAGCCCAAGTCATCCAGAGGCACTCTTTCATTCTCGTTAAATGCTTCACCACCTAAATAGTATGGTGGCGAATCTGCCGAAGTCCGCCCTATCAAATTCAAAACCGTCTGCTGAGTAACTTCAGTCCACACTAAAATAACATCTTGCTTGAGTTGAACAAGGGAATGATTGTAGACAACCATCTCATGTTCTAAGGAGGTCAATTCCTTACCTATAAAATAGAGATGCATGCAGTAAAAAGATGCGTTAAGGCCACTGCCGATGAAATCACCTATTTCCAGTCCACTTTGATATCCTTCCAATGAAGGCTTGAGACTCTCCCTAAGGTGCTCTTTCCAATGTCTTAGCCCAGATACAAATGTCGCCAATATCCTAGACTTAAAGTTAGGAAACTGTTCCACCAACCTTAAAGCCTGCTTGCTAAATTGAAAGCCTACGTCAATGTCTCCTGCTAGACAACATACCAATTGACCATAAACAATATAGCCCACAGCGGACCCTTCTGCATTACCGTGTTTGAGTGAAAAATTGACTTGGAAACAGGTTAACAGTGGTAGTAACTTAGGTGCCACTATATAAGAAACATAAATTAATGCTGATACAATCCGCATGATAGACAGCTTGTCATGCGCAGTTATATTGGGCATATTATACAGTTCTATAGGCTGATTGCTTAAAATAGATTGGGTTTCCGTCAATGCCTTTTGAATATCCAAATCAGTCGGTTGATCAGGAAAACTGATTCCCCATTCGTTTAAAACGGATAACCCTTTGTTCAACGCCGCTTCCAGTTTATCCTGAATCGAATAGGCCTCAATTTGGATTTCGTATATTTTCAGTCGATCTAGCCCGGTTTTGGCTTGTTGCAATACCACCTGTCCCCATTTGTCCATCAGCTCAAACTCAGCGTTAAGAAAGGCCGCCTCGGCGGCTTGAGTGTAGAGTTGTAAACAGAATGCATAGTGCTTTTGCCAAGCATCGTTTTCTAATAACTCAAGAGCCGTTTGCAGATAAGCCAAAGCCGGTTGAAAAGCCAAAGCCGTTATGGCTTTTTGTCCGGCGCGTAAATTTAATTCCGCCAACTGGAATTTTTCAGCTTCCTCATTAATGATAGCGAGTGCTTGATTAAAGTGATTCACGATATCAAAAATGTGTTCTTCCAATTGGTCATTGGGCGTGTTAGCTAATAATAGCTGACCAATTTGCAAATGGAGTGCCAGTTGGTCCGGTTCGGCTATTAAGGAGTAGGCTGCTTGCTGGACGCGGTCGTGTTGGAATTTAAAATGGACGATCAGCGGATTTTTGGCGAGTTCTTCCCCATTTTTATAGTTATCATCCAATGGGAGGAGTAAGCCTTCTGTTAACGCCTGCCACAACGGTGCTAAGGTGTTTGTTGGGGAGTCTTGGGCGATAACAGATAATGTGTTCAAATCAAACAGGTTACCGATAGCGGCTGCCAACTTCAAAATCGTTTGCGTTTGATACGGCAATTTGGCTATTTTCCCAGCCATCAAGTCCACCACATTATCAGTGAGTTCTTGAGCCGCGATTTTATCCATGTTCCATTGCCATTGGTGCGTCTGCCACTCAAATCTGAGTAATTCTTGTTCATACAACGATTCTAAGAACTCTCTGGTAAAAAAGGCATTACCTTGGGTTTTGTCATAGACTAACTCCGTCAAAGCTGCCGCCTTACCGAGTTCACAGTTTAATGCTTCGGCCGTTAACCTGTTGACATCTTGATAGGACAAATTGGGTAGTGTCATGGTATTAACAACAGCTTGAACTTTCACTTCTTCCACCGCTACCATCAACGGATGGGCCGCATCTACCTCATTGTCTCGATAAGCCCCAATGATTAAAAAATAACCGCTCTCAGCCTCGGTCATCAACAATTTCAACAGCGTTAGCGAGGCCAAATCTGCCCATTGTAAATCATCTATAAACAGCACCAATGGATGCTCTTGTCGGCAAATCGCCCGGAAAAAGTTTTGAAAAACCAGATTAAAGCGGTTTTGCGCCTCGGTGGGGCCAACTTGGACGACGGCCGGTTGATGGCCTATCACTAATCCCAATTGTGGAATGACTTCCAGTAAAACTTGCCCATTGTTACCTACTGCGGTGAGAATTTGTTTTCGCCATTGGTTTAATTTCTCGGTGCTTTCTGTTAACAAATAGTCACAAAATTCATTAAAGGCTTGGCTTATGGCCGAATAAGGAATATTGCGCTGGTATTGGTCAAACTTGCCGGCCGCAAAATAGCCCTGCTTTTCAGTCATCGGTTTATGCACTTCACGCACCAACGCCGATTTGCCCACGCCGGAATAACCGGCGACTAACATCATTTCGGCCGCACCAAAACTGACTCTTTCAAACGCTTGCAATAAGGTCTTGATCTCGGATTCTCGACCATAGAGTTTTTGGGGAATTTGGAAATAGCCCGAAAAGTCGTTTTGTGCCAAAGCAAATGCTTTAATTTTGCCAGAGTCTTCCAATTGAAGGCAACAGTTCTCCAAATCTGCCTTTAAACCAAAAGCCGATTGGTAGCGAGCTTCAACATTTTTTGTCATCAACTTTACCACAATGTTTGACAAAATAGGGGGCACCTCATGTTGTACTTCGCTAACCGGGGTGGGGGTTTTAGCAATATGACAATGTACTAATTCCAATGAATCTTCTGAGTCAAAGGGCACTTTCCCGGTTAACATTTCATAAAAGGTGACACCCAAAGAATACAAATCGGTGCGCCAATCAAGGGTACAATTCATGCGGCCGGTTTGCTCCGGAGAAAGGTAGGGCAAGGTGCCTTCCAACTGGTTAGGGTTTTTAAGCGTGGGATTTTCCCGTGGTAGCCGACTAGCAATGCCAAAATCAATCAGTTTGAGCTGATTCGTCTGAGGATTCCACACCAAATTAGAAGGATTGATATCCTTATGGATGAGGTTAGCCGCGTGAATATGGCCTAAACTGTCGGCCATCGCCACGGCCAATGACAAAAAGTCTTTGACCGTCAAGCGCCTTTGGCGCATCCAGTGTTTTAAGGACTCCCCCCCAAAATCTTCCAAAACGAGGAAGAGGGTGTTTTGGTATTTTTCAAGGCCGTAGATTGTGATAACCCCAGCAAGATTAAGACTCTGCGTGATTTCATACTCTTGCCGATAGTGGTTCAATTTCTCCTGCGTGGGATAGTCCTCTTTCAGGCGTTTGAGGATCACGGGATGATTATCCTCACGTCTGATTCCACGATATACCACCGAGTTAGCAGTTTCATAAATTTGGGTAATAATTTTGTAGTTAGGAATAGTCATCAATTCTGTTCTCCAACTGAATTTTTAGAGTTTGTAAACAAGTCTAGTTATCCTGATAAGTTCTGGCTTCTGCCTCAGAGGTTTGGTAAACCTTTGAAAACTTGACATTAAACTATTTAATACGATTAAATCAATGTATGTTTTATAAAAAAGTATTTAATTAAATTTATCATATAAGGTTTCTCAAGTTTAAGTTCAAGTTCAAGTTCTTATCTGTTCCCTGTCGGGATATGGATCGTCGGGACTCGAAATGACATCTTGGTTCATTCTTCATTTAATCGCTAGATATTCGCATGGCTATTTGGACTGTATGGTTTTAGGGCCATAAAATACTTTGGATGTTTTCAAATTAAGTGATGGCCCTCTATCGCGTTTCATTATTGAGACTTTTTATAGATGTTTTATTGCTTAGCTTAATGGCAGTGAGGTTAAACTTGGGGTAAAGGTAAAAAAACCTCAACCCCGTAGGGCTTTCCAGTGAGTAGGTTATTCAGAAGCGCTCGTCCAAAGCGGCAAGCGTTGGGAGTTATCCGGAGTCCAAACTTTAGTTTGGGCATCAGGATTCCAAAGTTGAAACTTGGACTCCTAATAAGTCCGCTTTCTTTGGGAGTCCATGCCATGTGCCTAATTTTTATTGGTATTGAACCCCCAAAACTGTAAAAGTTCTATCTATGTCAATACCCTAGTGTAGGGCATCCAAAAAACCGCTACTCCAAAAGTTGGAAAAGTAGAGGGCCAGTAATTTGCTATCAACAGATGGACACGCAATCTCAGTACCTGCCAGTCCTTTAAGCGTATTCTGACAATCAATCTGTACGCCTTTTCTGGCTTCTTGCCGCTCGTCAGAAAACCGTTCTCTCGAAAGCATAGATAAGAGAGGGTACAAAGCATTTTCTTTTTGATGACTGAGTTCGGTTCGCCACTTGTCGTATGCGATAGGTTCAAGTGAATAACCCAAGGAACACACCCAATTAGAGAGAGCATTCCATCGAGTACGATGGGTATTCGCTAAATGGAAAGTCTTTCCTAATAACTCAGGTTGCTGCGACAGATGGATAATAGCGCGACTGACATAGTCCACCGGTACCATATTCCCGCCTTCTTGCTCTTCCATAATAGGTACCTTGCCAAGTTGAATACAGCCTTTGATGACGAGGCTGAAAAAATCGCTGGTGTTCGAGATACCCGTTTGGCTGTGTCCGCTTATGATGGCAGGTCTATAGATACACACGGGAAGCCCTCTATTACGCGCTTGGCTCACTAAATTTTCCGCCACCCATTTACTCTGAGCATAGCCACTCTCAATCAGTTGATTACCTTCAAGATGATCGGATTCCATTAGTGTGTTGAATTCAGTCTCTCGTGCTGAAAAAAGTACCGCGATGGTTGAAATAAAATGTACGGGTTTGGCCCTGATTTGAGTCGCTAATTTTAACACTTCTTGAGTGCCAAGAACATTCGCTTTTTTCAGCGCTGAGTACGGATAAATATGATTAACCCATGCACCATTGTGATAAATCGTCTCGATTTGATTAGCGAGGTGACGAAACTGTGGTTCTGGTATTCCTAACAAGGGTTTAGAAAAATCACCAATAATGGGTATGATTCTGGAACGAAAGGCCTCATTCCACAACGAATAGGCATTAAGCTTATCTTCTAGTCTCTTTTGGCCTTCGGATGTACTGGAAGAACGAACTAAGCAATAAATGTCTGCTGTCGTTTGTACAAGTAGCTCATAAAGCAAATAAGTCCCTAAAAAGCCCGTAGCGCCGGTCAAAAATATCGACTGAGGTTTTGTTGCCGGTACCTGAGCCGAAACTGTAGGCAGTTGAATGGTGGATTCTAATACGGCTTCTGCATTCAAATCGATGAGAGGCTTTGTTGCAACCCTTTCTTCCTGGCGGATAAGAAGATCATCAATCACTTGGACAATTCCAGCCACGGTGGGTGACTCAAATAGGTAACGTAGCGGCAGTTCGACTGACCAAGTCTCACGTATCCGTGATAAAAGTTGTATAGCAAGCAGAGAATCCCCCCCCTTTTCAAAGAAATCGTCGTGAATTCCTACTTTTTTTAGACCTAAAATCTCTGACCAAATACTGGCCAATAGTTTTTCCTCTGAAGTTCGAGGAGCGACAAAAGTAGCGGTTGATAAATTCAACTCCTTGGAAAGCGTGTGATGTTCTGGTACTGGCAACGCATTGCGATCCACCTTGCCATTCGCCGTCAGCGGTAGTGCATCCAAGCGAATATAAGTAGAAGGAATCATGTACGCCGGCAATTTCTGCTCTAGGTAATGTTGTAACGATTCTGTGATAGAAACTGACTGATGAGCAGCGTGTAACCATTGCTGGGTTTGAGCAGGTACTATTTTTCCGCCCAAAAAACTGTGAAGGAGAATCTGACTGTCCTCCAAGCAGAATAACGCCCGGTTCGTTTCAAAGTCCAAGTTGCCAATGGGACACAGGCCTATTTGATGTTTGGGGGCCATTTCCATCAATAACTGGCTCATATAACCGGCTTCCAACAGACAAAAATCTCTGGCCCAATCGCCATAAAGCGGCGTAATTGCATTGAGTTGGCCTATCAAAAACAGAGAAAAGGCCGATGGCTCAAAAATCCGTTGATTGAAGCCGCCATATTCACCATACGCATTTTCTCCTATTCCGTCACCGGCATGAAGCAATACCAAACGATGTTCAGCCGGATGATAATAGTAGATGCCTCCTTCCAGCCCTGCTACCCGGTTGGGTTTGACAGATAAATAAGTTTGTACCGGATAAAGATTACCCGCGGACGGATAGCGATATTTAGGTAACGGGGCACCCGCCACTTTCATTTGTAACAAGCTACTTAACAATAAACTCAACTGTTGAAATGAAATCGGTTCCACCACAAATTGCCGATAGCTCTGGCGTTCTAAATAAGTTTGAGTCAGTGTCTCATCAAACTCGGGCTGGAATAATGGGATGCTGGTTTGCTCTGATAACGGTTGACGTAATCCCGGTTGCTTGAGTTTAAATTCCAAACGTTCTACCGGATCGAGTATCACATCTTTAGTTTCATCAGGCGCGTAATCTTCTTCTTGACTTTGATGGGGAACCAGATAAGCCACCAATTGTTGATTTTGTCGTGAGTCTCCGACAACATTGACCACCGCATCTTTAATCGCTCGATGTTGTTGCAAAGCGGTTTCAATCTCACCCAGTTCAATCCGATAACCACGAATTTTCACCTGATTATCGAGGCGTCCCAAAAACTCAATATTGCCATCTGGCAAATAACGTCCTAAATCGCCGGTTTTATACAACCGTTCTTGGGTGTGAGGATGAATAACAAAACTGTTCTGCGTTTTTTCCTCATCTCGCCAGTAGCCCAACGCTAATCCGATTCCGCCAATATAAAGTTGTCCGGGTACCCACACTGGACAAGGTACCAATAACTCATTGAAAACATGGAAAGTTTGATTGGTTAATGGTTTACCATAAGGAATACTTTTCCACGTTGGCTCAACGGTTTCAATCGGATAAGAGATAGACCAAATAGAGGCTTCTGTCGCTCCACCTAAACTGATTACCTGAGCGTTTGGCCGCAATGATTTGATTCTCTGTGGTAAGTTTAACGGAATCCAATCACCACTCATAAGCGTTAAACGTAGAGATTGCGCCACCCTTTGTGAGCGTTCGCCAACATAATCCACGAGCATATGCATTAAGGCCGGCACGGTATTCCAGACGGTCACTTGGTGTTGGCTCATCAGAGCCAGCCAATGCGCGGGTTCTCTTGTCGCGTGAGCGTCTGGTATGATGATTGTACCACCGGCGGCCAACAGGCCGAAAATATCGTAGACGGACAGATCAAAACTCAACGCGGATAAAGCGAGAACACGATCTTGATAACCCACACCAAAACGCTGATTGATATCAGTAATCGTATTCACCGCACCACGATGATCAATCATCACCCCCTTGGGTTGACCGGTGGAACCTGAAGTGAAAATCACATAAGCTAAGTCCTTTGGTTTCTGAATTATCTCCAACGAACTATTCTCTATCTCTGAAAAATCGTCATTATCCAGACACAATCGCTGAATGCTATTAGGCCACGCCAACTGTTGATTCAATTGAGATTGGGTCAAAACAAGTTTAACTTCTCCTTGTTCAAAAAGATACCATTGGCGTTCCTTGGGCCATTCTGGATCAATGGGTAAATAAGCCGCACCCGACATCAGCACACCCAAGACGGCGACGACTTGTTCCCACCCCTTTTCCATCACGATGGCAACCAACGTATTCGGAGACGCGCCCAATTGCCGCAACTTGAAACCCACTTGGTTGGCTAATTGCGATAATTCCAAATAGGTCAAATTGCGTTGTGGTGAAATCACCGCATATTCATGTCCGCGAGTGGGCAATTGGGCGATGAACAAAGTGTGTAACATTTCATCAGAAATCGGTGCCTCGGTCGCATTGACAGACGCTCGTTGCGAAAGCTGGGGCGGGGGTATCAAGAATTGAGTCGTGGTCGCCTGCCATGCTGAGTCTGATTTCGCCAATTCGCGCAGAAAACGACAGTAGGCTTCAAACATATCATCCAGAAGACCGGCCGGGAACAACGCCTCTACAGCATCCCAGTTGAAAACTAATTGGCCTTCCTTCTCAGAGACTTGATGGTCTAACCATACTTGGGGGGTTTGAGTGATGCTGTAGACAACTTCTCCGAACGGCTTTAAGGATACCTCTTGTTCAAAGTTTAACGTTAACGTACTTGTAAAAACGATGGGCATCGTCGCCTTTTGAAAGTCGCCCTGTTGGCGAGCTAATTCTCGTTGCACACGCACCCCACTCACATAGCGATGTTCCAAATCTTCCCATAACTGTTGTTGGATACGCCTCGCACGAGCCGTAAAGGTGTCGGGTTTGGAATTATCTACGGCTACCAGTAGCAATGAGGTAAAATCTCCAACAATATCATTAACTTGTGGATGAATGGGCAACCGATTAAACAGCGTTAAATTGAGGGTCAATCGGGGTTGTTTACTCCAGAGGGTTAAAATATCTGCAAAAGCAGCCAGCAACACACCAGAAGGACTCAGTCCCGCTTGGCTGGCCCGTTGTTTTAATGGTTGCCAATGGTCTGAATCAAGTTGGGCACTGCGACGTTGGAACTGGGGCTGGGTGATGGTAGCCGGATTCTGAGCTAAGGGCAGTTGTGGGGCCGGTGGCAGGGTATCTAGGCGGTTCAACCAATAGGCGAGAAAACGTTGATAGCCTTCGGTTTTTTGCCAGGCTTGTTCGGCCAGCACATAGTCCCGAAATGACAAGGTTAATGGTGTCAATTGCCGGTCTGGATTTTGGTACAGTTGCAACCACTCTTTGGCAATAATTTGCAGACCCCAAGCATCAGCAATCAAGGCATCAGAGCTTAAATGAAGCCGAATACGTTGTTTGTCTAGGCGCGTGGCCCGAATATCAAATAAGGGCCATTGGTCCGCCGGTAGGACTTGATGGGACATCTGCTGGCGAATGGCTTCAAGTTCAGTCGTGACGATGTCAGGTGTTTGCCCGCACAAATCCATGACGGTAATTTGATAGGGTGGTACCTGTTCAAGAATCTGTTGTTGACCGGTGGGTAATACCACCATCCGTAACATCTCATGACGTTCTATTAAAATTTGCCAAGCGCGGTTTAATCGTTTCAAGTCTAAACCATCACAGTCCAATTCCACGTAACCATGCGTAGCAACATTGCCCAATTCAAAGGTGCCATTGCGGCCCAGCCAGTAGGCTTGTTGAATATCCGTGAGCGGAAAAGGCTGATAACGCTGTTCGGGTGTGGGCACGATGGTTGGTAGAGAAACGATCATAGTGCCCACCGACTGTTTTCTCCGAAAAGTCACAATCTGATTGCTTAATTCTGCTATCGTCGGTGATTCAAACAGCAAGCGTAGCGGTAATTCAACCGCAAAGGTGTCACGTAGCCGGGACATGACTTGGGTGGCGAGCAGAGAATGGCCGCCAATTTCAAAAAAATTGTCATGGACACCGACTCGTTCAATGCCCAACAGGTCAGCCCAAATGCCCGCTAACAATTCCTCCTCTGGTGTCCGAGGTGCAACAAAGGTATTTTCTGATAACTGAAATTGGTGGGTTTCGCTACGTTCTACCCACCCTACGAGTGTTCGGCGGTCTATCTTACCGTTGGGCGTGAGTGGCAGGGTTTCTTTTGTTACAAAAACAGAGGGTATCATGTAATCGGGTAGTCGTTCTTTCAAAAAACCACGTAATTCTGTATTTTCAATGATTTGTCCTAGATGCGGCACGATATAGGCCACTAAACGCTTGTTTGTTTTGGAGGTTTCATGGACAACCACGGCATTTTCTTGAACTTTGGGATGTTGTCCCAACACGGCTTCGATTTCGTTCAATTCAATCCGAAAACCACGAATTTTTACCTGATTATCAATACGGCCTAAGTATTCAATGTTGCCATTTTGTAAATAACGGGCTAAGTCACCCGTTTTGTAAATACGCGCATTTTTGTCATCACTCAAGAAATTAGGAATGAATTTTTCGGCCGTCAATTCCGGGCGATTTAGGTAACAGCGAGCTAAGCCGGCACCGCCGATGTGTAATTCACCCTGTACACCGATGGGAGTGGGTTGTAAATACTTGTCTAAAATAAATATTTTGGTATTGGCAATGGGGCAACCTATGGTTGGAGAATCATTACTCCTTACTAAGATAAAGGTTGAATAAGTCGTATCTTCAGAGGGACCATACAAGTTGAAGACTTGCCGTATCGTATCGATTTGATAGATTTGTTGTACCAATTGATGGGAAAGCGGTTCACCAGCAAGGTTGACAACTTCTACTGAAGTTGGGAGGCCATTTATTTTGACTAATTCACTTATAGCGGACGGTACAGTATTAATCAAAGTGACACCCACTTCGTCAGACAAAGCGGGTAAAGAAAGTGCATTTTCAACTAAAATGACTTTGCCACCCCAACTCAATGGTACAAAAAGTTCAAAAACCGACAAGTCGAAACTAAGAGACGTTGAGGCGAGAACCCCAGCCAACTGTTTAGGTGTAAAGTTTGTTTTTGACCAAAACAATAAAGTCACCGTACTATAATGCTCAATGGCTACACCTTTGGGTTTCCCGGTTGAACCCGACGTATAAATAACATAAGCCAAGTTCAAAGACGATACCTCACTCCTTGGATTGTCCGAACTCAACTGTGAAAACCTATTATCCTCTGTATCCAAGTAAACTACCTGCGCTTGATGGGATGGCAACTTATCAACTAAGCTTGATTGGCTCAACAGCACCTTTACTTTTGCATCCTCTAACATAAACGCTAAACGCGCCATTGGATAAGCGGGATCTAATGGCAGATAAGCTCCCCCAGCTTTGAGAATCCCCAATAATCCTATCACCATTTCAACGGAACGTTCCACGCAGATACCAACCAGCACTTCGGGTTTGACACCAAGGGTTTGTAAGTGGTGGGCCAGTTGATTCGCTTTGGTGTTTAATGCTTGGTAAGTCAGTTGTTGATCTTCAAACACCACCGCGATAGCCTCTGGAGTTCGTTCCACTTGGGCCTCAAACAACTGATGAAGACATTGATCTTGAGGGTAGGCTACAGCCGTATTGTTCCATTCTACCAGTAGTTGATGTTTCTCTTTTTCTGTTAAAAGAGATAATTCTGCGACAGATTGCGCTGGATTGGTAACTAGACTCGCGAGCAGGGTTTTAAAATGGCCGACCAAACGAGTGATGGTGTCCGCATTAAAGAGATCAGTGTTGTATTCAAAGCGGCCACTGATCCCATGCGCGGTTTCTGTCATGGAGAGCGTCAGATCAAACTTGGCAGTGACGTGTTCTGTTGCAAACGGACTTATACTCAGATTCGCTAATGCCAAGTTTTCCGTCGGGGTATTCTGGAGAACAAACACCACTTGGAACAGCGGCGTATGACTGAGGTTGCGTTCTGGCTGTAAAACGTCCACCAGTTGTTCAAACGGTACTTCTTGGTGGGCATAAGCCTCTAGGCAAACTTGTCTGACGTGGGCGAGTAAGTCGAGAAAGCTTGGGTTTCCGGAGCGATTGAGGCGTAACACGAGGGTATTGACAAAGAAACCAATCAGGGATTCGGTTTTGCGGTTATTGCGGCCGGCAATGGGGGAACCCACCACAATGTCATCACTACCGCTGTAACGTCTCAGTAACGTGACAAAGGCCGTCAACAGGGTCATAAATAAAGTCGCGTCGGCTTGTTGGCTGAGTTGGTTCAGTGCGTTTGACAATTCGTGATTGATTTCAAAGGCTTGAATGCGGCCTTGGAATCGCTGAATGGGTGGACGTGGATGATCAGTGGGCAGTTCTAGCAGCGCCGGCACATCGGTTAACTGTTGTTGCCAGTAGTTGAGTTGTTTTTGAAGTACTTCGCCGCTTAACCATTGCCGTTGCCAATATGCAAAGTCAGCATATTGGATAGGTAACGGGGCCAAAGGGGAGGGCCGGCCTTGAGAAAAGGCCTCATAAAGGCGGGTAAATTCTCGGATAAATAGGCCGAGCGACCAACCATCAGAGATGATATGGTGCATGGTAACACCAATAATGTGTTCCTGTGGGCCTAACTGCCATAGTGTGGTTCGGAGTAACGGGCCTTTGGTGAGATCAAAGGGACGTTGTGCGTCTTCACTGGTTAACTGCTGCACCTCACTGGTTTTTTTATCAGACGAGATCAGTTGCAAATCGACCACCGAACAGCTGAAACTGTCAGCCGCACTGGGATGAATCAGTTGCACTGGCGTTTCGTTGTGCATTTGAAAAGTCGTGCGGAGGGTTTCGTGGCGTTGCACGATTTCGAGTAGGCTTTTTTGTAGGGCCGTGAAGTGTAATGGGCCCACCAGACGCAAGGCCGAAGCCATATTGTAGGTGGCACTGCCGCTGCCCTCTAGTTGATCTAAGAACCATAGCCGTTGTTGGGCAAAGGAAAGGGGTAAATTGTCGGCCCGTGAGATAGGCTCAATAGGGGGCTGCGTCGCTTCGGAGTCCTCAAGCTGAGCGTCGGATAAAAATGTCAGAATTTCGGCTTTGCGTTCGACTAACTCGGCACGTAGAGTGGGAGTTAGGGCCCCTTTGGGGGCTTTATAGCGGAGTTGGTTATCCTCAATCCAGAGTTTTATGTTGAGGTTATTTAATTTGGATAGAAATTTTTTAATGGGTTTCATAGTGTGTTTTATGCTGATAGTACAACGGATTAAAGTAAGTACAACGAATTACGCGGCTAAACGAATTAAAGTAAGTTAAGTACAACGAATTACGCGAGTTAAGTACAACGAATTACGCGAGTTAAGTACAACGAATTACGCGACTTAAGTACAACGAATTACGCGGATAAACGAATTAAAGTACAACGAATTACGCGACTTAAGTACAACGAATTACGCGGATAAACGAATTAATTAATGTAAGTACAAGCAATTAATGTAAGTACAAGCAATTACGCAAAGTACAACTAATTAGGCAAAGTACAACTAATTACGCGAAGTACAACGAATTACGCGGATAAACGAATTAATGTAAGTACAACCAATTACGCAAAGTACAACGAATTACGCGGATAAACGAATTAATAATGTAAGTACAATGGATTACGGGCCGATAAACGGATTAAAGTAAGTTAAGTACAACGAAACTTCGTATTGGTACGCCTATCACGCGGATAAACGATAGTACAACGGATTACGGGCCGATAAACGGATTACGCGTATTCAATGAGTTATCAAGGCTCGTTGAGCCTTATTCGTTTATCCGCGTAATTAGTTGTACTTACTAATTTGTACTAATTCGTTTATCCGCGTAATTCGTTGTACTAATTAGTTAGTTGTACTAATTCGTTTATCCGCGTAATTCGTTGTACTAATTAGTTAGTTGTACTAATAATTAGTTGTACTAATTCGTTTATCCGCGTAATAGGCGTTTCGCCACGGCGTTTCGTTGTACTTAATATTCAATGAGTTATAAAAAACTGATAAGTACTGAAGCACAAATAAAGAGGTATTTTACCACAAAGGGCACCGCGTAGGGGCAATCCCTTGTGGTTGCCCGGACGCATTTCTATTTTCTCGCTAGAGCCAACATATTCAACCCCTTCAGGGTTGGCGTGGGGACACCATTTTTCCCCAGGTTCCACCTGGGGCTATTCATATTCAACCCCTTCAGGGTTGGGATCGTTAGTTCTAGTCAAGCCGGAAAATAGAAATGCGCCCGGTTGCCCCACTTCTGATTACTTCTGTTAAAATACTTTAAAATTTATGGTTCAGTACTTAGTCCAAGACAAATCTTGGACTCCGTATCATAATACGCCTTCTTCTTCGTCATCTGGTTGTTCGTTGGCGGTGTCATGAGCAGAAGCGCGTAGACTCTGCGCGACGCCGATATCATCGATACACTCAGTTAAGCCAGCCACCGTCGGGTATTTAAATAAGTTAATTAAAGGCAATTTGATGGAAAAGGCTTCGTGTATTCGTGAGACAACTTGGGTGGCGAGTAAAGAGTGGCCGCCCAATTCAAAGAAATTATCAAAGATGCCGACTTGTTCAATGCCCAAAACCTCGGCCCAAATCCCAGCCAACCGTTCTTCGTCTGGAGTGCGTGGCGCAACAAAGCTTTCTTCTGATAACTGATAACTGTGAACTGATAACTGAAGCGCACGGCGATCTATCTTACCATTGGGTGTCAAGGGCATGGCTTCCAATGGTATGAAAGCCGAGGGTATCATGTAGTCGGGCAGTTGTTCTTTGAGAAAGTGGCGTAATTCACTTGGCTCAATAATGGATCTTGGGTTTGGCACCAAATAGGCGACTAAACGCTTTTCGTGAGACGGTTTTTCATAGACAATGACCACGTTCTCTCGCACCGCTGTGTGTTGGCCTAGGGTGGCTTCAATCTCTCCTAACTCAATGCGAAAACCACGCAACTTGATCTGAAAATCTTTGCGACCAACAACTTCAACACTGCCATCAGGCAATAAACGCCCCATATCACCTGTGCGATATACGCGCTGGTTTCCTCCCTCTGGTGCTGGGAAAAATACCGCTTGCGTGAGTTCTGGTTGTCGCCAATAACCTAGCGCAACATAAGGACTTTTAATGGCGATTTCGCCATAAATCTCTGTTTCGATACCCGCGTCATCAAGCAATAAAAGTTCAGTTTCTTCAATAGGATAGCCTACTGATACCGCTTGGCGCGTCACTTCTGTTTGTTTGTTGATGAAATACTGAAGGTTGAACGTTGATTCTGTTGAACCTAAGGCATTGACAAAAAGGCACTCGGTAGAGTAGTGTTTTTTATACTGGTCAACATCGCCTTGATAAACTGGTTCACCTCCTAAAACGATTACCCGAATCGATGGGAACGTTTCCTCCTCATTGAGTGTGCTGATCCAGTGCCGATAAACAGTTGGCGTGGAATGATAGATAGTGATATTTTCTTGGATTAACCATGAGGAAAAATTGGCTAAAGTTTCTTCTTTGAGATTAACCGGACACAGAGTAGCACCATTTAATAGCGCACTAAAAATGTCCACAACCGCTGCATCAAAACTGTAAGATGAAAGTAATGTGAGCTTATCATCGGCCGTGATATGCAGATTATTGGTATAAGTTCTGATGAAGTGCAACACATTACGATGGTTTTGTATGATCCCTTTTGGTTGTCCGGTGGAACCAGAGGTATAAAGTAGGTAGGCTACTGTGTCCGGCGAGACAGTTGACTGCAACAAGTTATCTTTGGATACCACTAATTCTTTATCATCAATATTAATGAGCAAAAGGTTATTATTCGTAAGTGTTTGAGCGAGGCTAATATTTTGTGAGTTAGTTAGAACAACACTTGCCTGTGAATCACGCAAAATGTATGCAAGCCGCTGGTGGGGGTAATTGGGATCCAGGGGAACATAAGTTTTGCCGGCTTTGAGTGCGCCCAACATGCCAACTATCATGAAGACATCGTGTTCAAACAACAGTGCTAATCTGGCTTCCTCTTGACACAATCCTAAAAGAATTTGAGCAACCCCATTGGCTTTGTCATTCAATTGACGATAAGTCCAAGCATCGCGCTGGGTTTTAACAGCAACATGGTTGGGATATTTTCTAACCTGCTGTTCAAACCGTTCTGTGATGGTTTGTTCACACTTTTGAAATTCAATGAACGGGTTGGTTGGATGAACGAGGTTGCCACAGGTGGACAGGTGGCGACGTTCCGTTGCCGTTAAAAGCTGTAACGTAGAAAGTTGCTTTTCTGGGGCCGTGACGATATCTTCCAGTAAAGTCTGGAAGTGTCCCAACATCCGAGTTATGGTTGCCTGATTAAACAAATCGGTATTGTAATACAGAGTTCCCACGAGTCCTTGAGAACTTTCTAGCCAGTGGAAATTTAAATCAAACTTGGTTGTTAAGTTATCATTCTCCAAAAGCGTGACGCTTAAGTCTCGGAGGGTGAGAGTGGAAGTTGGGGTATTCTGGAAAACCAACATCACTTGGAACAAGGGGTTATGACTCAGGGTTCGATCTGGCTGGAGTTCCTCGACTAATTGTTCAAACGGAATATCTTGGTGGGCATAAGCGTCTAGGGCAACCTGTCTAACTCGGCTAAGTAATTCGTCAAAACGAGGATTATCTTCAAATTCAAGGCGTAACACAAGGGTGTTGACAAAAAAGCCAATAAGTGATTCAATTTTACTGTGAGTACGATTAGCGATGGGTGAGCCTATGATAATATCAGCTTGTCCACTGTAGCGAGAGAGTAAAGTGGCAAAGGCCGACAGGAGAGTCATAAACAGGGTTGTCCCGGTTTGCTGGCTCAAAGTCTTCAATTGTCGTGTGAGCTCTGGTGTGAGTTGCAAGTGTTCAGTGGCCCCTCGAAAACCTTGAACCGGTGGACGCGGATGATCGGTAGGCAATTCAAGTAGTGCCGGTGCGCCGGCCAGTTGTTTTTTCCAGTAATCAAGTTGTTTTTCAAGGCGTTCCCCAGCCAACCATTGCCGTTGCCAATGAGCAAAATCGACGTATTGGATAGAGAGGGCCGGCAACGGAGACGGCTTTTGCTGAGAAAAGGCCTGATAAAGTTGAGATAACTCGTTGATAAATATCCCGATTGACCAACCATCGGAGATGATGTGGTGCATGGTGACCAGTAGGACATGCGAGTTGCTACTTAATTGTAATAGTGCTATGCGGAATAATGGCCCCCAAGACAAGTCAAAAGGCCGCACCGCCGCTTCGTTCACTAATCGTTGTCGTTCAGTGTGTTGTTGGTTATCAGGTAACAGTTGTAAATTGATAACGGGTAACTGATAACTGATAACTGATAACTGAACGAGTGGTTTTCCGTCAACCGTTGGAAAAGTGGTACGCAATGTTTCGTGGCGTTGCACGATTTCTTGTAGGCTTTGTTCTAAAGCCGCACAATATAAAAAACCTTCGAGGCGCACTGCCCCAAACATGTTGTAGGTGGCATTTTCACCTTCAAGTTGATCCAAAAACCACAGCCGCTGTTGTGCAAAAGACAAGCAAAGCGAGTCTTCCCGATTGATTGGAGTTATTGGCGGTAGTTTGTCACGGCGGCCCGCTTGAAGGTGTTCGCTTAAACCCGCTATCGTTGGCGACTCAAACAACTGGCGCAGTGGCAATTCCACCGAAAACGTGTCACGTATGCGCGACATCACTTGAGTGGCGAGTAGAGAATGGCCGCCCAATTCAAAGAAGTTGTCATAAACACCGACTCGCGGGGTACTCAATACGGCGGCCCAAATCCCGGCCAACAGTTCTTCTACCTGAGTACGAGGCGCGACAAAGCTTTCGTCTGATAACTGATAACTGTGAACTGATAACAGAGACAAGGCCCGGCGATCTAGTTTACCATTAGGCGTGATAGGCATCGCTTCTAATGAGACGAAAGCGGATGGTATCATGTAATCAGGCAGTTTTTGTTGGAGGAAGCGGCGTAATTCAATCGTCTCAATGAGTTGTTCTGGGCGTGGTACGACATAAGCAATTAAGCGCTTGTTTTCTAACGTGTCTTCAGAAACGCTAAGCGCGGTTTCTTGCACGGCGCTATGTTGTGCCAGCACCGCTTCGATTTCACCCAGTTCAATACGAAAGCCACGAATTTTGATTTGATTATCAATCCGCCCTAAGTACTCTATGTTGCCGTCAGGCAAATAACGGGCTAAGTCACCGGTTTTGTACAGACGTGAGCCGCGTTCATCCAACACACCGATAAGGGGGGGTGTCTTTGAGAGAGCTTGGCGATGTGTCTCTTCTTTTGAGAAGGACTGAGCGTGTGTGAAAGGATTGGGAATGAATTTTGCCGCGGTTAATTCTGGGCGATTGAGGTAACCCCGAGCAACGCCGACACCGCCAATGTGTAATTCGCCCGGCACCCCGATTGGAACGGGTTGTAAACAGTTGTCCAGTATATAAAGTTGCGTATTGGCGAGTGGACGACCAATTGGCACGTTAGCCTCAAAAGTGTCTTGGGCTTCGTAAACGCAGCATCCAACCACGGTTTCGGTGGGGCCATATTCATTGATGATTCGAGTGTCAGGGGCATTTGTTCGCCACAATGACAGACTCTTCCCTGATAATGCCTCGCCACCTAGAATAAGAAAACGACAAAGTGCCGTTAATTGTTCTTTAGCTAACTCGGCGTTGAGTATTTCCAAATGCGCTGGTGTCAGCTTGACAAGGCTCCAATCTCTCTGCGACACGATAGTTTGGTTGAGTGCTTCTATTTCTGGTATTTCTTGTGTGACAAGCCAGATCGGTTGTCCTACCAACAAAGGAGAAAATAAGCTCGTGATGGTCGCGTCGAACCCTATCGACGAGTGAACCGGCACACCCAAACCCTCAGCAACTTGATAGGCTTTAGTACACCAACTGAGGTAATTGACCAATCCTTGATGAATGATCTGCGTACCCTTGGGTTTGCCGGTCGAACCTGATGTATAAATAACATAAGCCAAATTCTCCGAACCCACCCCAGTGGCTATATTTTCGGAACGATACTGTGACAGGGTTTTAGCTTCAATATCTAAACAAATCACTTGTGTGGTTGTTTCTGGTAACTTCTCTGTTAAGCTTGATTGAGTCAGCAACACGGATACCTGAGCATCTTCCAACATGAACGCTAAACGCGCCGCCGGATAGGCCGGATCAAGTGGCAAGTAGGCGCCGCCGGCCTTAAGAATCCCTAAAAGGGCTATCACCATTTCAACGGAACGTTCTATGCAAATCCCTACCCGTCTTTCTGGTTTGACTCCCAGTGTTTGTAAATAATGGGCCAGTTGATTGGCTTTTTGATTTAAGTCTCGATAAGTGACCGATTGTTCTTCAAACACCACCGCAATCGCTTCGGGGGTGCGTTCTACTTGTGCTTCAAATAAGTGATGGAGACAAGTCTCGTTTGGATAGTCGGTTTGGGTATTATTCCACGCCGCGAGCAATTGATGGCACTCGGCTTCTGTGAGCAGACTCCATTCGCCCAGTTTTTGTTCTGGATGAGCAATCAGCCCTTCTAACAAGTTCTGAATATGCCCCAGCATTCGGCTAATCGTGTCGGTTTCAAAGCGGCCAGCCTCATACGTTATTTTTAATAATAACTCTGAACTAGGTGAACTAGGACTGACGACTAGGGCGAGCGGATAATTGGTTCTTTCAATCAGATGGACTTGAGCGATTTTCAGACCGCTTCTTGGCTCTCTCAACGCACTCTCGATAGGGTAATTCTCAAAAACCACAATGCTTTCAAACAGGGAGACACCAGCAGGTACTTCACTCCATCCTTGAATATCAACCAGCGGTGTATAGCTGTATTGCTCACGTTCAACCTGCTGAGCTTGTAACCGTTGCAACCAAGGTAGCAATAACGTTTCAGGTGAAACCGAGACGCGCACCGGGAGTGTATTGATGAAGAGTCCCACCATAGATTCCACGCCGGCCAGTGCCACGGAACGCCCCGATACCGTCGCGCCAAACACGACCTCAGTCTCGCCACTATAACGGCTCAATAGCCATGCCCAAGCACCTTGAATCAGACTATTCAGCGTCAGATGATGCTGCTTTGCCAACGATTGTAAGGCCTCTGTGGTGGTTTTGGACAACGTTTGCTCGTGTTTCTGGAAGGCGGACTTTTCGGTTCGCTTATCCACTCGAAAAGGCGTGGGGGCCGTAAAACCAATAAGTAGTTGTTTCCAAAAGGTTTCGGCGTTGGACAGGGATTGTTGCTGTAACCAAGCGATGTAATCACGATAAGGACGGGGTTGTTCTATGAATAACGACTGTCCTTGGCAAAAGGCTTCGTAGAAAGCCAGAATTTCTTTGAATAGGATAGGCAAGCACCAACCATCCATCAACAGGTGATGATAACTCCAGATAAATTGATGAGTTTCGTCGGCAAATTGAATCAGGGCACAACGCATCAGCGGGGCTTGTTTTAGATCAACGCCTTGTTCTTGTTCGGCTTGACGGAACGCGGCCAGTTGTTCTTGCTGTTCATTCGGGGTGGATGCTCGCCAGTCCAACAACACCCAAGGTAGCTTGACTTGCGGGTACACGAGTTGAAGGGGAGTGTTTAAGCCTTCCCAAACAAAGGCCGTTCGCAAAACAGGGTGCCGTTCTATCACTTGTTGCCAAGCTTGTTTAAATGCAGCCTGATTGAGAACACCTTCAAGCGTCAAGTTCAGTTGTTCCAAATAGTTCCCTGACTCCGGCGCGTAAAGCGTATGAAAGAGCATTCCCTGTTGTGTATGTGACAATGGGTAGAGATCATGGACTTGACGCCGGCCAAGTATCTTATCCAGCATGGCTTGTTCGAGACTTGCCAACGGGAAGTCAGAAGGTGTATAGCCTCTGGCTTCTGGAGACTGGCAATGAGCAATGATGGCGGTTAGCGCGGCGATAAACTCTTGGGCAAGCCGTTCAATGGTGGCGCGTTGATGACACTTCTCGCTGTAAGTCCAATCCAGTTGCAGTTGGCCGTCGTTGATGAGGCCGTTGATCTCTAATAAGTAACGACGATGGCCCTGTCGGCTTTGGGTGGCACCACTCGCGTCTTTAACCACTTTTTTGAGAGGTTCTTGAGATAACGGCTGAAATTGGCCGAGGTAGTTGAAACTCACCTGGGCTTGGGGCAACGCTTGCAAGTGCCTCGCGGTATCGGAATTCAGATATCTTAGTAAACCGTAGCCAATGCCTTTGTTGGGAATCCGACGCAGTTGTTCTTTGATGGATTTTAGGGCCTCGCCATGGTTGGAAACCGTGCTGATATCTAACCAAACCGGGAACAGGCTGGTAAACCAGCCCACGGTGCGTGAAATGTCGAGTTCTTCAAATAACGCTTCGCGTCCATGTCCTTCTAAATCAATCCGCAGAACAGGCCCTCCAATCCAGTGGGTAACGCTTTGCACTAAAGCGGTTAGAAGGACATCGAGCGTCTGAGTTCGATAGGCTTTAGGCACTTCGTTCAACAAGGCGCGTGTTTGTTCGACACTCAAAGACACCGTGACGAGAGCCGTAGACGCGACGGTATTCGTTGCTGGCTCGGCCGGATAATCCAGCGGTATCGGTTTCTGTTGCCGACGAGCGTCGTCTAACCAATAATCTAATTCGGCGAGCCGTTGCTCAGAGTGTGCATATTGGCTCAATTGCTGCGCCCATTGTTGGAACGAAGTCGTTTTCGGGGGCAAGGTGATTGTCTCACCACGATTCAGATGTTGATAGGCCGTCGTGAAGTCTTCTAACAAAATGCGCCAAGATACGCCATCAACCGCTAAATGATGGATGATAATAAACAAACGATTGGGCTGCTGTTCATGGCGGCCTAACTTAAACCAAGCAACTCGCAATAATGGCCCGGTTTCGAGGTTGAGCCGAGCTTGTAATTCGGCCGCCGTTGTTTCAATTAGGGTGTGCTGTTCCTCGCTGGTTAAGTCTGAGAAATCTTTGAGCGTTAACACACCGCTAACTCCTCTATCGAGGTGAGTGTCCTTTCTATCGAGGTGAGTGGCAAAGTTTCCGGATCGAAGAGGATTTAGGCTGGTGTTACCTAAATCAGGATTTAGGCCGGTGTTACCTAAATCAGTTACCACGGAACCGTTATCGGTTATCAGTTGTTCATGGTTAGCTGAAATTTTTAGGCCGGTGTTACCTAAATCAGTTACCACTGAACAGTTATAGCTTATTAATTGTTCATGGTGAGCTGAAAAACGTAACCGTAGCGCATCATGGTGTTGTATAAGTGCCGAGACGATGGCTGCTATGTGTGCCGGGGTCAGGCTGGGGGCGATTTCCAACCACACGGCTTGGTTGAAGTGATGAGGTTCTGTGAAGTGTTGCTCAAAGAACCAATGTTGGATCGGGGTGAGTGGCACCGGCCCCGTCACTAAGCCTTGTTCGGTTTGAGGCTTAAAGCCGCTGTCTGCCACCGCAGCCAAATCGGCAATGGTTTGATGCTGAAACAACAGTTTGGGTGTTAGTTGCAAACCGGCGTGATTGGCACGAGAAACCAGTTGAATGCCGATAATCGAATCGCCGCCTAATTCAAAGAAGTTGTCATAAACACCGACTCGCGGGGCACTCAACACGTCGGCCCAAATCCCGGCCAACAGTTCTTCTACCTGAGTACGAGGCGCGACAAAGGTTTCCTCTGATAACTGATCACTGATAGCTGATAACTGAAGAGCCCGGCGATCTATCTTACCATTAGGCGTGAGCGGCAGCGCGTCTAATGAGACAAAAGCGGACGGTATCATGTAATCCGGCAGTCTTTGTTGGAGAAAGCGACGTAATTCATTATTATCAATCAGTTGCTGTTGGTTGGGCACGAAGTAGGCAACTAAACGCTTGTTGTTGGATACATCGTTATGGACAATAACCGCATTTTCTTGCACAATAGCGTGTTGCGCCAGCACCGCTTCGATTTCCGAAAGTTCAATGCGAAAGCCACGAATTTTGATCTGATTATCAATCCGCCCTAAGTATTCAAGATTGCCGTCAGGCCGATAGCGGGCTAAGTCACCTGTTTTGTACAGACGATCCGATTTTAGAGTTTGGAGTTTGGAGTTTGGATTATCCCATCCCAAATTGACAAACGGATTAGGGATGAATTTCTCGAAAGTCAATTCGGGGCGATTAAGGTAGCCTCTGGCAAGCCCTGCACCGCCAAGGTGGAGTTCGCCTGGCACACCGATAGGAACGGGTTGTAAGTAAGAATCCAACAGGTATGTTTGGGTATTGGCGATGGGACAACCTATGGTAGGCGCCTCCTGACTCGCTTTTGTCATCAACGCATAGGTGGAATAGGTGGTATCTTCAGAAGGGCCATATAAGTTAAAAACTTGCTGTATCGTTTCAATCTGATAGAGTTGTTGAACCAATTGATTTTGAAGGGGTTCTCCGGCCAGATTGACGAGTTGTACTGACGCCGGCACCGCGTTCATTTTGACTAATTCACTGATGGCCGACGGAACGGTATTGAGCAACGTGACACCGACGTTATCAGACTCGTTCAGTAAATGCAGCGCATTTTCGACCAAAATGACTCTGCCGCCTTGAGTCAGTGGCACGAAAAGCTCAAAAACCGATAAGTCGAAATTGAGGGAAGTTGAAGCGAGTACACCGGCTAATTGTTCTGATGTCCAGACGGTTTTTGACCAAGCTAATAAGGCCACGGTGCTTCGATGCTCAATCGCCACGCCTTTAGGCCTTCCAGTTGATCCAGAGGTATAAATCACATACGCCAAGTTCTCTGGTTTCAGCCCACGGGCGGGATTTTCAGAACGAAACCGTGACAGTGCCTCGGCCTCAACGTCCAAATACACTAACTGTGCCGTCGTGTCTGGCAACCCATCAATCAGGCTCGATTGAGTCAATAACACGGACACGTTTGCATCTTCTAACATCAACGCTAAACGCGCCACGGGATAAGCCGGATCAAGTGGCAAGTAGGCACCACCGGCCTTAAGAATCCCTAACAGGCTTATCACCATATCCAAAGAACGCTCAACACAAATTCCTACCAGTTGTTCCGCTTTAACCTGAAGCGTTTGTAAATAATGGGCCAGTTGATTGGCTTTTTGATTTAATTGTTTATAAGTCAGTTGTTGTTCTTTAAAGACGACGGCAATGTTGTGTGGCGTTTTGTCGACTTGTTCCTCAAATAGATCGATAATGGTTTTGTCACGGGGATAGTCGGCCGCGGTGTTGTTAAATTCAACTAGAATTTTATTTTTTTCAGCCTCTGGCATGAGTTGTAATTCTCGAATAGCGACAGAAGGCTTTTGAAGGATTTCAGCTAACAGAAATTCAAAACGTGTTTTTAGGCGTTCTATTTCAGTTTCTTCAAACGCACCACGGCTATATTCAAAATCGACCCTAATATCTTGATCCTCATGGAATTCGCGGATAAAAACGGCCAACGCGTTTTGTTCAAAACCGTTGGTGAAGGTGACGGCTTCGGCCCGATTTCCATTAAAATGGGTGTCGTAATCATGTTTTTCGTAGGATAGCGTGATATCGAACAATTGGCGGCGGCTGTGTAGTCCCACTTGTTTGTTAATTTCACTGATTGGAAAGCGTTGATGTCGATAGTCCTTTTGGAGTTCTAGGCTAATGGCTTGAATCAGTTCGACAAAGCTCAAGTCCGTTCCAAACCGAAACCACGCCGGGTTGACACTCGCGAACAGGCCTAGCGTTTGCTTAAACGCGGCAGTACGCCGATTCAGCGTCGGTAATCCTATCACAAAATCATCCCTCGCGGCCGTTCTGACGAAATAGCAATACAGTGCGCCTAAAATGACATGGAATGTTGATACCTTATTGTCTTGAGCAAAGGCCTTCAGTTGATCGTAGCGTCTCCGCTGGAGGTGCAACATTGATAACCGACTAGGAATGGTTTGGGCTTGGAATTGGGCCGCATAGCGGCGTGGTATCAGTGGTTCAGGCACTGATTGGTATTTTTCTTGCCAGTAACGCTGATGTTGGAGAAATTTTTTCGAGTCTAAGTAGGCTTGATCGTTTTTGATAAAGTCCAAATAGGAATAACGAGTTTTGTCACGAGTGGTGTGTCCAACCAAAAGGGCGTTGTATGCTGTCGCCACGCGCTGAACATTGAGGGAAATCGACCAGCCGTCCATAATGAGATGGTGGTATTTGCCGAGCCAGTAATAACATTCTGCCGAGATTTTGAGCAACGCAAACTGAAATAAAAGTCTGTCGTAAAGTTGAAAAGGTTTGGCAAATTCTTGTTTCATCCATTGGAGTGCCGATTGATGTGCATTTTTTTGAGTGGATAAATCGTAATAGTCCAGTTTGAAGTGGACATTTTCCGCAAACGTTTGGGTGGGCAGACTTTCTCCTTCGTGAAGAAGGATGCGTAGCGCGTCGTTGTCCTGAATCATTTGATTGAGGGCTTTTTCAAAAACTTTTGGATCAATAGGGCCGTCTATCCGTAGATAGCCACCGATATTGTATAGGGGCACGTCCGGGTGCAGGAGTTGGTCAAACAAAATTTCCCGTTGTGTGGAGGACAGTGGATAACTATTTGTTGTTTTGTTTGAAGTCGTCATAAATAGATAATAACTACAAGGATTGTATCTAATAAGGGATTTTAGAAACTTATTTCTACAAGGATTGTATATAATAAGGGATTTTAAAGCCAGGTAGATACACTGGCTATATTAATATCGCCCCGTTGGGGCTGCTAGCCAGGTAGCCAGGGGCGGTGCCCTTGGCTATATTAATATCGCCCCGTTGGGGCTGCCAGTCATTTTTATATTAATATCGCCCCGTTGGGGCTGCCAGGTAGTTACTCTATGAACCCTGAAGGGGCGTATCCTAAAGGTTTGGACGAAAACCCGCCTCTGCTTTCCGTCAAAAACGGGAAGGCATTGTATCATATCTATAAATAAAAATTGTTGCACATCGAGTTACTATTTTAGCAGTGCCTCGTCCAACTTTAATTAACTTATTGATTTATAAATATTTTATGAGTAGCGGATATTTTTTAGACTGTCATTTCTTTAAGCGGGAGAAATATGAGCCTCAATGACTTAAATAAATTTTCCACAGTCAGTGATTTAAATAAATTGTCCGGCTCAGTCCCGGACATTTTTTTTCTTGTCATTTCTTTAGGTGAGAGAAATCTTTTAGTTTCAACGTTTTAAGATTTAGAGCGAAATGAGACATGACAAAAAAATCAATCACTTAAAAATTTGTCCGGTACCAAGATTGTCCGGTACCAAGTTTGAATATTAAAAACGGGTTTATGGCCCCCAAATCAGTGCCAATAGCCATACAAAATTTAGGGTGAAAATGAGTCTACTTGATGATCAGGTTGTGCGCCCAAACTATAACTACAAGGATTGTTTATAAAAACGGATTTCTTTGCTAATGAAAGAGAATGTACGATTTTTGTCCGGTACAAAGTTTGACTATTAAAAACGAGTTTATGGCCCCCAAATCAGTGCCAATAGCCATACAAAATTTAGGGTCAAAATGAGTCTACTCGATGTTCATGTTGTGCGCTCAAATGCCCAAGGATTGTTATAAAAACGGATTTTTTGGTGTTGGGAAATCGCAGTGAACGAATTCGTTTGCGATGAATTCAAATCGCCATTAATTAGCTATTGGGTT
>Ga0190283_1000097_pt1 | contig 48655 bp, 37 predicted proteins | sample 48691801_MG_FD_161669 | JGI IMG/M metagenome (GOLD analysis project Ga0190283, IMG submission 161669) | Hydrothermal vent microbial mat bacterial communities from Southern Trench, Guaymas Basin, Mexico - 4869-18-0-1_MG | ecosystem: Environmental > Aquatic > Marine > Hydrothermal vents >...
CCATGGGACTTTCATGCGAATGCGCAATCAAGAGAGTGAGATCGGTTTCTTGGGTGCCACTGCCGGCTTGCCCAGCAGTGCTCTTTATCACTTGTTTGAACGCGCATTGGTATTAGTACTCTGATTCGTAAGTACGGTCGCGGGTTCCGCCTGCTCTTGGTCAGCCCGGTGGCTGGTATGCAAAGGGCCCGTCGAAGGGCAAACTGTCATTGCGAGGGCGTAAGCCCGAAGCAATCTCCATGGTTGGCAAGAGAGAGATTGCTTCACTGCGCTCGCAATGACACATTTGGATGCGGTCAGTACGACACCCAATTTGTGAACTCGTGTACTTAGCAGCGCTTCGGTGTTAGAACTCCTGTCCGGTTCTTGCGATGATGTGGTCCTGAAGGCCTCTTGAAAGGTCCGTGAAATAGGCGCTGAACCCCGCGACCCTTACTATGAGCTCCCGGTGCTCTTCAGGATTCTCTTGCGCGGCGACCAGAGTTTCCGGGTCCACGACATTGAACTGAATATGGGGGATCTTCTTGTCTCTCCATGTCTTGAGATAGTTTATGAATACGGGCTTCATATCTCCCTCGAGAAACTGTGGAAAGAATTTCTGGTTCAGCAGGTGATTGTACGTTTTCAACGTGTCTATCTTGGCGCACGAATTAAGGACAGCTGTTGGTCCTTTCTTGTCCATTCCCGGTTGGGGGGCGAGACTGGAATCCGCAAACGGCGCGCCGTCGGTTCTCCCGTCAGGTGTTGCGGGAGTATCGGCAGCGAGCCCGTATGTGGACGACACTGCGCTGCCGTCACTGGTGAGGTGGTGACCAAATCTGTCTTTGAAGGTGTGGACAACCTCTTCGGTGCGGTAATGCGTCTCACGGATTATGAAATCCGCTTCATCGTCGTCATTGCCGTATTTGGGCGCGTTGAGGCACGCCTGTCTAATCTCCTCGCGACCTTCCCAGTTCCTGTCCATGATTTCAATCAATTCCGGCAGAGTAACCAACTTGTCCTCAAAGACCACCTTCTTGATGGCTGTCAGGCTGTCACCTACGTTGGTCGTGCCGATAGGGCCTAAGAGTTCCGATACGCTGGAATCATGGACCCATTGCTTGGATTCTTTTCCCTGCTCAATGCAACCTTCCACGACCGCTGAGTAGAAAGGTCTCGGGCAATACTTGGCGTAAAGGTTGCGACATGTGTTCTCAATTTGGACCACCATGTTACCGAAGAATTTCACCTGCTCCAGGTAGGCCTCCATCACATCTTCCCATGATCTGAAGGTTGCGGGGTCCGCAGTCCTCGGGCCCCATTGTTCGCCCGTTTTCGGGTTCACGCCCCTGTGCAGGGCCCACCACAAGCACTTTGCCACAATGAAATAGGCCACTGCCCGGCGTGTGATATTCTTGCCGGGTAATTCCATGTACACGCATCCGGTGACAGCGTAATCTCTCGCCTCCTCCGGCTTGGCCCTCCACTGTTCCAACAGCGGTACAAGGGCTTCGTCATTGAACAGGGAAGGATAACCGACCCCGGTCTTGATGACGTCGGTAGCGGCTGAAAACAACTCATCAGGCGTTCCCTTGTGAATTCTCAACGCGATGCTCGGTTCAATGGTTCGCATCATCTTCGCGGCTTCGAGCACGACATAGGTCAAATCATTGGTGACATCTTGACCGTCGTCACCCACTCCCCCAAGCGTGATCGCCTGAAGAGCGGCCACTCCGCCGTACACCGATGACACCATCGGGGAATAGACGAGTCCCAATTCGAGAAACTTAGCCCAAAGCAGTTGAATGATTTCAATGGCTTCATCCCTCGTGATCCTGCCCTGGGCAAGGTCTCTCTCGTAAAAAGGGCCGAAGATCTTGTCAAACCGCACCCCAATCCCCAGGGTCGTGTATTCGAGATACCGCACCAGATGAATGAAATGGAAGAATTGAACCGCCTCCAGGAAGGTCCGCGGGGGGTTGGCCGGAACCCATTCACAATTGCGGGCAATCTCCTCAAGGTGCTCTCTTCGTTGAGCGTCCTCTTCCGATCCGGCCATTTCCCTTGCAAGATCCGCGTAACGCTTCGCAAAATCGATGACCGCCTGCAACGCGATGATGACCGAATCGAGGAATTCTTTTTGATCCACATAATCCGGAGGGATGTCTCTCCCTATCTCCTCAAGCCTATCCCTTGCCATCTTGATTCGCCCGTTGAGTCCGGTCCGAAACAGGTCTTCATAGTCCGGAATTCCCAGTTCGGAACCATGGAGCCACAAGAACGTCCCTTCGTAGGGCCAGTACTTGGCCAGATCCCCGGAGAACACATCATTTACCCGGTCCGACATAGATTTGCCTTTCCAGTACGCGCAAATCTCGTCCAGTTCCTTTTTCCCCTCATCGTCCAGGAGTGATTGGCCGGCCTCGCTCTGAACCAGCCTCTTTACGGATCTCCAGTTTAAATCAATGGGGTGGTACAGCCCGTTCGGATCCTCGGTCTGATATCCCACAACGCGTTCCCAGTCTCTGATGTAAACGGCCATGTTGTTGAGCATATGAGACAGCGCTTTGGCGCGACGTATGACCATCGCCTGTCCGTCCGTTTCCTTGAATGACTCGGTCATCAAGCGCGACCGCTGAACATCCAGGGTGATCCCCGGCCCAAACATTGTGCCGTCTACTTCTTCCTTCCTCGTGCCTCGGCGAACGTTTTTCACAGCTTTGCTCACCAGGCTGCTCTTCAGTTGTTCCGCTAATTGCACTTTCTTCCCTCCCAACGTGGTGGATCTCGTAATGTGTCCATTCCTATCAGAATGAATGCACTGGGAAGTCCCCCGAGTTTCGTCTCTAGCCGACTATCCAAGAGGGCGACGCATGCGTCGCCCCTACGGCGTGGACCCGCGACTTTGGGGACATTTTCATGTTTCGTTGTGCCTCAGTTTCTTGGCATATAAGTTCCTATTGAAACGGCGGCCTGTCCGGACCGGGCCATTTATTTAAGCAGGCTTTTCAAGCGCCGGATTTCGGTTTCCAGTATAGAGACATAGGCTTCCAGGTCTCGCTGCTTGCTCCGTGCCTTTTCCAGGTGAGGCTCAAGGACCTCAACAGACTTCTCGATCAGCTTCCTTTCTGTTCGGTCCTCCCATAAAGTCGGGGCCATCTCTTTGATTTCGGCCAGGGAAACCCCTAGAAGCTTGGCGCGTCGTACCAGGCGCAGCGCATAAAGATCGCGCTCTGTGTACCTTCGGTACCCATTGGGAGCGCGTTCGTGGTTCGCCAGGACACCAACCTTCCCGTAGTAGCGTACAGTGTGTGTGCTAACCCCCGCTCGCCGAGCCAGTTCTCCTATGGTCATGGTCTCGGGGGTCTGAGGCGCCGTCGCTTCTTCCTTCATATCACTCGCTCTCACTTTGAAATTCCAGGATCTGTGCTCAGACGGATTCGCCTTTAAGAGAGTAATCTGGGGGAACCTTTTCTCGGTAGAAAAGGTTCCCCCAGACCCCCAATGCTGTTGACTTAAGAAAAAGCCAACCAGTCCCGATCGTCTCCCCGGCGAAAGCCGGGGTCCAGAAGGTACTGAAAGAACTGGATTCCGGCTTTCGCCGGAATGACGGACAATAGTATCCGGATCAACGGTATACGGCTTAAGTTACCAGCATTGCCCCAGACCCCTTCCCAAAGACTTCATCATATGCGGTACCCAAGCGGATTTGGCTGCTCCAGGCCAAAGACTGACACGGCACAGCCGTGACAGTTGCCTTACCCAACGGCTGGAAAGCAGGCAATGAGCCAGACAGAAGTCCGTCGTGAGCCATAACCCCAGGGCATCGGCTTGGTCTTCTGCCGCTCTTCACTCTCTGAACACACACCAAAATTACGAGACTTTTCGCGAAACGGTATCATACGTGTTGAAGTCTGGGCTTCTTGGGGCGCTCTCTCTGTAAGCTACTCCTGAAGCCGCCGAATGGAGCCTATTTCCAGGCGGCTTACAACAGCGCCGGAAATCTCTCCAACCTTAGAGTTAAATCTAAGGTTAAGGTTAGCCCCATGTGCCTGGCGAGTCAAGTCTTTTCTTCATTTGATCGTAGGCCGTCAGTTTCGCGGGGCGGCCGGAACGACCAGATTCTTGCGTCCAACGGATGACAAGAGGGCGCACACACAGGTGCGCCCCTACACTTTGCCCCGACACGGGTCTAAGCCCAGGCGTAGGGGCAGACCCCTGTTCAAGCCAGGGGCAGGCTCTATGTGTCTGCCCTTACAGTTCAAAGCCCCGCGAAACTGAAAGCTTACGTTTGATCTGTGGGGTTTCTCAGTGACGGGAAAGTCCGTATCAAGTGTCGATCCGGTTCGAGCCTTGGTCCTCTCGGAGGCAACCGTCTGCCCGACGGACCATCAGCGCTCGCTGTGAGATCAAGCCTGACGCGGAATGATACCCCTTGCAAGATCCGCCTCGTCATATATCAGCGGAATCGGGACTGTTTGTAGAATCAAAGGGAACTATTTACTCGACAAACTCTAGCCATAGGCTGCTGCCGGCAGTTGACGATTGTCAAATTTTGGGGCAAAAGAGGGGATCAATGCTGTCTGATCGATCCCATGTCAGAACCAATTGGGTCGGAGGTACTGAAACTGAGGAGAGAGATAAGCGCGAATTTACGAGACGGCGTTCAGATGTTGAAGGATTTGAGGGCAGTATTCACGGGGAGGGAGAGATGCTCACACTCTTTACAGAGGATTGGGAAAGGAAATTCCGTCGTAGTCTACGGCGTATTTTTGGCTCCGCCTATGGCATCGCAATGGATCCAGATTTCCTGGATTCCTGGGAAAAGCACGTAGAGGAAATACTAAATGCCACTAATGCCTCTGTTTCAAATCTAGCTCGGATGGGTTGGTTCTTGCCCCATCCTGGCAAGATGCTACAGAGGGAAATAGTCTCCGTCAGGTCGCTTCGTGACAAGAGCGATGAAGAAGTTGACGAATTTATGGGAGATTTCTACGGGGCAAGGTTGCCTGACATTGAAACGGATGTTTGTCGACGTTTTCCGATCAGAAGAAAGGTGCTTAAGTCCGCGTTTGACGCCCACCACAATGAGACCTACGACCTGTCTATACCTGTTTTTCTGGCACAAGCCGACGGGATTTTTCTGGAACTCAGTGGAACAGAAAAAGGTGTTTACAGCCGGAAGCGAGGAACTGGGGATCCCTCGTCCAAGGCTTTCATCGATCAGATGGATCTGGACGATGATTACATGGCGTCATTTCTGGTGCCGCTATGCAGACCGACCGCGCTGAATTATGGAAAGCGTGAGCGTAGGCGTAACCCGGGCTTCCTGAACCGGCACTCTGTGATGCACGGGGTATCCACAGACTACGGAACCAAAATCAACAGCCTCAGAGCGATATCCTTTCTATTCTTTATTGGGACGATCATTGACGAAGGCCCGTGAGACCCCATGAGTGCTAACCTAGTGTAGAAACAGCCGAGTCCTGGAGAGACGTTTCGAAAGTACGCCGGCAATTTATTGCCGGTTTCGCGCCTACGTCCAACTAACCGTGAGTCCCAGAGGGACGACTGAAGTTTTGTTCCTTGGTTGCAGGAATTGAGCATCCCTCCGGGACTGGGTCCGGAAGTTTTGAGGCGCATACCCTGCTCTGCGTGATACACGGTACGAAGAGGGCGTAGCATGCTACGCCCCTACGAAGACCTGCCCGGACAGCTTTTCAAATTATTGGGTCTTCTCGAATTCCTCCGCGCAAGTCAATGATTACCCAAGACCCTATAATCCCGGGGCATAGATAGTCTCCTCAAGAATCGGTTTACGCAGCCTGGGTTTCACGGCGTCCGCTATAACGAGATCGACACCACATCCGAACAGGTCTTCCAAAAAGAACTTCAGACCCATGTAATTGTCGAACGTCTTCCGCTCAAATTCCACGAGGAAATCGATGTCGCTGCTCTCGGACTCTTCGCCCCGTGCATACGATCCGAATATTCCGAGACGGCGGACCCCGAAGCTTAGGACTGTTTCTCGATTTTCTTCGGCCTTTTTCAGGATTTCTTCACGCGTTCTGCGCATGGTGCCTTTCCTCTCAAATCGTTGACCTGGGACACCTCCCGCGACAACGGCCGCCCACATACTTGCAGGATCGGGACTGGTTGTAAAATGAAATTTGGTTTCTTGCCTTCTGCGATGATTCTCTTGCTCAGCTTCAACAGAATTGGTACACGTGAGGAGTGATCCGAAGAAAGCATTCAGAAGTATTCAACGATTACCGATACAGCGGATCGGAATCTCATCCATGCCGGCGCATCCCGCGTGGAGCGCGGCGTGGACCAGAGAGGGGATTTAGACCATGACAAATCAGATGATTCGGGCTTGCGCGGCAATAGCAGCCCTGGGATTAATAACTCTTGCGGGTTGTTCCAAGACCTCGCCTCCCAAGGCCGTGGAAGTCGGGGCAAAACCCGACCTGGCCGCGCACTCCGCGGAGTTCAGGAAAGAGGTGATCAAGGTTACGGACGGCGTGTATGTGGCGGTTGGATTTGGCTTGGCCAACAGCATTCTGCTCGAGGGCGACAACGGCGTGGTCATCGTGGACACCATGGAAAGCGCGGAAGCCGCAACCGCAGTGAAAGAGGCCTTTGACCTGATAACCAACAAGCCGGTCAAAGCAATCATTTATACCCACAACCACGCGGACCATGTTTTCGGTACCCAGGTCTTGGCGGGCGGGCACAATCCTGATGTGTATTCCCACGAGAGCACCCGTTATTACCTGGATCGTGTGGTCAACGTCATCCGTCCTACCATCTACAGGCGGAGCATGCGCCAGTTCGGCGCGCTCTTGCCTGAGGGAGGAGTCATCAACGCCGGCATAGGTCCTCGGCTTCGGTTCGACAAGTCGAGCACCATCGCGCTGGTTTTTCCGACCAAGACTTTCTCAGGCGACCGCCTCGATGTGCAAATAGCGGGCATGAAGCTCCAGTTGTTTCACGCGCCCGGGGAGACCAACGATCAGATATTCGTGTGGCTGCCGGAAAAGAAGGTGCTGCTGCCCGCGGATAATTTCTACAAGGCTTTCCCCAATCTGTATGCCATCCGCGGAACCCCTTATCGGGATGTAACCCAGTGGGTGAGAAGCCTTGACAAGATGAGGGCGCTCCAACCCGAATTTCTCGTGCCGAGTCACTCACGGCCGTTAAAAGGAGCGAACAAAATCTACGCGACCCTCACCAATTATCGCGACGCGATACAGTTCGTTCACGACCAGACTATCCGGCTCATGAATCAAGGTCTCACCCCGGATGAAATCGTGGAACGGGTGAAACTGCCCGCGCATCTGGCGGGGCTTCCTTACCTTCATGAGTATTACGGCACAATGGAATGGTCGATCAGGGCCGTCTACAATGGTTATCTGGGTTGGTTTGACGGCAATGCCACAAATCTCTTTCCGCTGCCACTACAGGAGCGAGCGAAACGATTCGCCGGCCTTGCCGGAGGAAAGGACGCTCTGCTGGCCCGAGCCAGGGACGCGGTTGCAAAGAATGATCACCAATGGGCCCTGGAACTCACCGACCAGTTGCTCATCCTTAACCCGGATCTCAAGGAGGCGCGTGATCTAAGGGCCTCCGCGCTCTCCTCACTCGGCCAAAAGCAGATTAATGCCAACGCGCGCAACTACTACCTGACACAGGCGCTGGAGACGCAAAAGAAGCTCGAAATAGGTACCAGGAAAGTCACGGAAAAGGACCTGGTCCACAAAATCCCGCTCAAAGCCATCTTCAACTCCATGACCGTGAACCTGAACCCGGCCGAAAGCTCCGACACAAATACCATCGTGGGCTTCCGCTTCCCGGACACCAAAGAGGAATTCATGGTGCACGTGCGCCGGGGCGTAGCCGAGATTCAACCGCACTTCCCCAAGAATCCCCATATCACCGTGACCGTGGATTCCAATGTTTGGAAGGAGATCGTGGCCGGCATCCGAAGTCCCGCAATAGCATATGCCAGGGGCGAGGTCCGGATCGACGGGGGCGCCCTGAATCTGGTCGGCTTCCTGAAGCTGTTCAAGGCGGATTAATGCCGACGATCATGCCTATAGCTGTTGCCGAGGTTTCTGCCTGATTGGAAGGTCATTCCCGCACGTAGCCAAAATCCCCCCTTGCCTCCCTTTGACAAACGCGGTTTGGGGGGATTTCCCGGTCGCCAGGGATGAAATGGGTGGACATGTTGGATCAGTCTGACACGCTCTTAATCACGTATCCGGGCATCACCTCTTCTCTTGACCTGGTGATGATCATCATTGAATTGTCTTCAAAAGCCTTCAGAATCATACCCTCACCCACGTACCGATCCGGGATTGAAAGTCGCCTTTCCACAAAGTATGGGTCCGCCACAGGATGGGAGGGTTTGTAAATGTTGAGGAGTATTCCCTCCTTCATGCCCTCGGTTTTGCCTCGGTCAATGAACACCAGGTCGTTCTCGAAATTGGCTGTGGCTTGAGCAAAAGACGACCGGTTGGCTGAGCTTATTACCGTTCCCGTCAGTAGCCGGTGAGTCTTGGTAGGAACGATTTGACGGCGCCTGGGTGTGAACAGGCACACCTTGTCCCCCTTCTTTATCTCAAAGTAACTCTCCAGTATTATGGCCGTGGTGAGTTCGTGCCCGGTGCTGACAACCTCCAATTCCCCGACAACCTCGGCCATGTGTCCGATCTTCTTCTCAAGATTCAGCGGATGTGTCAGTGGCCCCCTGTCTCGATAGATGCCGAAACGATCCCCCACCAGAATCACTTGCCGCTTGGACGGCCGAAAACGCACGTACACCAGGTCTCTGTCAAGGTAATATTCCCTATGTGTCTCCGGCGCGGTGACTATGTATCCCCACAGGCGAGTAGGCCTGCGGCTGAGCTTGAACCTGAAATACTTCTTGTCGTACGGAATGCCGGTAAGGGGAATCTTGGTCACGAGCACTCGATACTGATCCGGAATTCCTGTGGGCGGAAGGTACCCCTGATTCACCATGTTGTAAGCGAATCTATCGTGATACAAATCTATTTTGGACCCCGGCTTAAGGGGCTCGATTTCCGGACTTGCCACAGTGTCCTTCATGCGCACCGACGGGTTCTGATTCCACAAGAAGGGCCAAAGAGCCGGGTTGGCGTAATACAGCCCCGCAATTCCATAAAGAGTGTCTCCGCGCTGCACGGTGTATTGGGCATCGGGTCTGGGAAATAGCTCGAACGCGCCCGATGCCGTCTGGAGGCAGGGAAGGAGAGTCGCGATGAGGGCCGACAGCACAATAACCCTGCACTTTGTGTTCATGAAACATCTCCTTAAGGTCTCAGGCAATAATTTGGTTTATTCTTTCCTTTTAAACACATAGTTTTATATATCTTTTTTCTCTCAGTTTGTCAAGCGTATTCCGGCCTTCCAGGTAGCCATTCAGTTTCGGGGGGGCTTCGAAGGCAAGGGCAGACACATAGAGCCTGCCCCGGATCCCGGATCGTAGTCCGGGACAGGCCCCGATCCGGGGTCTGCCCCTACGTCTCGGCCCAGACCCGTCATGGGGCACCGATTCACCTGGGCTGGATTTGTCTAGGAAGCGGGGTAGGTCCTGGTTGTGGGGACGAGGCAAGCGGGGTCGGGCAAAAGATCGAGACGAGTTCGGAGAAGGTCGAGTCGAGTATTAGTCGCTCATTCTTCAATTGAGACAGCCGTTGTTTTCGTGCCGTTGCATTGGCCCTCAGAAAGGATGCATCCCTTGTGAGCAATCTCCAGGCCGGTAGTTTTTCCATCTCTTTTTTCGTAAGAGCGGTAATCAATCCTGACCGCTCCAGTTCTCTGAGCCTCATCAATCGTTGAAGCGGGGTTGCTTTCCTGTAATCCTTTTCGATGGCCAAAGCTTCCGCGGACAGAATGGCCTCGGTTGGAACCCGGTAGTGCCAGCCCACGAGGCCTTCCTCTTTGAGGTTTTTGAGAATTTTGAGGGCTTGGACCGGCGTGGTTTTTTGGTACCGGTCGGCTCCGGTCATCAGTGCGCCCGCGTAAAGCCGAGCATAGCTGAGGGCGACCGACCAATCCACCAGCTTTTGGCTCATGAGTTTCCTCAGGAGTTCCAGTTTCTTGCGTGGCGCCGCGTCCAAATAGTCGGTTTCGGCAACCAGGTATTCGCTCACCAGAATGCGGTTGAGGAAATCCCGGGGTATTCTCAGGCGGCTGAGCTTATCGTCGTTGGTCAGATCCGCCCATCTCTTGAGTCGCTGCAGCGGATCATCCGGTTCCCTCAAATAGAGATCGGTCCAGTCAAGTATGGGAAGTGCTACGTTGGATTGTTTGAGTTTCTTGGATCTGAGCAGGTCTGCTGTCAAACGCAGCTTTTCGATTGTCTTCTTTCCTTTGAACAGAGGTGATTCAATGACTCCGGAAACAACGTCAAAAACGTCGGTTGCTTCGGCGTAACAGGCGCAAAGCGCCGTGAATCCGAGCACAGCCGGAATCACGACAAATCTGGCGAGATTCCGGTTCCGATTAAGAAGCCTTGTTACCGGAACCATTATAGTCATATATCGTAACCGTTCAACGTGAACCGTACAAGCTCCCGGAATTACGCATGGGGGAGCTACTGGGCGTAGGGCCGATTTGCGGGCCGGTTGGTGTGGGGAGCTTCATTTATAGTCCGTAGCGACCCGCCGGGCGTGGGCGTTTCGAGTAAGGTTTTGCGTCTATGCTTCGCACGGGGACACCGGGATATCGAGGGATGGGCCTACTTGGTCGAAGAGACGGATATGTCGTGGAGAACCTATTACCACCACGTCGAGTGGGCCCTCCAGCGGCGCCGGGAGCAGAACCGCTTCAAGCCCGGTGAACCATTACCATATATCAAGTGGGTACACCCGAAACGACCTGATTGGTCAGGGCGGCGTTTTCTTTTGAAAACCTCCCCAACACGTGAAACCAGATGAAATGCCCATATGAAAAAACTGCGGCAAGAACAAGACCGGCCGGCACGAAACCTGCGCCGGTAATGTCCGAAACAAGAACACCGATGATCGACGCACACAGGCACGCAAGCCCCGTTGCTACAGATATTGCGGCCAGCATAAGGTAAGGACGTCCTCCTTTCTTGATCATCATCATTGCCCCGGCGGGACTCAGAGCAAGACCCACGTTTTGTGAAGCCTGCAGAATCACCAGGCTTGCCGGTATCACAAACATGGAGGCGACAAAGATTCCCACGGTCACAACCATGAAAAGGTATCCAAGCATAGTCATGGCATTCAGGAAAAACATGATCATGAGCACCAGTGAAATTCCAACAGGAACAAGCGAGTAAACGAGCAACACGATGAAAACGCTGACCCCGTTGAGTCCCATCTCGGCAAATTTTCCGAAATTCCAGGGAGGTGGAGGATTATCCGGGAACTTCTCGCTTGTCTGCATAAGCGTTGTCAGATATCCGTAAAGCACCATCCACCCCAGAATATTTACGGGAAGTCCCACCCTGAAGTGGAAACTCAACACCGCTGACAGCACAAACGCGATTCCGAAAAAAATCGCCAGGGGTTGCCAATTGCCTGAGCCCAGCGGATAGGACATTATTCCGGGTACCTGCTCGTAGAACAGCGGCCCTTGATCCTGTTGGATCTTCTGTCCCTCGTGGTGTATGGAGTCCGGCATTTTGATCGAGGGAAGCGGCCTGGATGCATTGCTGATGTCCACGCCACCCAGTTGATCCCTGAATTCAGAGAGTTCCGCCGCTTTGACCCACGGTCTTTCCCCCATTCTCAGTGAGGTTTCCGGGCCGACCTCTCCACGCTGGATCATGGCGCTGATTTCTTCATCGGCAAACGGACCTTTGACTTCGTCCTGTGCCAGCACAACCCACTGCTTATCGGTCTCATCGCCCCCCCCCGTCGGCGCAGGGCCCTGGTCGAACGTGTGCGAGCCCACGCTGCTGGGCGTCGCGGGAACCGACGGCGCTGCTCCCGGATCCGCGAAATTCTGTTGGTCGGACGCCTGAATTGTGTCGAATACCGAGGTGGGAGCCCGAGGGGGAGACGGCGGCCCGGAAGGCGCCGTAGCCTTAGACGCGGATTTGACCTTGAACTTCAAAACCTTGCCGCATTTCTTACACTTGAAACTGACAGGCTTGTCCGTTACCGGGACCCGCAGCTTATACGTTGAACCGCAGCCGGTGCACTTGATTCGGGTCTCTCTCTTCTCCATGTCACTCCCAATTGGGGGTCGGCCTCATATGTCGCCGGAAGAATGGAAGAACACTGGTCTTCTCAACCCTCTTATTCCGAGCGCAATCTTAGAATAAAACTGTGTTCATGGGAAGCAATTTATTTTGGGGTCGCGGAACGCGACGAGATCTTCGACCACATCGAGCAACGGAACAGACCCCTCAGTTGGGCGCGGTGTACCCAAGGTGTCGAGGGGTCTACAACCCGGCGCGATCGAGGAGCCCCTTGGAGTTTTCTTCCAAGCACTGTATTGTAAGGTGAGCCCGGCTCGGGGCCTTCCCCAAAAGTAATAGTTCACCGGGCTTGAAGCGGTTCTGTGCCCGGTGAGGATGGAGGGGGAGACTCATATCCCCCTCCAAACCTCCCCCATACGTAGTTTCAAGGAGTTGTACTTGTCGCGGTGAACCCTTACCCCCAAAAAACACTGGAGGCGGCTTTTGATTGACTTCCACACACACACATATTTCAGTGACGGAGTCCTGGGTCCGAGCGAACTTGTCCGACGGGCACTGGTAGCAGGTTATCGGGCCATAGGAATCGCAGACCATGTGGACGATTCCAACCTTGACTTCGTGTGTCCCAGGATCGTCAAGGTTGCCCGGGAACTGAACGATTTTCAGGAAACCCTGGTGATCCCCGGGGTGGAAATCACTCATGCTCCGCCCGGCAGGACAGGGGACTTGGTGACCCGTGCCCGGGAACTCGGGGCCGCGCTCGTTGTCGTTCACGGGGAATCACCCGTGGAACCCGTCGCACCCGGCACGAATCGAGCAGCCATAGAGGCGGGCGCAGACATACTGGCCCATCCGGGGTTCATAACTCTTGAGGAAGCAAAGGCCGCGGCACAACAAGGGGTCTTTCTGGAGATAACCTCCAGACGCGGACACAGTCTCACCAACGGCCACGTGGCGAGGATCAGCGCTGAAGCGGGAGCTGCACTGGTTGTAAATACGGACTCCCATGCCCCCGAAGACCTGATAAGCCGTGACTCTGCTCTCAAAATCCTTATGGGCGCCGGGATGACCCTGAAAGAGGCTGAAGCCGTGTTTCGGAACAACGAGACCTTATTTCAGAGTTTGAAAGAGAAACTTGCACAGAGCAATTGAAGTAATGACCAAACCTTCAGTGTCTAAAACAGGAAGATCTCGGCTCAGCCCGATTTTCACCGCCATAATAGTTGCGGCTTGGCTGGCTCTGGTGGTTTTACTGGTGAAGGATCGTTATTTCGCGGTGCCTTCCGTGATCTCCGACTCCTTGCAGATAGCCGCGGTGGAATCGGACGACTGGTTCATAATTCGCATCAGGGGCGCCTATTCCGGCTTCGCTCGATCCAGGCAGATCAGGAGCGACGATCACTGGACCATCCGTGACGAGCTGAACGTCTCTTTGAATCTGCAGGGCCGTATCAAGCCCATATCTATTGTGAGCCAGTCGGATGTGGATGACCGGTTCAGGCTGATGTCGTTCAGTCTAAGGGTTTCGTCGGGCATAATATCCTTCCAATTGCAGGGCCGGGTTTCGGGGGACCATGTCATCATCGAGCGTCCCGGAACCCAGGGCGGTGGAACCCGCAAACTCAGACTGCGTGAACGCCCCCGCATCACGCGCTCGCTGGGATTGCCCCTGCCGCTGACCGGTTTGAAGGTGGGACAGATCATCCGACTGCCGATTTTTGATCCGGTGGAAGGGGGTAAGTCGGACGCGACCATCAGGGTTCTTGAACAGGCTGATCTGCTCATATCAGGACAGAAGTTTGCAGCATGGCGCGTTCGTGCCGAGTATCGGGCCATGGAACTGGTCATGTGGATTGACGATGAGGGAAGACTTCTGAAAGGGATCATGCCTCTGGGGATCACGGTGATCCGATCTACCAGGCGTGAGATATCCCGCTGGATGAGGACCACAAGGAAACTGCCCGACATGCTCGTGCTGACCGGCGTCCCTCTTGAGGGGTCAATTCCTGACCCCAGGAACCTGAAACTGCTGCGCTTGAAGGTCCAAGGGGCCCCGGACCTGCACATCCCCACTGATGGACTCCGACAAACCCGCGTTGGTGACGAACTGGTGATAAAGAGGCGCAAAATTCCTGAAGCGAGCTATTCTCTCCCTTGCGCTGACAAGAAAATGGCACGATTCCTGGAATCATCTCGTTTCATTCGGAGCGATCATCCCAAAATCATGGAAAAGGCCCGGGCGATCGTGGGGGATGCAAAGGATCCTATCACGGTAGCCGGACTCATAAACCAGTGGGTTTTCACGCATCTCAAGAAGGTCCCCACTCCCTCGGTTCCCGACGCGTACACAGTGCTTCAAACCAAGCAAGGAGACTGCAACGAACACGCAATCCTTGCCGCTTCCCTGGCACGCGCGGTGGGGCTCCCCTCACAAGTTGTCGTGGGGCTGGTCTACGCAAACGACGGGTTCTTCTATCACGCGTGGGTGGAGTATTGGGCCGGGAAGAGGTGGGTCACAGGCGACCCGCTCATGAACCAGCTGCCCGCAGACCCCACACATGTGGCGCTCATTTACGGAGATGTGGACAAACACCTTAATGTGGTATCGTTCCTTGGTCGGTTGAAACTGAAAGTCGCAAAGGCAGAATAACCGGCACAACGAATTTCCGAAAGCGGTATTATACCAGACAACCGACTCTTTCTATGCCGCCGCGCACTGGAAATGGATTCTACGGCCGGAACCCTCCTCCCTCGACGGAAGGGGGTATAGGCGTTAACTTATACCAGTTCTCGAAAGTTTTCACGGATTCGCAGACTGGAAAGTCTGCGCCACAGGAAGAAGTTTCGGAGGAATCCGGAATTAATTTCGAGAATCGCTATAGACCGTGCTGACGAGATGTTCCGGAGGAACACTGGATAGTAACCCGGCGATTCATCGCCGGGTATGCCGTGCCTGCCAACCGGCCCGAGTCCCGGAGGGACGGCTGAACTCCGACGAGCAGGGAAGGAATTTCAGTCGTCCCTCTGGGACTCGGGAGTTGCTTTGTAAGGACAGCGTACCCCGGAATGAATTCCGGGGTTACTATCAGGAGTCCCTCCGGGACTCGCAGTCTGTTCACCAGGTTAGCGCCGAATCTCAATGCGCATCACTATACCAGGTTGATTCACCATGATAAAAATAGACAATCTCTCCAAGCGGTTCGGAAAGACACTCGCGGTTGATCATATCAGCCTCCAGGTTCCTCCGGGCCAAGTCATGGGATTCCTCGGGCCCAACGGAGCAGGGAAGACCACCACCATACGCATGCTTGCCGGCCTCATGAAACCAGACACAGGCACTATAATCCTCGACGGGCACAAACTGGATGAAGAGCCTGAACAGGCCAAAGGGATCACCGGTTTCGTTCCGGACAGACCCTACCTGTACGAGAAACTCACCGGATGGGAGTTCCTGGAATTCAGCGCGGGAATCTACAGGGTCTCCAAAGACGAACTCGAAGAACTCGGAATGCGATACCTTGAGATGTTCGATCTGCTCGACTGGAAAGACGAACTCATCGAGGGATACTCGCACGGTATGAAACAGCGCCTAATTATCAGCTCCGCGCTTCTTCACAGTCCCAGGATCTTTATCATCGACGAGCCCATGGTGGGACTGGATCCGAGAGGAGTGCGACTGGTCAAGAACCTCTTTACGAGCATGGCCCAATCCCACGGTATGGCGGTTTTCCTTTCCACACACACACTCGCCGTGGCCGAGGAAATCTGCACCATGATCAGTATCATCCACAAAGGGAAGCTCATCGCATCCGACACGCCCGAGAATATCAAGAATACCATTGCCAGGACTCGTGGAAACCTGGAAGAGGCTTTTCTCAAACTCACCGAACCGGATGAAATGGACAGCCTCAAGAGCAGCCTGGGAATCGGGAAGCTGATCTGATACCGCTTCGCCATTTACAGCAAGTGTCAAAAGAGTTGACCGATATTTCAGATACGGTTCCTGTGCTCACAGTGAGGAAATCCCCCCAACCTCCCTTTGCTAAACTGACTCTTGCCCACACGTGAGACAGTGGGTATCGCTACCACCTGTGATTCCGGCCAGTTGGCCGGCAGGTGAAACTGTCCCCCGGGGCAAAGAGGGCGACGCATGCGTAGCCCCTACAGCGGACCCCCCGCATCAATGCCCTCCGGCCGAAGCCCCGGACCAGTGAACAACGGAAAGCACTTTCATATTTCGTTGTCGCTTTCTTGCGATGATAGTTGGTATTACTCTTTTGTCTCTGCCGCTCTTGCGGGGCAAAGGAAATTCTGTTAAGGTTTGGCAATCAAAGGACGGCAAACTGTAATATATTGATATCACGGGCCAATAGGAGCAAAGGAGACACATATGAAGAGATCCAGAACTAGAGGCGCCCTATTGTTCATTGTGTTGCTGGTGCTCGGTTTTGTGGCCCTGGTCGCGGGCTTGTCTCTAGTTGTAGGAGATGAGGACGACTCAGGTCTGGCTGACCTCTTCTCACTTGGAAAGAAGATCGGTGTCGTGAAGGTGGAAGGCACGATCATGTCGTCTCAGCCCATACTAAAAGAACTCCGCAAATTCAGTAAGAAATCTTCTGTCAAGGCAATACTGATCCGAATCGATTCTCCGGGTGGAGCGGTGGCGCCTGCCCAGGAAATCTACCGTGAAATCGGGAAGATCAAGAAGAAGAAGCCAGTGATAGCCTCCATGGAGACCATTGGAGCGTCCGCGGCTTATCTCATTGCCAGCAACTCGGATCGCATAGTCTGCTCCCGGGGCACGATCACGGGCAGTATCGGCGTGATAATGATGCTCCCTGAAATACACGAGGCGATCAAGCGAATGGGCATAGGCGTAAACGTCATAACAGCCGGCAAGTTCAAGGACATGGGCTCCGCTGTTCGGCCGCTGAGGGAAGATGAACGCAAGTATCTGAAAGCTTTCGCGAAAGAAGTACACGAACAGTTCATCAGCGCGGTGGCTACGGGCCGCAAGGGCAAGATCGAGCGAGAAAAGCTGAATTCCGTTGCGGACGGAAGGTTCTTTACGGGTGAAAAGGCCAAGGAACTCGGACTGGTGGACTCACTGGGAAATTTCTACGATGCAGTGAAAATTGCCGGCACACTGGGCGGCATCGAGGGTGATCCAAAGCTTGTTTATCCGGAGAAAGAGTGGGATAGCTACCTGGACACGTTTTTTGAATCTGCTGCGAGCGCAGTGGCCAGGGCCGTGAGCAGGGCGTCGCTTGGCGGCTTAACGCCTTCGTTTCGATAGACAGACGCAATATCACTATGGAATGGAGAAGGGTTGATGGTTTTGAAAGAGTCTCTCACCTTTGACGATGTGATCCTGGAACCCGGTTATTCCGAGGCTCTTCCCACGGAGGTCGATGTGAGCACTCGACTTACGCGGGAAATCTCTCTGAATGTCCCTGTGCTGAGCGCGGCAATGGACACGGTCACCGAGTCGCAAATGGCTATCAGTCTGGCCCGACAGGGAGGCATGGGAGTGATACACAGGAATCTCTCCGTCCGCGAGCAGGCCAGGGCCGTGGACCGTGTCAAGCGCTCGGAATCCGGCATGATTCCTGACCCCATAACTGTCAGCCCCGAGCAAAAGATATCGGACGCGTTTGAGCTCATGCGAAAATACGGTATTTCCGGTTTGCCGGTCACCGTGGCCGGGTACCTCAAAGGAATACTTACACACCGGGACCTGAGATTCGTGGACAACATGGAGATCAAGGTCCAGGACGTGATGACTCATAAGAACCTCGTTACTGTCGACGAGGAGATCAGTGTGGAAGAGTCCAAAACCCTGCTCCACCAGCATCGCATCGAAAAACTGCTCGTGGTCGACTCGGAATTCCGCCTGAAGGGTCTGATCACCATCAAGGACTTGCAGAAGGCCATTACTTTCCCCGACGCGGTAAAGGACAAGTTGGGTCGCCTGATTGTTGGGGCCGCAATCGGGGTTGGGGAGGATCGGGACGAAAGGGTAAAGGCCGTCAGGGACAGGGGCGCAGATGTAGTCTGCGTTGACACCGCGCACGGCCACTCAAAGAACGTGGTGGACGCTGTGCGTGAGATAAAGATGAAGTACCCGGATTTACAGGTAATAGCCGGCAATGTGGCCACAGCGGAAGCTGTTGAAGATCTGGCAAGAGCAGGCGCTGACGGCATAAAGATAGGAGTGGGCCCTGGGTCCATTTGTACCACCAGGATGGTGGCAGGTGTGGGCGTGCCTCAGATTACGGCGATCATGGACTGCGCGAAGAAGGCGCGAGAATTTGACATTCCGATAATCGCGGACGGCGGAATCAAGTTCTCCGGTGATGTAACCAAGGCAGTGGCCGCGGGCGCGGACACCGTGATGATCGGCGGTCTGCTGGCCGGAACTGATGAAAGCCCGGGCGAGACCGTGCTCTATCAGGGCAGGTCTTACAAGGCGTATCGAGGCATGGGTTCCCTCGAAGCAATGAAAGAAGGTTCTGCGGATAGGTATGCCCAGCACAAGGGTGTGCCCGACTTCAAGCTGGTACCCGAGGGCATAGTGGGAATGGTCCCCGCCAAAGGTCCGGTGGCGGACTCGATCAATCAGTTGGTCGGGGGGCTCAGAGCCGGAATGGGGTACGTCGGGGCTCGCACCATAGGGGAACTGCAAGAGAAGGCCAAATTCATGCACATAACCGCTGCCGGGCTCAAGGAATCCCACGTTCACGACGTGGTCATAACAAAGGAAGCGCCAAACTATCGGCCGGAGCCGTGATACCACGGCTTGTAACGGGCGCGGTTGCCGATACTGACTCACATGCCTCAAGATCGAGGTACGACCAAGTCTAGAAGCCCTTTCCGCATCTTCGTCCTCCTGAATTCTGAACAGAGGAAATAGAATGATTCGATCTTTGGTTTTCGGCGCCACAGGGTACACCGGGATAGAACTTGTTCGGCTTCTATCGGCTCATCCGGATGTTGAGCTTGTGGGAGGGAGTTCGCGCCAATGGGCGGGAAAGAACGCCTCGGACGCGTTTCCATTCATTTCAGCGCCTGAAGATTTCCCCATATTTTCCCTTGAAGATCTGCTCGCGGAACCACAAGCCGAAGTGGCGTTCTTGGCGCTGCCTCATGGCGGATCAGCGTCTACCATCAGGCCTCTTCTGAACTCAGGCCTAAAGGTGGTGGATTTGTCCGCGGATTGTAGGCTCCACGACGCGGGCGTGTACGGCCAATGGTATGGCGAGCACAGTGATCCGCAAATCCTTCCCAAGGCAGTGTATGGTCTTCCGGAAATACACAGGGACGCGATCCGCAAATCGCACCTCGTTGCCAATCCCGGTTGCTATCCCACGAGCGCAATTCTAGGAATCGCTCCGCTGCTGAAGCGTGATGACGTAGACACTACACGCCCCATTGTGGATTCCAAATCCGGAATATCCGGGGCCGGCCGAGGAGCCAAGCTCACAACCAGCTTCTGCGAAACCGGCGAGGGATTCAAGCCCTACGCAGTGATCGGCCACAGGCATATACCGGAAATGGAGCAAGAGCTGTCGGAGCTGGCCGGGGAGAGCATAAAGGTGCGATTCACGCCGCACCTGATACCTGCCTCACGGGGCATGGTGAGCACCATCTATCTGCCGCTGAAAGCTGATGTCGCCTCGGAAGAGCTTCGGCAAGAATACGAACGGTTCTATTCCGATGAGCCGTTTGTTAGAGTTCTCCCGGCAGGATCATTTGTGGACACCTCCTATGTCCGGGGTTCCAATCTGTGCTTGATTGCAGTGGAAAAGGACGAACGAACAGACCTTTTGATCGTCATGAGCGCCATAGACAACCTGGTCAAGGGCGCCTCTGGAGCAGCCGTGCAAAACATGAACCTTATCATGGGGTTGGATGAGACCGCGGGACTGCGTGCACTCCCGATGTTTCCTTGACGGTAATGGTTCACCGGGCTTGAAGCGGTTCTGCGCCCGGTGAGAATGGAAGGGGCGACGCAATTGGAAGACGGAGAGGTGTGCCGCGCTTTTCTGTCACGTACGAGTGGGAATAGAGTACAATTTGCGAATCGAGCACTGGATTGCGGGTGTAACGAGGTGTGAAGACCCCCTCACCCTAACCCGCCCCCATTTTGGGGGAGAGGGGACTCCTCTTGCCCCCTCTCCCTCTGGCAGAGGGGTGGGGTGAGGGATTTCCGGATAAACGGCGCCGACAAATTCGCACAGCACACGACGGAGAGAAGGATGTCCCCAAAAGAGAAGAATGTTGGAGTGGATCTGGGATTGACGGATGAAGAGAAGCAGGAGCTCCATCGCATCGCCAGAACGGTTATTGAGAAGAAAACCCGTGGTGAGGAGGTTCCGGGCTTCTCTGCTTCCACGGAGAAGCTCACGGAGCCCCGGGGCGCGTTCGTGTCCCTGTATAAGAAGGGAATGCTCCGGGGATGCATAGGTTCGATCTACCCTGAAGAGCAACTCTACAAGGTAATTGAAGATATGGCTGAATCAGCCGCGTTTCGCGATCCAAGGTTTCGGCCGATCGCTGAGGAAGAACTACCGCATCTGGACCTGGAAATTTCGGTGCTGACTCCCCTTGAGCGAATCCACGATCCCGAAGATGTGGAAGTGGGGCGCCACGGCATTCTTGTTCGCAAAGGACCCTATTCAGGCTTGCTCCTGCCTCAGGTTGCTACGGAAAGGGACTGGAACAGGATCACTTTTCTCGAACAGACCTGTAGAAAGGCCGGCCTGGAAGCCGACGCATGGAAGGACAAGGAGGCCGAAATATATGTCTTCTCAGCCGATGTCTTCTAATGAAGCGCCGGAACACCGCAACCTGAACAAGAAAGCTGTGGCCCTGTTTTCAGGCGGGCTGGATTCATCCCTCGCGATCCACCTGGTTATGCAGCAGGGCATTGATGTTACTGCACTTCACTTTACGTCCTTCTTCTCTCCATCGGGCGTATCGGATGATAGGTCTCCTGTTGTGGTCGTCGCGCGGCAGTTGGGCGTGAACCTGGTTTTCCGGTCCAGGGGAGACGATTTTCTAACTGTTATCCGCAACCCCCGCCACGGGTACGGAAAGAATCTGAATCCCTGCATAGACTGCCGCATTTACACCTTTATTAAGGCCAAAGAGATGCTCGAGGAGATCGGCGCCTCTTTCATCGTCACCGGCGAGGTGGTCGGCCAGAGGCCCATGTCCCAGAGAAAGAACACCATACGAATGATAGAAAAGCGGGCCGGATGCGATGGGATTGTGCTACGACCTCTCTCCGCCAAGCTGCTCCCTCCAACCATTGTGGAGGAGGCGGGCATGGTCGATCGGGAGCCGCTCCTGGACATAGCCGGTCGAGGCAGAAAGACACAACTGCGCCTTGCCGAGGAAATAGGCCTTCAGGGATACGCTCCTCCTGCCGGTGGATGCCTGCTGACCGACCGGTCCTATTCGGGGCGCCTGAGGGACCTGTTCGAAGATGAGAAGGAGGTCTCTCATGAGGAACTGCAACTGCTCAAGACCGGAAGACATCTGCGATTGAGACCAGGTTTGAAAATCGTGGTTTCTCGACGGGAAGAAGAGAACCTGCGACTGAAGGAAATGACGGCTGCGGGCACAATATACTTCCCCATCGACTTCCCCGGGCCTCTGGTTATGGTTCATGGTAAAGCTGAGCCCCAGGAGGAGATTCTGATCGCAAGTGTTCTGCGCAGGTACTCAAAAAAGGACGCGCGAAAGGAATGGATCGGAATCATGGAGCCCGAATCAGGCGAACGTCGTATCCAGGTCACTGATGTCGCTGACGACCAATGGATCCAGGATCACATGATCTGACCGCGCGCGGTTCGGGAAAGCCGTGCGGGCCATGAAAGGAGACAACATTGTACTGTCCTCATTGCGGCGGAGATATCGACGCGGCCCGGGACCAACGGTTTTGCCCGTTCTGCGGCCGTCCCATCGAAGCGCGGGGCCCGCATGACGAGAAAGCCCCCTTCCCCGGCTCCGAACGGCAATATTGCCCGTGGGAAGACCAGGAGAATCTCGGGTTCGTACAGGGCATCGTGGATACCGTGCAGGCCAGTATGTTTCATCCTGCTGATTTCTTTTCCCGGATGCCCAAGACCGGAGGGTACTTGTCCCCTTTGCTCTACGCTCTCATTGTGGGTACTGTGGGGAGCATGGTGGGCTTCTTGTGGGGATTTGTTATCGAGTATCCATTCTCCTCAGGTGAACATCTCTCAGGCGGCATCGCCATATTCGCCGGCCTGGCAATACCGGTGATGATTCTCGCGGCGCTCTTCATTTCCGCTGTGGTGCTCCAAGTCTGCCTGTTCGTGCTCGGCGGTGCAAACGAAAACCTGGAGGCCACCTTCCGGGTAGTCTGCTACTGCTCGGGACCTGAACTGTTGAACATAATCCCAATTGTGGGGGGACTCATAGCGCTTGTCTGGAAGATCTACATGACCGTTGTCGGCCTAGCCCGCGTCCACCGCATAAGCGTCCCGATAGCCATTGTCGCGCTCATACTACCGTCCATCCTGTGCTGCGCCTTGGCAGTGGGCGCGCTGTTGCTGGCCTTGCCCGCATTGGGGCTCTTCTGACGTTACGACATTGGTTCAGTATCGACACGCTCACAGTGTTTTACCGGGGGATAAGGAGGAGACATACATGGATTTCAGGCTCACTCCGGAGGAACAGTCGTTCCAAAAGGAATTTGCTTCGTGGTTGGAGAAAAACCTTCCCGATGGCTGGGATGACGGCCCTCGTCGTCTCTACGACTCCTGGGATGAATATTCAGCGCTTCATCGTGATTTCCAGAAGCGGCTCTTCAATGCCGGGTACGCGGGCATGCAATACCCCAAGGAGTACGGAGGACAAGGCCGAGGCCTGATGGAGGAGATCATTGTTAACGAGACGATCGCCTCCACCTGCATGGAACTCAAGATACCCGGGGTCATAACCTTCGGTATGGCGGTTCCTACCATGCTCTTCTGTGGCACAGAGGAACAGAAGCGGGAATTCATACCGAAGTGTCTCGACGGGACACACGTATGGTGCCAGGGATTCAGTGAACCCAATGCGGGTTCGGATGTGGTCAACGTTTCTACCCGAGCAGTGAAGGAGAACGGCCGTTATGTTGTGAATGGTCAGAAGATCTGGACCAGTTTTGCTCACATAGCCGACTATTGCATCCTGCTGGTGCGCACCGATCCCAAGGCGCCCAAGCACAAAGGGCTCAGTTATCTTCTCTTGGACATGAAGTCTCCGGGAGTGGAGGTGCGGCCCATCAGACAGATTACCGGTGACGCCGAATTCAACGAAGTCTTCATGGAAGACGTGCGGGTTCCTGCCGAGATGCTCGTGGGAGAGGAAGGTCAGGGCTGGCGGATCGCCATAACCACGCTCATGTTCGAACGTGCCATGGGGGATGCCATAATGGGCGGAATGTTCACCAGGAACGTCCGTAACATGACTCGGATGGCAAGGGAGACAAAGCGTTCAGGCAGACCGGCCCTGGATGACCCCATTTTCAGACAGCAGCTTGCCCAGTCCTATATTGAGACCATGGTACTGAAGTGTCACGGTTATCGCAGTCTCAGCCGGATGCTCGGCGGCGGGATCCCCGGGCCGGAGGGCTCAATCGGCAAGCTCCTGTGGAGCGAGTCAAACCAGAGGATCTGCGAATGGGCGGTGGGCATGCAGGGCCCCAACAGCCAGATCATGCGCGGATCGAGGTGGGGGATTCAGGACGGGACTTGGCAGCACCAATATCTGAGATCCAAAGGGAGCACCATAGAGGCCGGAACTTCCGAGATTCAGCTCAACATCATCGGTGAGCGTGTCCTGGGCCTGCCCAAAGATGTGACCAGAGCCTCCAGGCAGAAGGAGAGTTGAGCCAATGGACGTGAGATTCAGTGATGATCAGAATGAGATAGCCAGGCAGGCGCGACGTTTTTTCGAGAATGAATGCCCCATAGACTATGTCCGGTCCATGTTCGAGGATGAACGGGGATTCACGGAAGATCTTTGGAAAAAGATGGCTGAGATGGGATGGATGGGCATGCTCATACCCGAGAAATACAATGGACTCGGCATGGATCTGGTGGATCTGGCCGTGGTTATGGAAGAGATGGGCCGAGCCCTGTTCCCCGGACCGTTCTTCTCAACGGTATTGCCCACGGCTCAGGCTGTGGTGGAAGCCGGATCGGATGGGCACAAGGCCAAGTACCTCCCCGCCCTGGCCGCGGGCGAAATGCGCGGAGCCGCGGCCCTGCAGGAACCGGATGCCGGCGCTGACTTGGGCCACATCCAAATGGAAGCTCGATCCCACGGCGACGGGTTCGTGCTCAACGGCACAAAGCTCTTTGTGCCGGATGCCCACTGCGCTGATTTCCTCGTTTGTCCGGCGCGCACAACAGCGGGAGATGACCCGTCTCAGGGCATCACTCTATTTCTCGTGGATCCAGCCGCGGACGGGGTTTCAATAACGGTTTTGCCGACAATGGACGGCACCCGCAAGCTTTGCTCAGTGGAATTCAAGGATGTTCAGCTTGGTCCGGAAGCCACTATGGGGGAAGCGGACCAAGGGTGGGCGCCTCTGCGCCGTGCGCTGCAAAAGGCCCAGGTGGGACTGTCTGCTGAATGCGTGGGAGGCGCGGAACGGGCCATGGAGATCGCGGTGGACTACGCCAAGATCCGCGTTCAATTCGATCAGCCCATCGGATCTTACCAGGCGATCAAACACCGCTGCGCCCGGATGTTCGAGGATGTGGAAAGCGCTCGATCAATCCTGTACTGGGCCGCCTGGGCTCAAGACCACGGCGAACCCGATGAAGCCGCGCTCTCAGCTTCAGCGGCAAAGTCATATTGCTCGGAGATGTTCACAAGAGTCTCCACAAGCGCAATACAGGTCCTCGGAGGGACCGGTTTCTCCTGGGAGCATGACATACACCTGTACCTCAAACGGGCCAAAGCCAATGAAATGGCGCTCGGTGATCCCACGTACCACCGTGAACAAGTAGCTGAAATGCTGAGCGCCAAGTGGTGAGTGGGATCGGAAGAGGACGGAAAGAGGAAGTAAGACAGTAGATAGGTGTGGGGGGGAAATATATTTTGCATTTAAGGTTGATCCGCACTATTACAGCGTGCAATTATGCGCGTAGTTTTTTTGGACGGAGCGAGGGAACCTGGTAAGCAATGTCGAATCCAGTCATGAAACAGCCCAGCTTGTTTCCGGAGCAGAGTGAAACCGCCCCGAACTCAACGACTTCGACGTTCGCGGACAACCTGACCATTCCTGTCCATAGGTGGTTCCGGTACTCCGCCGGGTTTTCAGCGCTGTGGGTGAGAGAGGTCATCCAACGCGAGAAAGTCAAAGGGCGGGAGAGAGTCTTAGATCCTTTTGCCGGCTCAGGTACTGTGCTTCTGGAAGGAGAATTCTCTCACATTGATGCTGTTGGAATCGAGGCGCACCCTTTTGTGTCGCGCATTGCTGGGCCAAATTTTTTATGGCATGAGAAACCTACGAAGTTCCGTGAGTATGCTCTCTCTTTGTTGGAAAAAGCTTCAAAACTGGACGGGGCTACCACCGGGTATCCCAAATTAATTCATAAATGCTACCCTCGAGAGTCTCTTCTACGGCTGGATTGTCTGAGGAAGGCGTGGGAGTCTCAGGCGGACGGCTCACCGGTATCCGAGCTCAGCTGGTTGGCTTTAGCATCCATTCTGAGGGAGTGTTCCCCGGCAGGAACCGCCCCCTGGCAATATGTTCTGCCAAGGAAGAAGAAGGCTAAGGTACTTGATCCGTACAGAGCCTTTCATGCCAAGATCTATTTGATGAGCGGTGACATGTCATGGCGTCAATCCAGATCCGTTGACCGACGCGCAGTCTTATATCAAGAGGACGCAAGGGCCTTCCCATCGGTTCCTGATTCATCGGTTGATCTTGTGATAACTTCGCCTCCTTACGCAAACAACTATGACTATGCAGACGCGACCAGGCTTGAAATGAGTTTCTTCGGGGAAGTCCAAGGATGGGGAGATCTTCAAGAGTCTGTCAGAAAGTACCTGATCCGTTCGTGTACGCAACACGTTTCCAAGCTGGATGGAAAGACTTCTGAAATGCTCCGGAACCCGCTCATGGAACCCATTCGACCGGAGATTACTGAGAAGTGTAGGCTGCTGGAAGCCGAGAGAGAGAATCACGGCGGCAGGAAGGCCTACCACACCATGATTGCAGCCTATTTCGGTGACATGGCCAAAATGTGGGTTGAGTTACGCCGAGTAACCGCTCAGGGAGGTTTGGTTTGTTTCGTCATAGGGGATTCCGCCCCTTATGGGATACACGTCCCGGTTGATCGGTGGCTGGGGGAGTTGGCCGTCGCCGCGGGCTTCCATTCGTTCAAATTCGAGAAAACCAGGTCACGAAATGTCAAATGGAAGAACCGCAAGCACCGAGTTCCGCTCCACGAAGGCAACTTGTGGATAAAGGGTTAGCCGATGGCCGAATCTCCTGCCCACAAGTTTGGTCAAATCATCGGTGACACCTTGGAGGTCGCAATTGGCCCGCTGTTCACGGACGTGGCCCGGAAGCACAAGCTTTATCTGGACAGGAAGGGACCCAGACCCGCAAGAAGCGGCAAGAAGGTCTGATGGAAGGATAAACACGGCAACGTACATGATCTGGATTACGTCTTGGAACGCGGTGGCAGTCCCTCGGAAATCGGTGTGCCCGTGGCCTTCATTGAGTCCGCTTGGAGGCGTTACACAAAACACTCCCGGAACAAGGCTCAGGAAATCCAGGGCGCCATTCTACCTCTTCAACGGACCCACCACCGAGCTGCTCCTTTTCTCGGAGCGGTGCTCGCGGGCGTGTTCACGGCAGGGTCTGTAGACCAGTTGCGGTCGCTCGGGTTCTCGGTATTGCATTTTCCCTACGACACTGCTGTGAGGGCCTTTGCAACTGTGGGAATAAACGCATCCTATTCGGAAGACACGTCGGATAAAGATTGTGCAAAGAAGGTGAAGCGTTGGGAAGCGTTGTCTGAAAAACGTCGGAAACGCGTTGCCGCGGCTCTCGTGGATCTCAACAGGGAGGAAGTAGACAAGTTCATAGGGAAGCTGACCCGCACTATCAGGAGACACATATCACCGATCCGCGTCCTTCCGCTCCACGGGACGTCGGCGGAATATCCGTCGCCCGAAAAGGCAATCAATTTCATCCAAGAATACGAAGAAGGTTCCAATTCTCATCCCTTTGTGAAATACGAAATAGCGATTCTATTCAACAATGGAGACAGAATAGACGCAGTGTTCCGGGACAAGCTGGATGCCGTACAGTTCCTTCAAGAATATCAAGGTCCGTCATTGTCTCCCGCTGTGTAGTGCTGGTTCGGCTTCCGGCACAGGCTGGTCTCACGACCCCAAGAGTGTTTGAAATTCAAATACGGATCCCGGGTCCGGTGGAACCGGACGAGGCACGTACTATTTCGTGGCCGGTGACCAACCCCCTTCCCCGGTAATTCCGTTTCTGTTTCAAGCCCCGGGAAGGCTGAACCGAGTCCATGACACTGGGAAACCGTCGGAGCGCTACCAAGATCCAAGTCCTAGGTCCGAACATTTGGAGGATCTGAAAATCGTTGCTGCCGAAGTTCGGCAGAAGAAAAAGGTTCCAAGAGACAAGATGATCAACACCATTCTGGAGGTATGTTCCCACAAGTTCTTATCTTTGCCGGAACTGGCCAATGTGTTGAATCGGTCACGAGATACGCTTCGAGTTCACTATCTAGCGAAACTGATGGCAGAGGGGCGTCTCGATCTGGAACATCCTGAGAGACTCAATCATCCCAGGCAACGATACATTACGAGGCGTGACGTCGAGTGATAGCCGAAAGAACTGCATTGGCCCCTGACCCCTTACGTGACATGACAGATGTCGGTAGACTGAAGTTGAAATGCCTGCCCGGCTAGGGCCTCCCCTCCAAGTCCATGCGCAGCGTGCGCGCTCTTGGAGTACCCGGTCCGAGGCGAAGCCACGGACCAGTGAACAACGGAAAGCACTTTCATATTTCGTTGTCCCTTATTAGGGGTGATAGTTGGTCGGAGTACCGAGCGATCAGATGAGTCACGCGCAGTGGTCGCTCGCGGTCGCAATGTGAATGTTTCAGGCCTGTCCCGTCTCGTCCTACAGTGCGGTTCAGATCCTTGAAAATACGACTCCACACTTCGGACACCGATTGCTGGAGAAGTTGGGGTCTTTCTTCTCCCCGCACCGCGGGCACAATTCCTGTGTTGATACAACGTCCACAACCGTTGAACCGCCTTTAAGGTTTGCCTGCGCGCCAGGGGCATTCGTCTCTCCGAGTTCTACTCCGGTCTGATCTTCGAAAAACGTAGGTGGCAGACCGTCTTCCGATAATCGGAAGCTCGGGCGGGGCCGGGACGAACGAGCGCCCGGGTTTTCCATACTCTCTATCAGTGCAGACGCAGCCGGTGGAGCGACTTCAACGGTTTGCAGTTCATCCGTCTTTCCGATCCTGGTGTGATACTCGTATTCCTCAAGAAATCCCTGACGTATCAGACCGTCATAAACCTTCTGCAGATGCCTGGGTTTGAGACCGTATTTGTTCATGAGAAAATCGTCGTCAGGCTGTTTTCTGAAATCAGCCAAAAACGCCTCAGCATCAATAGTTTTCTTGGGAATAGCTTTCCCCCCGGATTGTGCCGCCATTTCTTCCCGAGTTACCAGGTTGCGTGCCAACAACACGCGTTTGAGCTTATTCAGATTTCTGGCGGGGAGCCCGTGAGCCGAAATAAGTTCTGCATCAGACTTCTTCGCCTTAATATCTGCCACGAGTTGTTTGATGTTTACTCGGACCGTCTTCATTTCCGGAACTCCGTCTTACACGTCAGGGGCCGCTTGGAGGCCAGCCTCCATCTCACAATCATTGATCCGCGGCTGTCGGAAATCCGAGTGTCGGCACGACAGCCAAACAATGGGAGCCAAATACATAAGACTCTCAACGACCCTGTTGGTTCGTCAAGGTGGCCGTCAATTCTTTCGGGTCGAGTGATCGATCCCGGAAAGCGGTCGCGGTCCGCCCCATGGTTCGACGCGCCCGGCTTACGCCTCCAATGGCTTCAGTATCTTGCCGCATATCTATTGGACACGGAAAGATCTTCAGCGCAACATTGCTCACGTTCCTTGCCGAAAAGGCAGTCCGTCCGTCGGGCGCGACACCCCTAACTATTTAGTATACCATAGCCGTGTCCACGTTTGCCAACAAAACGTGAACCCGCATCCTTGACACCGGCGTCTCATTTTCCTATTCTTCGTGGATAGATCATGAGATCAATGGTTCTCGCTTGGACGTTGCTGCGCTGTCCCTCGGCAATGCGCGGCACGGGGCCGTTTATTATGTCTCAATCTCGCTGTCACGCTGTGAATGGGAATGTGCTATTCGAGTCCGGGTGAGGGGTAGCGGCTCACTGGTCTGATCGACCGTAACAAGGTCGGGCGTGCTCGCCGAAGCGCCTATGTTAAGGAGGCTGCCATGCAAATAATTGTTTCCGGGTCATTGGCCTATGACAGAATTATGGACTTTCCCGGGAAGTTCTCCGACCATATTCTGCCGGACAAGCTTCATGTTCTCAATGTCTGCTTTGCGGTAAACGGCCTTGAGGAAAGATTCGGGGGCACTGCGGGAAATATTGCCTATAATCTGGCGCTGTTAGGAGAAAGGCCGATCATTGTGGCCACCGCGGGCAAGGACTTTGACGATTATGAGGAGTGGTTACTCAAGCACGGGCTCTCTTTGGAGGGGATTCGACGGATTCCCGAAGAGATGACCGCGGGCGCGTACATAACCACCGACAAAGCCGACAATCAGATTACCGGATTCAATTCGGGCGCCATGAAGTTCCCTTCTCTCTTCCATTTCGACGGCCATGTTAGTGGGAATGCGCTCGCGATCATCGCGCCCGGCAACCTCGAGGACATGCTGTCCTATTCCAGGACCTGCAAAGAGCGAGGAATCCCATACATCTTCGATCCCGGTCAATCTATAACAGCGTTGTCGGGAGACGAGCTTCGAGAAATGACAACCGGCTCCAAGTTGTTGATATCCAATGACTATGAACTTGAAATGATTATGAAATCGACCGAGCTTGACAGAGCGGACCTGCTGCGATTGACTGATGCGATTATAACGACTCTGGGAGAAAGTGGTTCCATTGTGTACGCTGACGGAACCGAGGTGAAGGTCGCCGCTACTCCTGTTTCGCGGGTAACGGATCCTACCGGCGCGGGAGATTCCTATAGGGCGGGTCTCATAAAGGGACTGGTGACCGACAAGAGTTTGATAGAAGCAGCTCGCCTGGGATCGGTAAGCGCGGGGTACGCGGTGGAATGTCAAGGTACTCAGTGCCATTTCTTCTCCCAGGAACAATTCTGGGAACGCTACGCAAGCTATTTCGGTCCGGACGAGCCCGCGGGCGCGGCCGATAAGGCCATACGCGGTCCACGCTAGTCCAGGTGTCCGATCCGTGACTGCCGCTCGGTTGTGCCTTCTTAAGGCATGGAAGTCCAAAACGCTTCTATACAAAGGTTTTGTGTCGCGTGCAGCCGTTGAGAGCAGCGATGATGCGTTGCAGACCAGGAGGCTGAAAATGCAAGGAGATCATCCCAAGAAGCCTTTCGTGAAAGCGGAAAACACAGGGCAACGGCAGGACACGGACTTCACCGGAATCCGTGATCTTTTTCAGGACCTGGGAGTGTTGGGTGAGAGGCTGCACATCGAGCATGAAGGGAACATGTACCGGGTATCCTGTGATGAGAAAGCCTTTATGGTCTACAGGGTAAACCATGGGGCCGGCGCAAAATACGGTGTACCGGGCTGGCCGGTCTGCCTGGTCACCCCGGAAAGCGCTTTCGAGGAATTCGTGTCCCCGGGGATCGGTGACGACCACTGTGCATGTGGTATAGACCTCCGGAACTGGCTCGACATAGTTCACTATCACTGTCGGTAATAGGTTCACCGTGAACGGTTACCACTGTCGCAAATACTCCAGGTAGTTTGTCCTGTTATGGGGATCGCATCGGCCGGTTCTCTGAATCCCTCAACAGGGCTCCGAGTCGAGAGTCGGATTACGGAAGCGACCATTGATACCAACTATCATCGCAAGAAAGCGACAACGAAATATGAAAGTCTTTTCCGTTGTTTACTGGTCCGGGGCTTCGCCTCGGACAGGGTACTCCAAGAGCGCGCACGCTGCGCATGGACTTGGAGGGGAGGCCCTAGCCGGGCAGGCATTTCAACTTCAGTCTACCGACAGCTGTCATGTCACGTAAGCTGTCCGGGGCCCGCTCAATCGCCCCACGCGCAGTGGCTCCCCTCCAAACCACCCCATACGTTGACCCGTAAAGGGGTGGCTTTGTCCACGGGACTTTCATGCGAATGCGCAATCAAGAGAGTGAGATCGGTTTTCTTGGGTGCCACTGCCGGCTTGCCCAGCAGTGCTTTTTATCACTTGTTTGAACGCACATTGGTATGACACAGCATAAACTATCAGGCAAATGACTCAATTATGGCGCGCCGCACCTGATTTCATAAGGGGATAACTCTATGGGCTTAGCAGGAAGGGCTTTGGACCATTTTATCGAGAACCAGATTTTCTTTCCTGATCGTCTCATGGTGCAGACCCCCTCGGATTGGGGGCTTGATTTTGAAGACGTGTGGTTTGAAACCAACGACGGAGTGCGCCTGCACGGCTGGCTGGTTCGCGCGGACTCAGGCGGACCTCTGGTTCTCTTTTGCCACGGAAACGCGGGAAACATATCTCATAGACTGGACAATGTTCATCGTTTGCACAACATCGGTTTGAGCGTCTTCATCTTCGATTACCGCGGATACGGCCGAAGCGAAGGCCGCATTACCGAGAAAGGGCTCTACCTGGACGCGGACGCGGCGTATAGGATCGCCCTCGAAAACGCGGATCAAGACAACGAGAAACTGGTAATCTTCGGACGATCTCTGGGAGGAATCGCGGCTGTCCACATCGCTGCTTCTCAACCGTGTGCGGGTCTGATCCTTGAGTCCACTTTTCCGCATCTGGGCGCAATGGCCAAACAACACTTCCCTATACCCGCGCTGGACGGTGTGCTCGGTACACGATTCAACTCCCTGGACAAAATCCGCGCTGTGAACGCGCCCATTCTCTTTTTCCACGGTGATCGTGACGACATAGTCCCGTATCCGCTGGGGCGGGAACTTTACGAAGCCGCTCCTGAGCCCAAGGAATTCGTTACACTTGAACGCGCGGGACACAATGACACCTACTTCATGGCCGGGCAACCCTACTTCGACAAATGGAAGGACTTCACTGCCGCCCTGCCCCATCCCCGTGAATAGCCTCCTCACGAACTATGCCTCGCCCTCTTGCATGCTCGTACAGGGACGGCCCCCAGTGGACTTTGCAGTGCATCCATTTTCATACAAAAGTCCCGTGAAAGAACCACCGCTTTTCAGGTTAACGTATGGGGTGGTTTGGAGGGGAGCCACTGCGCGTGGGGCGAATGAGCGGGCCCCGGACAGCTTGCGTGACATGACAGCTGTCGGTAGCATGACGTTGAAATGCTTGCCCGGCTAGGGCCTCCCCTCCAAGGCCATGCGCAGCGTGCGCGCTCTTCGACTACCCCTGTCCGAGGCGAAGCCCCGGACCAGTGAACAACGGAAAAGACTTTCACGGTTCGTTGTCGCTTTCTAGGGGTGATAGTTGGTATGAGTTCCGGCCTTCTCGCCGACAAAAACACGAATTCTTGTAACGTTTGAAACAATTCAGCGAAGCTCCTGTCAGCATGGTTAAAAAACGCGAACAAAGACGATGCAGCACCAGGTTCACAGGAGGACCAATATGAAAAAGCTGAGTCATTATGCGAAAGCGGTTCCGGCAATCGCGGCGCTTCTCATGATTATTTTGACCGCGAACACCGGGCTGGGCGCGCCTTTGGGTCAAGGTTCGCTGGAAATCATCGAGCCCGACGGCAAACCCGGCCCTGCTTGCCCGTTGAAACACACTTCGGTCAAAGCAGAGATCTCCGGGTTCGTAACCAGAGTGGAAGTCAAGCAGGTCTTCCACAATCCGCGCGACGTAAAGATAGAGGCGATCTACACGTTCCCTCTGTCAGCGAACGCGGCCGTGGATGACATGACAATGCGAGTGGGAGATCGAGTGGTCCGTGGAATCATCAAGAGACGTGAGGAAGCAAGACGCATCTATGAGCAGGCCAGGGACAGGGGCCGGGTTGCTTCCCTTTTGGACCAGGAAAGGCCCAATATCTTCACCCAGTCAGTGGCAAACATCATGCCCGGGGAAAAGGTGGAGATCACCATCAAGTACGTGGAAACGCTGAATTACGACGACGGATACTTCAAGTTTGTCTTCCCAATGGTGGTGGCCCCGCGATTCATTCCGGGCCTTCCCTCGGGCAAGCAGGGAACCGGTTGGGCGCCGGATACCACATCAGTCCCCGACGCAAGCCGTATCACACCTCCGGTAGCCGAAAAGGGCAAGAGGGCCGGGCATGACATCGATCTGACGGTCTCCATCGACGCGGGCGTGCCCATAGAGAAGGTGGAATCAAAGCTCCATGAGGTAACCGTTGACCGAAAAGATAAGAAACGAGTAACGGTCTCCCTTAAGAACAAGAAGGAGATCCCAAACCGGGATTTTGTCCTAAAGTACCTGGTGGCCGCTGATAAGGTCCGCTCCGGAGTTCTGGCGCACAAAGACGGGAAAAACGGGTACCTGACTGTGATCATGATACCTCCAAGGCGAGTGAACCCCGAGAAGATCGCGCCAAGGGAACTGATATTCGTGGTCGATACCTCCGGTTCCCAGCGGGGCAAGCCGCTCGCCAAAGCCAAGAAAACCATGAGGTACGTCATCGACCGGATGAATCCCAATGACACCTTCAACTTCATTGATTTCAGCAATAATGCGAGAATGCTCTTCTCTGCGCCAAAGAAGAACACGCCCGAGAATCGGTCCAAGGCGCTGCGATATATCGACTCACTCCAGGGGACCGGAGGCACCCAGATGATTCCCGCTGTATGGCAAGCGTTGAGCACGCCTGCGCCCGAAAACAGGCTCCGCATAGTGACCTTCATGACCGACGGCATGGTGGGCAACGATTTCGAGATAATCTCAATGGTCAAGCGACTGCGGGATAAGAGCCGCTGGTTTCCCTTTGGAACGGGCAATTCCGTAAACCGGTTCCTGTTGGACAATCTGGCCCGCGTGGGTGGGGGTGAGGTGGAATACATCCTGCTCAACAGCCCGGGCGAAGAAGTGGCCAAGAAATTCTACAAGCGCATAGCAAGCCCGGTCTTGACTGACATCTCGCTCTCCTTTGAGGGCGTGACCCTGAAGGATGTCTACCCTTCAGTGGTTTCGGATCTCTGGTCACGCAAACCCCTGATTTTCAAGGCCCGCTACTCCAAATCCGGAAAGGGGACCATAAAGATCAAGGGCTTTGCCGGCGGCCGACCTTACGAACAGACGCTGGACGTGAACCTCCCTGACAAGGAGACCGAGAACGCGTCGTTGGCATCCCTGTGGGCCAGAGCCAAGGTGGATGATCTAATGGATCAAGACCTCATGGGAATACAGCGTCGCTCTCCAAAAAAAGAGGTAAAGGAACAGATTATCAAGGTCGCGCTGGCTCACAGGATCCTCACCCAGTTCACCAGCTTTGTCGCGGTCGAGGAAGCCGTGGTTACCGTTGGAGGCAAACCCACCAAAGTGACCGTGCCGGTGGAGATGCCTGACGGAGTCAGCAGGGAAGGTATCTTCGGGGCCGACAAGGAAATGACTGTAGCGCGCCAAGGCCGACACATCCGTTCAAAAGCCAAAGCCGGCTCCTGGTTCTCCGGAGTGTTGCCTTCCATGCGGAAAATGACGATGGGATCGACGAGAGGCGTTTCGCCCCACAAGCGTGCTCCGCAACCTGCGGCAAGCGCCCCCAGTGAGGCTCGACCTCATGAGCCCATGAATCGGACTTTCGAGGGCCGGCCCGCAGGAATCATCACGTCCAAGGACGAGATATCCGAACGCGAGGACAGGACCAAATTCGCGGCCATCGCCCGCAAGCTGTCGCCCGATCTTTATAAGCTTGTCCGGATGAAAGACAAGCCCCGGAACTACTCCAAGGGCAAGATCTTGATCAAGGACGGCAAGCTCACGGTACAGGTGTGGCTCACTAGGATCAGTGACGACATTCTGAAGAAACTCAAGGAAAAGGGCCTGAAGATAAGCTTCAAGGCCTCAACCGGAAAGCTGGTTATCGGAGAGGTGGACCTGGACAAACTTGAAGAACTGTCCAAGATCAAGGAAATCCGCCTCATTGAACCCTTTGTGAAAGCTTAATGCCAACTGACCTTTGAAAGAGTAATCCGGGGGAACCTTTTCTCGGTAGAAAGGGTTCCCCCAGACCCCATAGGCGCTAACTTACCGCTGGAATCCAACGCGTCCCGGAGGGACGCACAGATAGTAGGCCGGCAATGTATTGCCGGTTTCACTGAAGTATCTGTCATTGCGAGCGCAGCGAAGCAATCTCATTGAGTGGAAGAACCAAAGGCTGGAGATTGCTTCGTCACTTCGCTCCCCGCAATGACATCAGCTTGAATCGCTCAATTTGGGTATCAAATATTCCTCCGGAATATTCAAGCCAACGATCCTAAGTTAAATGACCCCCGGCAGAGCCGGGGGCCTACCTGTTTGCTGGTTACGACTCTCGACAGCCGGCCTTTTTTGGGATACTTTCCATACTACGCGCTCTTGGGTGGTAGCGTGGGGTGATCCGTTCCGTCGGTTCACCGACATTGTTGTGGGAACACCTATTTTCCCTTGATTGTCCGGAGTATCCATTGCTTCCTCCTGATGAATACACAATGTGGCTTGAACGGGCCCGGACCGGCAAGAATTCCGAACAGATGGAAAAGGCTTATGACCAGCTTATGAAACGGGTCAAGAAGGTCGACCCCCTGACCATTGCGGAGACGACGGATTCAAGCTTCCGTGCCGATGGGGTTCCGAGGGTTTCGATCCCGTTTCTCCACAGCTGGTTCGATCTGGATCTCCTGCCCTATCGGCTCAGAGGTGGCCATGAGGTGATCGACACCTTGCCCATGAAGGTGCTCGTGCTTCAACATATCATGGCGGCCGCGGAAAATGAGGGCACAGCAGTGAGGGTTATGCGGCAATGGATCGATTGCCGTTCATTGCAGCACGGAGCAGTGTTGGGGGCGCACCTTTCCAAAACTACCGCGCAGCTCATGAGCAGTTTTTTTTCGCTCAATGCCGAGGAACGGATGCGTCGCGCTATGGCATGGGGGGGCCGGCCCGTGGACCTTGCGGACGTGGGGCTCGTTTTCAACTTCTTCCCCCGACTTCCCGTGGCTGTGGTCAACTGGGAGGCTGACGAGGAATTCCCCGCGTACAGCAAGGTTCTCTACGACGTATCAGCGAGCAACTATATGCCCACACACGGATTGGTGGCTCTCACCGACTTCCTGGCACACAGACTGGCTGAATAGGGGGGGCGGTGAGGATAACATATTGAAAAGAGTGACCCGCAGAAAAACTGCGTTGTTGGCATCTTCATGGCGTGTGTGATCGGGCAGCCTTTGTGAAATCAAGATGTTGCGGTCTCCTGACAGTGTCCGGTCCCGCGAGACGCGGGATGGGACACTGTCAGCCAAAATCCTGAGAACAATTCAGGAATACCGGTCATTTATATTAGCCGGCGCTATAAGTGGGCGGAATTTCGCTTGTCTTGTAGAGACCGATATCTTATAATGAACAATCGTTATAAAAAAGGAGGGGCAATGCCGAAGCTGGGCATGGAACCCATTCGCACAGAGCAGGTGGTCGACGCCACAAAACGGTGCATCGTCAAAAAGGGCGTGTCCAACCTGTCTGTCAAGGACATCGCGTCGGAGGCACGCGTAAGCACCGGAATCATCTATCATTATTTCGAGAACAAGGAAGACATCCTTCTCAAGGTAATCCGGGAGGCGTTCAGGCGCTCCCACGAGCAAGTGTTGGAGAAGGTGGAGCCCATCGAGTCGCCCCGTGACAAGCTACGGGCATATATCGAGCAGTTGAGCGAGGTACCCAAGGACAATCCCGAGTTCTTCATCATTCTGCTCAATTACCTGGGGCAGGCCACGAGCAATCAGGAAATCAACCGGATAGTCACACATTTCTTTGGCAACGTAATATCCTACGTTGAAGAATTGCTTAGCACAGGGGCCGCGGCCGGAGTCTTCAAGGCCGACCGGGTGAAGAGTCTCGCGCCCATCATCGTGGCCATCGGCCTGGGGATGGGAGCGATGTGGACCATCAGTCCTCGTACCGTCGATATCGAGGAGATGGGGATGACCTTCAAGGATATCGTACGCGCGTACATCACGTAGAATGGTTCAAGGGAAGGGGTCAATGGATTTGTGGCGTTAACTATATCGAACGTTCCATATAAGGCCGGGTGCTAAAGAAAACCATGGAATAATCAGACCATTGCAGGGCATCTATCGTGAGAACTGTCAATCTATCCGTCATCGAGAACTTACGCTTGCCCCAGTGGGCCTGGCGAGCGAGGCAGAGAGAGCCTCCGCCGGGGCTACCACTGCCAAGCGTTTTTCGAAGACCGCATTGCGATATTGAAAGAGAGAGGAGAGGACTATGACCTGGAAGGCATTCTATGAGGGCATCGGTTATCCTGGAAAATGGCTCGAAGAGGCCACACGATACGGTCCCAACGACTCGTACGTCATGTACGAACCAGGCTGGGATGAGCCGCTCCCACCCATTCCACGGATCTCCATCTATGATCTTTTCAGACAAACCGCGCAGAAGAATCCAGAAAGCGCGGCCCTGGTTTTCCTTGACCGCGTGATCAGCTACGCTGAACTGGACGAGATGATAAATAGATTCGCCGGACTACTTCTCGATCTGGGCGTCAAAAAGGGTGACTTCGTGGCTACGATGCTCCCGAATTCGCCACAGCACTGGGTCGCCTTTTACGCTGCCGCCAGGATAGGGGCGGTCCACGCGCCGTTCAACGTGATGTACAAGGGCGAGGAAATCGCCTACCAGCTCGAGGATTGCGGGGCGAGAACCGTCATCACCCTTGATCTGTTCTATCCGCATTTCGCCCGCCTGAAGGAAGAACTCGGGATAGAGAATCTCATCGTGACGAACATCAAGGAATTTGCCGCTCCCGATTTTGAGGTGTACGAGACGCTGAAGCCATTCTGGGCCCATGACAAGAAGGCGATCGAAGGAACCGTAGATTTCGTGGGGGGACTAGAAGAGCACGACCCCGTGCAGGTACCCGTTGACATTGACCCGGAACAGGACATTGCCCAGATCATCTACACCGCGGGAACGACCGGCAAGTCAAAGGGAGCCATGCAGACCCATCTCAACATGGTCCACAACTCGATCACTCACACATTGATCAGCAAATGTACAGGGAAACCAGTCAACTACTCAGTATTGCCCATGTTTCACACCGGCGGGTTCTTTCTGTTTCCTCTGCCCACACTCTATCGGGGCGGCACGGTCATTACCGTGCCGATATTCGATCCGGAACATGCGCTCAAGACCATATCCGATCACAAGGTCAATGTGCTGTTCGGTTCGCCGACTCTATACCTTGGGTTACTTCAGCATCCGGCTCTGAAGAGCTTCGATTTGAGCAGCCTGGAAACCACTGCTGCCGGGGCCGCACCAGTCCCGGAGGAACTCAAGCAGGTCTGGCAGAAGAGCACGGGCATCCCACTGGCAGTCGGGTGGGGAATGACGGAACTCAACACTGCGGGCAGCTACAACCTACTCAACAAGAAGCAAAATCTTGCATCTATCGGCGTTCCCCTGGTCGGGGAGGCAAAGATCGTCGACAACAAGGGAAACGTAGCCCCCAGGGGGCAAATCGGAGAGATACTCTACCGGGGTCTTCAGGTCTCAAAGGGATATTTCAACAAGCCCGAAGACACTGAGGCCTGCTTTCAAAAGGACGGATGGTTTTGTACTGGAGACGCCGGACACCTCGACGAGGAGGGATTCATCCATTTCTCGGACAGAATCAAGGACCTCGTGATAGCGTCCGGCTACAACATAGCGCCGGTCGAAGTGGAGTATACCATCATAAAGCATCCGGGAGTCCTGGAGGCGGCTGTAGTCGGTATCCCTCACAAATACCGGGGCGAAACGATCAAGGCATTCGTCGTCCTGAAGGACGAGTTCAAGGACAAGGTTGATGAAGAGGAGATTACGGGCTTCTGCAAGGAGCGACTGGCTACGTTCAAAGTGCCGAAGATGCTTGAGTTCGTAGAGGCCCTACCCAAGAATCCCCTGGGCAAGACCCTGCGGAGAGTGCTTCGAGAGCGTGAACTAAACAAAACCGCATGATGGCGGACACTGCTTCGGGCTCGCGGCGGAGCAGCGCCAAATCAGAGGAGTTGAGGAGACTATTGGATGAGTAAAAACGTGATCTACGAAAAGAGAGGCAAAATCGCTTACGTTACCATCAACCGGCCGGAGGTCCACAATTGCATCGATGTGGAGACGTCCGACGCACTCCTAGAGGTTTGGGAGGAAGTCAAAGGAGACAAAGAGGTTCTGGTCTCTATCCTCACCGGCGCGGGTGACAAAGCTTTTTGCAGCGGGGCCGACCTCAAGAAGCTGATACCCCATATCAGAGACACCTCAGAGGAGGAAAACAGAATCCGCTCGTACCAGGGCCCGGGATGGGGCGGAATATCGGGAGGATACAAGATCTACAAGCCGATCATCGCCGCCATACACGGATATTGCGTCGCCGGGGGGCATGAACTGGCGGAATTCTGCGATATCCGAATCGCGGCGGAAAATGCGGTGTTCGGCCACCAGGAAATCAAATGGGGTCTGATGCCCGGTGATGGCGGTTGCTCGCGGCTCTGGCGGATCGTGGGACTTGGGCGGGCACTGGAAATTATTCTGACCGGCAAGCTCTACGACGCTCAAGAAGCGTACCGCATCGGCTTCGTCAACCACGTGGTTCCGAAGGGTGAACTCATGGACAAGGCGGCTGAGCTTGCCCAGGCGATTGCCGGTAATGGCCCAGTTGCACTGAGGGCAGCCAAAGAGGCAGTCCTCCATAGCATCGGCAGGCCGTTGGACGAAGGCATCATGTTCGAGACTGATACGTTCAACTACCTCTGTCGGTCGGATGACTGGGAGATCGGGCAGAAGGCATTTCTCAACGGGGCCAAAGCGATCTTCAGCGGCAAATAGGAGCCCGCTCGCCGGGCGGGCCGACCGGTAAGAGTTCACCGGGGAGGCGCCTTTTTGTAGAAAGGGCCTCCCTGCCCCCTCAATCCCAGGTCCCGCAAGACTTCCATTTTACGGGCCCTTATGCCGCTTCGCCATTTATAGCAGTTCTCGAAAGTTCTCACGGATTCGCAGACTGGAAAGTCTGCGCCACAGGAAGAAGTTTCGGAGCAATCGGAAACTACTTACGCAACCGCTATTATTCCTGAACATCGGCCGACGTTGAGCCGGTCCGGGTGTGGTACCATTAGACAGGTGGGCCGGCAGGATGCCGTTCCTACTTCTTGTCCGCGTTGGATTCCTTTGGAGCGATTTCCTTTCGCAGTTGCTCCACCCAGGGGGTGACCATTTTGCTGAACCGGGACCCTTCCGAGGAGGCGAGCAGCGCCTCAAATGCTTTGAGCGCCCCTTTCTTGTCGCCAAGGTCCTTTTGGAGGACTATTCCAAGGTTGACGAGGGCAAACGGATGGCCCGGATTGAGTTTGAGTGCTCTTCTGAAGGACTCGGCCGCATCCGATGATTTCCCCAGTCTTCGGTAGCTCACTCCCAGTTGAGTCAACACATCAGGGTCCTGGGGAGTCAGTTCAAGGGCCTTCTGGAACGCTGCTACGGCCTCGTCATTTCTGCCCGTGCTCAGATAGGCGTTTCCAAGCTGAACCACAGCCTGCACGTTTTTGGGGTTCTTTTCCAGCATCTTTTCAAGCGCGGCGATTCTCTGTTTGCCTTCAGAGAGCCGGGCTTCCCGGGCGGAAGGATGCCCCTGGGGCTGCTCACACTGGTGCTGAGCAATATCCAATTTCCACGCGGAAAAAACGATTCCTGCCACGAAACCTGCCACAAAAACTACGGGCCACATCCATAATGATCGGGATTTTTTCACCTGGCGCAACTCCACTGAATTTTGATCAAGAGTAGCACAGGTGATGCTGTCGAGGGAAGGCGGCCGGGCAACGGGGACCGGCAGGTCGTCAAGAATCTTCAGCGCACGGGGTCCATCCGTGTTAAACTTGGCCCCTGGAGGTGTGCAATGGATGATATCAAAACCAAATACAAGACTGTAATGGACGATCACTTTCCCGGGGATCTGACAATCAGCTTCGGCGATCAAACACTCGTGTACCGAAAGAGATCGTGGAAGATCTCGGATTCGGGGGGAGATCTAATTGAAAAGGGGTTGCGGTACGGTGAGAATCCAGGTCAGGAGGCCGCTCTCTACGAGCTGGTGAACGGCAACCTCATTCTTGGCGAGTGCAAATTCATAACACCGAACCTGGGCCTGGTCGGTTCCTTGAACGAAGACCAGATGCTGCAGGCCGGCAAACACCCCGGGAAGACCAATCTTACCGATGTGGACAACGCCCTCAATATCCTTAAGTATCTCATGGACAAGCCCGCTTGTTCCATCATGAAACACAACAACCCTTCCGGAGTGGCGGCTCAGGACACCACGGAAAAAGCCTATGATCGGGCCAACATGGCGGACAGAATTGCCGCGTTCGGCGGGGCCGCGGTGTTCAATAGACCTATCGACAAGGCCGCCGCGGAAATGGTTTCAGAGAACTACCTGGAGGTGGTTGCCGCGCCCGAATACGAAGAAGGGGCAATGGAGCGACTCCGCAAGCGCAAGAACCTCAGGATTCTTGCAATACCGCGCATAGACCGCCTTAAGGACTACCTCCATTTGCGGTTTGTGGACTTCAAGTCCCTGATGGACGGTGGACTCATTGTGCAGCAATCTCCCATCAATGCTATCCGTTCCGGGAAAGACCTCATTCCGGCGAGATCGACCTACCGCGGGGAGGAATTTGTGATCGAGCGCGCTCCCACGGAACTGGAGATCCAGGACATGGTATTCGGCTGGGCCGTCGAGCAAGGGGTTTCATCCAATTCCGTCATCTACGTGAAGCACGGATGCACGGTAGGAATAGGAACCGGCGAACAGGACCGCGTCGGTGTAGCGGAATTGGCCATGGTGAAGGCGTACACGAAATTTCGCGATCGGCTCTGCTTCCAACAACATGGTGTGCCGTTCAACGAACTTCAGGACAAGGATATCCGCAGACAACTCGACGCGGAGACGAGGGACATGAGAGCGGGCCTGCTAGGATCTGTGATGGTATCCGATGCGTTTTTCCCTTTCCGGGATGGAGTGGATGTTGGAATCAGGGAAGGGGTTTCAGCCATTGTGCATCCCGGGGGGTCCGAGCGGGACTTTGAGTCGATTCAGGCCTGCAACGAAGCAACCCCGCAGGTTGCCATGATGTTCACAAATCAGCGAGCGTTCAAGCATTGATACGGGCCCGTGTGCCTTCAGACACATGGGGGGTGGAGGTCTTCTGTGAATGTGTCATTGCCCCCCGCAAATGAATGGTTACCCTCTGCTCGTCAATTTGACTTGACATTCCGTAGCCATTCCGGCATGTTATATTTTTATCTCTTTGTAGGGGCAGTGAAACTGTGTTTGAATCAATTCCTTCTGCAAATCTCTCCCCGTTGGCCGGACGCGCACTGACGATGATCCGGACGATTTTCATGATCTCAGCGGTTCCAGCCCTGGGCCTTCTCCTTTTCCAGCATTGCTGTGCGGCCTCTGAACCGCGGCACGGGCCCGCCACCCGCATTGTCGTCATGAAAGCCCGGCAAGTACTGGAGCTTCATGAGAATGGGGGCAGATCCAAGACTTACAGAATTACGTTGGGGACCCGTCCCAGGGGGCCGAAGAGGATTACGGGGGACAAGAAAACGCCTGAAGGCGAATATTTCATCTGTTACAAGAGCACAGCCAGCAAGTTTCATCGCTTCCTGGGGATCAGCTATCCGGGCATCACGGACGCGCAGGGGGCCTTTGAGAGAGGAATGATATCGCTGGATCAAAGGGATTCCATAATCGACAGCATCAAACGGGCCAAGAAGCCCCCTTGGAACACCAAACTGGGAGGATGGGTCGGAATTCACGGGTACCCGAGCAATGAGTACTTAAGGAAGTGGGCGGTGCTGCTCTTGCCCAAGCCTCACAATTGGACCGACGGGTGTATCGCGATGTGGAATTTTGAAATTGAGGAACTATTTTCCAGAGTTCGGGTGGGAACTCCCGTGACCATACTTCCCTGACTCCATCAACTTATGATGCCGATTTCCTTGCCGACTCGCCCGAAGATCTCCAGGACTTGTTCCAGATCCTCCATTGAGTGGTTCGCCATTAAGCACGTCCTTATCCTCTGTTGCCCGTCGGGAACCGCGGGAACGCCGACACAGTTCGTGAACACCCCTTCCTCGAACAAGCGTCTCCAGAATACAAGGCCTCGGACATCATCCCCTATTATCAAAGGAACAATAGGTGTTTCAGTCTTACCTGTATCGAATCCCAGGGACTGGACCCCATCAAGGAAGAACCTGTAATTCTCCCAGAGCCTTTCCCGAATTTCAGGCTCGGTCTGCATCACTTCCAGGGCCGCCTGCACCGCTGCAACCGATGCGGGAGGCATGGCCGCGGAAAAGATCAGGGCGCGGGAGTTGTGCTTCACATAATGGATTACATCTTCGGCGCCGGCAACAAAGCCGCCTATTGAGGCAAAAGACTTGCTGAAGGTTCCCATGATCAGATCAATTTCGTCCGTCAAACCGAAAAAATCGGCCACGCCCTTCCCGTTTTCCCCTAGAACTCCTATCCCGTGGGCATCATCCACCATGATCCTGACGCCGAACTCCTTTGCCACGGCCACCAATTCGGGAATCGGAGCGATGTCTCCTTCCATGCTGTATACCCCATCAACAATTACCAGAACCCCATGTTCCGGGGAACAGCGCTCCAAGTTCCGGCGCAGGGATACCGGATCATTATGGCGAAATCGTTTTACCTTTCCGAATCCGAGGCGCGCACCCTCATAGACGCTCGCGTGAACGCCCCTATCTATCACTACCGTGTCGTGCCTTCCTACCAGCGGAGCGATAACCCCCTGGTTGGTCAGAAATCCGGTAGTAAAAACCAGGGCCGATTCCTTGCCCATGAAACGCGCCAGGTTCTCTTCCAACTCCTCATGAATGTCCAATGTGCCGTTTAACAGTCTGGAACCGGAACAGCTGGTACCGTATTCCTCGAGTGCCTTGACCGCCGCCTCCTTCACCTTGGGGTGGTTGGTAAGCCCCAGGTAGTTGTTTGAGCCGACCATGATCAAATCGCGGCCGTCAATGAACACGTGTGTTCCGTCAAGACGGCTTATGGGCCTGAAATATGGGAACACTCCCGTAGCCATTACCACTTTGGCCAGGCTGTAGGCATTGCATTTGTCGAAAAGATCTGCCATTGGGGTTATTATAAGCGCTTATCTCCGGATCATTCTATTTTATACCCTGACATGGGGAAACGACAGAACTACGCCATCCGCCCCTGAGACTCGGATTCATTGCAGCGACGCCCCGCGTTTATCATCGTAATCGTACAGTTTATCGTTTCTCACAAAGGAATGTCAAGAACCCCCTGCCGGCATCTCACACCCTACGGTCATGCGGGCCGGCCTATCGCCGAGCAGTCAGCAGATCGGGAACGCGCCACCTTGCGCGTACAGGCCCCATGGGTGAGTTGGAGAATCGTTCGGCCACACGTATTCCCTTTAATTCCTTGCGGGAAAGGTAGGCCAGCGGATTGTACAGGTTGTTGTCCACCCGTACTTCAAGGTGCAGGTGCGGGCCGGTGGAACGACCGGTGTTCCCCACCAGCGCTATCTTCTCTCCCCGCTTCACTCTATCGCCCTTCTTGCGAAGAATGCGGTGCAAGTGAGCGTAATAAGTATAGACTCCTTTTCCATGATCAATCAGCAGCGTCTTGCCGTAACGCCTGAATCGTTTTCTGCTCCCTGCGAAAACCACTCGACCGCCCGCGCAGGCCAAGACCTTACGCCCCACCGGCGCGGCAATATCCAGGCCCTTGTGAAAACGACCCCAACGATGGCCGAAGGGAGAGGTCAGAAGCCCTCCGGGCACGGGAAATGTCAGCCACGGAACACGCGGATTCTTCTTGCCCCGAATAGCCTTGGCCAGCGTAAAACCGCTCTTCTTTCGCTTCCACCTTCGCTTGCGACGCTTCTTCTTTTTCGCCACTCTCACGACCGGCTCGACGCTGAAGTCCTCCACGATCGCGGCAGACGGCAGAAATATCGTATCCCCCTTCTTCACCGTAAAAGGAGAATTGATTTTGTTGATCTCGGCAACCTTAGAAAAATCGAGTCCGTACACGTCACAGATGCGACGCAGGGTCTCTCCTAACCCTACTATGTGGAAGACTCCGTCCTCGTGAGTTTCGGGAACCGCTCGATCCACCTTGGCGGTCTTTACCGTCCTCTCGGACGCGATCTTCGTATCGACGTCCTTCTTGACAAGTCCGACAGTGGATGAGCAGGCCGTCAACAGCGGTAACAGAATCACGGCCATCCATTTGCATTTCTTAAGCATGCTGAGTCCGCTTGAGAAGCCGGGATAATCACTGCACACGGTACATCGGCTTGGCGATAAAGTCAATAATAAACGCTATCAAGCCCTAATATCTCGAAACTGGTTGAGCTTCAGGCCGCAACACCCCTTGCGGACCGCCTCTTGTCAGCAGGCGGCCACGCGCCCTCCTGTCGGTTCCAGACCAAGCGATTAATAACCGGAAATCATTAGATTCCCCCTCTTCCTTGGGCAAAGGTCAGCTTGACGGGAGGGGGAAGGGGGCATAGGCGTTAACTTAAGGCCAAATTGCCTAGAAAACCCCTGAAAATGGGGTCTGTTACGTGCGGACCTCTCATACCAATGCGCAATCAAGAGAGTGAGATCGATTTCTTGGGTGCCACTGCCGGCTTGCCCAGCAGTGCTCTTTATCACTTGTTTGAACGCGCATTGGTATCAATCGTCACCCCGGCGAAAGCCGGGGTCCAGTCCCGCGGGACGCGGGATTACGATGAAGAACTGGATTCCGGCTTTCGCCGGAATGACGAAGATGAGAAAGCATCGTTATGTCTTAAGTTAACGCCTATGGGGTAATGGGAGGGTGATCTTGGCACCGAATGCCGGTGCGCATCACTATAAATGAAGGCTGGAAAGTCTGCGCCACGGTTTGATACCGCTATATGCTCTGGGACGCCTTGAGTACCAGTTCCGCCGCATGGCGCGGGCCGCCCTGTCTCAGTATTTTCCAGCTGTGTGTCTCGGCTGCGAGCCTGTAAGAAGGAGCAAGCAGCTTGCGTGTGGCCTCAAGGACTTTTTCAGAGGTGAAATCTTTGACCGGGAAGTGCAATCCCGCGCCGATTCGCGCCAATGACCTTGCGTTGAAGTCTCGCTCGAAATCCTTACCGGGGAAGACCAAGCTGGGCAAGCCGTGGATAAGAGAGGCCACTGCGGTGTTTTGGCCCCCGTGGAATACGATCGCCTGGCTGCACCGGAGGATCGAACGCCCTGGAACGAACCGCACCCAGGTGGTGTTGGGAGTCGGGTCGGCAAGATTGGGCAATTCCGGGTGGTCACCCACCGCAACGATCGCGTGGAACTCGGTATTGTCGTACGCTTCCGGCAGCACGCTCACATACTCCTTGGGTCGGACCTCGCCCGTGCTGAAGTACGCGAAGACCACTTTCTTGCCGTGAACGCTCTCAAGCAGACCCGGGGGAAGCGGGGCCAGTTCCATGCGGTCGAAAAGCAGGTAACCCACGTAATGGAGGTCGGGAACGTCGGCCAAAAGAGGCTCCAATTCGGGAATGGTTGGAGCGATCTTGACGTGGCTCCGCGAGAAGAAGAGTTCGGCCACGCCTTCAATAGGGTGGAGCTTATGTTCTTCCAAAATGCGGTTGAAGCCCACCACCGCTTCATCGTGGGTCACGGCCCTGTGTTGGGTCAAGAAAGGCGAGACAAAACGAGGATCAGCCGGGCTGCACGCCGTGGAAACCAGCGGTAAGCCGGCACACGCGGCGGTGATCGCCGCGGTGAGCTTGAACTCGCTGAACAGAACATGGGGTCGGAAGTCCACAATCGCACTCTGCTCCGCTTTCAGCGCCCGCCGGAGGTATTGTTCATCGGTCAGATTCAGGAACACCGCCACATCCGATAGGTCGTATAGCGGGCGATGAGGGCCCGGTGGGTCCGGCATAACACCCTCCACGTAGGCAAAACCCGCTTCAGCCACCAGTTTCGCGCCTTCCCCATTCGTGAGAAAAAGCGCTTCGTGACCGAACCCGCGCAGGTGGTCGGCTATGGCCAGACATCGAGTTATGGTCCCGATCGCGGCCCCCCTGGTGATTAGCGGCAAGAACAGAATTCGCATAAGATCGCTCCGCGGGCGGGATCCGGCACTTTCAGGTTTCGTTGTGCCTCGATTTGTTGAGGCATGGAAGTTGGAATGAACTACCCGTCTTTCTCTTGAGAACGCTCATCCAACACCGGGGGCGCGGGTGGAATCTCTTGTATGCTCAGAGACTTGAATGGATTGTGTGCGGCGGGGGCTACAGCCGGTTCGGCGGTAGTCTTGGCGGCAGCTTTGGCTCGTAATCCGGAAATATAAGATTCCGTTTTGTCTATGGGGTAGCTGAGGGCTTTTCCCAGAAGCCAGAAAACGTACATCTGGTCCTTGGGCCTGGGGGCCGGTGGATTCACAGGATTCGGATTGGGCCTATTGGTGCCCGGAACATAGGACGCTTTGTGGTAACTCGGGGTGACCTTGATTAGATCCGTGGCGCCTTTCCCCGAATCTCCGAAAAGCGGGGCCGCAACCAGGACAGAAATCAAAACAACGACCAGCGATACCTTCCGCATGCCTAACCACCTCGGCGAACTATTTCCGAGTCCCTCTATCACATCTTTGTCAAAAAGCCAGATTTATTTTTGTGTTAGAGGCCCTTTTTTTCACGGATGCCGCTGCCCCGAGTGAATGAAACCGCTCCCGAGGATGTTCCCACAGAGGGGGGGCGCTCATTTTGGGGGGCCTGATGAATACGACGAACTCAAACCAAGGCTCTTATACCAACTGCCATCGCAAGAAAGCGACAACGAAGCATGAAAGTCTTGGGGCAGCTTGTCCGCGGCTTCGCCCCGGATGAGGCTGGCGGTACTGCAAATACCTTAAGA
>Ga0190283_1000103_pt1 | contig 47676 bp, 37 predicted proteins | sample 48691801_MG_FD_161669 | JGI IMG/M metagenome (GOLD analysis project Ga0190283, IMG submission 161669) | Hydrothermal vent microbial mat bacterial communities from Southern Trench, Guaymas Basin, Mexico - 4869-18-0-1_MG | ecosystem: Environmental > Aquatic > Marine > Hydrothermal vents >...
TCTATATTATTGAATTTGCTTTTCGCATTGTTCAAAAACAAAGTCTAAAATTCCAAAAACTTTTTGTGGTTCAGCAATTGAATAAGAAAATGAATGCTTAGTAAAAATATCTTGTACGAGTTTGCCAAACTCCCAAAACATACCTGTTGAAACAATACCATAGATAACTAGATTTTCATCCTGATTGATCTTTTGACAAGCAATCATTTCAGCCAAACATTGCCCCCAGCCCCCTTCAAAATCTTGCTTTTTTGCTTCGACAACCGCTAAAAGTGGTGTATTAACCCATTTATTAATTACTTCATCACGCCAGCTAGAGATAAAATAGTCTGGTTCACCACACAGCTTGTCATCATAAGCCAGTTGCTGATGGGACCAAAGCTTTAACTGGTGATGGCGTTTCCAAGCCTGTTGCAGAAACGGGAAAATAAGGCTTTCTCGAAAGAAAAACTCATTTTCATTTTCGGCTTGCTTATCCAATGAAAAATTAATGTTTTCTAAAAAAAAATCCACCAATTCAATTGATACATCGGGCAAAAATCTTTCCCGCCTGTATCGAAGGGGGTATTGTTCTAACACTTGACCAACATTTTTGAAATTGCTAAATGCCATGACTTTTTCCCCTTTTAATCTAACTGCTCCAAAAAAAACTTAATACTCCCCCAATAATTTTGCCCCATCGTAATATTATTATGATCCACGTTTTCAAGAATTTTTTGCTCAGTGGGACCGCCCCAAGCCTTAATTAACGCAAAGGAATGGGAGGGTGAAATAAGTTCATCGTCTTGAGCAATCAAAGCTAACATCGGAATTTTGATTTTCGGCGCATAAACCATCACATCAAAATGATGTTTTAGGAGTGTAGAAACGGGAACGTAGGGATAAGTTTCTTGTGCGAGACTTCTAATACTATCATAAGGTGAAACCAGGATAACCCCCTTCAAGGACCTTTTCGCAGCAAGATAAACAGCAATACCAGTCCCTAAACTACGACCAAAGGCGACAACTCTTGTCGGATCAATATCCGCCCGATTAGAAAAGGTATCATAAAGCAAAAGGGCATCATTAAAAAGATTCTTTTCACTCGGTTTTCCTTCACTCAAGCCATATCCTCGATAATTAACTAATAACAATGACCATCCTTTGAAGTCATCAAGCTCCATAATATGTCCCGACACCTCTTCAGCATTTCCACCAAAATAAATCAGTAAAGGCGAACGTTTTTCAGAACTATTTTTTACATACCAACCCTGTAGTATCACATTATCAGGCGTTTTAATCTTGACTTCAGCATTAGGATAGGCTTCCCTAATCCAATTCAATAAGTTATTATCCATTTTGCGCTGTATAAAAATTAATTTATCTTGTGCTAAATACAAAAATGGATATAACAATAATGGAATCGCAATAATAACTCCTAAAACGATTCTTAATAACGATTCAATGAATGACATGATAAATACTCGATAAATATTAACAAAAAAAAGCCCTCACCAAATAAATGGTAAGGGCTTTTTAATTTTAAGGCCGGTAAATTATGTTGCGATATGCAAATGAACTTTGCACCCCACATTACCTTTTAATACCTCATTTCCTATCTATCGGTTTGCTCACCATACCGCTGAATGAACGCTTCCCGACTTTCCTTTCTGGCTTTTGCTTCTTCAGGACTCATTTTACCAATAAACCAGCTATGACCAGTACTCTTTACTTCTTTTCCAGTTTTCTCATCAGTGACAACGAACTCGTCGCTAAGTATTTCGTGAAGCAAATTTTTGAGTGCTAGGGCAGACGCTTTTTTATTCGCATCTTCAGAATCAAGATTCTTTTCTATCAATTCTTCAAGTTCAGGAACGTACTTACCATAGAAGTGTTTGCCCACTTCATAGTTTCCATGCCACTGTGTCCAATCTGGACCCATCATAGATGCACCATGACGAGCACGGCGACCTTCGTGATGCCAAATTTCAAACCAAACAAAGTCAAGATGATTGGCAAACTTAGCATCTCTTGGCAAGAGTGGAAGAGCAGCTTGGTATAAAGCTAAACCCGGTTTGGCAAACTTATTATTGTATAATTCAATTTGGCCATCATATTGAATATAGAAGTTATCAATGAAAGATTCACCGTGGCAAGCGGAACACACATTTTTCATATTATCACGGCGTTCATCCCATTTCACATGTTGACCTGGTAAATCCATTTTAGCATCGGTTGTTTCAGGACGTACCGAAATGGCAGGACGATTATTCCAAGAAATACGCATACCAACATCATGGTTAACCCCTTGTTCCTTGGTAGCACTCATGTGGCAAGTAGCACAGGTTGGCGCGGCATCATAATCTTCACCTGCAATCCATTTAGAACGATCCATATTCATCTTATCTTTGTTGGCATGGAAAGCAATACCATGTTTGGATTCGTAATAAATTTCTTCTTGTGGATGATCAGGACCCATGTGGCATTTACCACAGTTTTCAGGATTTCTGGCTTGTTCTACAGAGAATTTGTGACGAGAGTGACAGGCTGAGCAAGAACCCCTGGATTTATCAGGATTAATACGTCCAATCCCCGTATTTGGCCAAGTGGCTGGATCCAAAGAGCCATCCTTCATGACCTTGACTTCTGAACCATGACATTGCCAACAACCATTGACAACCGCTGCAGAAACACCTTCAGGAAAGGACTCAGTCACCATGGCACGGTTACCTTCAACCACATCGGCTAAGAGGTTATCCAACGAACCAATAATACGCCCCCCTTGGGAATGGTGGGAAGCGGTATATTCTGCCACCTCTTTTTCATGACAGTTTGAGCAGTCTTTCGGTGAAACGATGATGGAAATGGGTTTGTTTTTGCCAATCGCTTTTTTATCGAATTCTTCATGGATGAAGGCATCAATTTCACCGGCTTCAGCCTTATGGCATTCATAACAACCTACTTTAGCACGATGGTGCTTACTATCGCCCCATTGCTGAACGACACCCAAGGAAGTTTCCTTATGACATGCAATACATGCCTTAGTTTCTTCTGAAAACTCATTAGGCGGCGCATCAACTGATGCGATGCTAGCACCTTGTACCAACAGCAAAGCGGCACCTGCAGTAAATGCCCACAATTTACGAATCATAATCTTTACTCTCCGATTCATTTAATTTAACAAAAGTTAATAAGTAGGTAGTTATAAATTTTTTGACATTTTGAGAAGTAGAAATCAGATTTAAAAAATAGGATATCTTTGAACTTCATTAAAAATATTAAAATACTTTTCTTTACCTACATAACAGTAACAACAATTAGAAATGTAAGGATAAATCGACGTATTGATCAAACGCCCACCTGCCAACCATTTTTGAAACACAAAAATTAATGAAACTTACCCAGATAATTCCAATCGTGGTATCGCAATGGTAAATGATTTAAATGATGCAATCCTTGATTTAAATCAAGTTTCTAAATTAATTTAATTTTTTATTTAGAATAAGCTTATAGCGTTTTTCGTTTGGGTGAGATACAGGGCAACCATTCAGTCTTGCCCCTACAAAAGATGTACTTTCTTTTGAAAAACTATAGATATACTGAACATACTTGATACTTTAGAAAATTCATTCAGAAATTTTATTTTTGAAAAAAATCGGATTTCTATACTGCTCAACATTATATCCAAAAAACGCCCATACATGATAAAATGCTCATTGACGGTTTTTTTTGGGTAGATGCTCAAAATGTCGCGCTTGAAAATCTATACTTTTTTTGAATTAACCAATGGTGAAAAAATAGAAATGACTATTGCAAATTTGAATGTGCTAGGGCTGCTGCCTGAAATCGTGCTGCTCACGATGGCTTGTCTTATTTTGATTATTGATGCCTATCTACCAAAGCACTTGCGTTCAATGACTTATCAGTTGACACAAGGTACTTTAATAGGTACTGCCATCCTGATTATGGCTACGTTCCCTGAACAACGGACTTTGGCGATGAATGATATGTTCGTCAGCGATCCAATGGGAGCGGTGCTAAAACTTTTTATCGTCATGATCGTGTTTGTCGCGTTTATCTATTCACGGAACTACCTGCGTGATCGTCACTTCCGCTTAGGTGAATATTTTGTATTGGGCTTGTTTGCCACTTTGGGCATGATGATTATGGTTTCCGCCCATAGTCTGCTGACAGTCTATCTTGGCTTAGAATTACTTTCGTTATCTTTATATACAATGGTTGCCATGCACCGTCAATCGCAACTCGCGTCTGAAGCGGCAATGAAGTATTTTGTTTTAGGTGCCATTGCATCAGGCATGTTGCTATATGGTATGTCTATGCTATATGGTGTCACCGGCACTTTAGACTTAACAGTGCTAGCCCAAAGCATCCATCAAATAGCAGATGATCACACCATTGCGGTGTCAGTGGCACAAAGCATCAGTGAGATTAAAGATCATAACATTACCGTCATTGCTATTGGACAGCAAGTTAGTGAAAATGCGGGGGGAGCAAACGCAGCGATTGCCCAAATCCTGGCAGAAAATACGGATAATGGTATCGCTTTAGCGGCTATTAACCCCATCGTTGATCAAGTTCTACAATCATACAGAATTTTAGTATTTGGTTTAGTGTTTGTCATCATCGGTGTCGCTTTTAAATTAGGTGCAGTGCCATTCCATGTATGGATACCCGATGTCTATCAAGGCGCACCAACAGCAGTGACGTTATTTATTGCCAGCGCTCCGAAAATTGCCGCATTTGCCATGTTAATGCGCTTATTAGTTGATGGTATGCAAAATTTACAGACCGATTGGCAAAATATATTGATCCTGCTATCAATTTTGTCCATGGTAACCGGTAATATTATTGCGCTTGCCCAAACGAATATTAAACGCATGTTAGCCTATTCAACAATTGCCCATGTTGGCTACTTAATGCTTGGAATACTTACAGGCACGCAAGAGGGCTATGCCGCCTCCATGTTTTATGTCGTTGTTTATACGCTCATGACATTAGGAGCCTTTGGTATGATAGTGCTGCTCAGTCATGCCGGTTTTGAAGCTTCACTCATTAATGACTTCAAGGGCTTAAACGAAAGAAATGCTTGGTACGCCGCGCTCATGTTAATTTTGATGCTATCAATGGCAGGAGTACCCCCCATGATTGGATTTTGGGCAAAATGGTCCGTTTTAGCACAAGTCGTCAATGCCGGCTTTATCTGGTTAGCCGTTTTAGGTGTCTTATTTGCCGTAATTGGAGCATTCTACTATTTACGAATTATCAAGCTCATGTATTTTGACAAAGCTGAAAATAGGACACCGATTGAAGCGCCTATGGATATGCGTATCGCCCTCAGTGCCAATGCCCTGGTCATTTTACTGCTTGGTATCATGCCACATACGTTGATGACCGTATGTTTGGAGGCTTTAGGAATTTAGCTTTCCAGCGGTGGCTATACGAGGAACTATAAATCATTTATGAATTAGGATTCAATAATACTCGAAATTAAACCTGCCAGGTTTTTAAAACCTGGCAGGTTTGGACATTGCCCACCTACTGTGCTACGTTTCATTTTTATCAACCAAATGCTTGACAACCATCTCGGTCAAACCAACAACTGACATTTTCATGTCGTTGTTTTCAAGCCCTTCTTCCAAATGTTCCCGACAATGAGCGCAGGCGGTGACTAATTGGGAGACTTTGAGTGTTTTGAGTTGAGTTCTTTTGCGATTGAAGGCTTTGAGACGGAGTGCTTCAGATTCTTCTTGTGCCGCCAAACCACCGCCGGCACCACAGCACCAATTCATTTTACCGCGATCTTCCATTTCTACCACCTGATTCGCTACCATGTTTAATAATTTTCGGGGCTGTTCAATGACACCACCCCGTCGCGCTAATTGGCAGGGATCATGGAAAGTTAGACGCGCTTTTTCAAAACCTTCCGTTTCCAATTGGCCTTGTTCGCGCCATTCATCTAATAATTCAACAATATGTTGGACCTTAAAATTAAAGGGGCGAGCAATTAAATTAGGCCCTTCCCATCGTATCACCATGTAAGCATGTCCACATTCCGGACTGATAACGGTTGAAACGCCGAGTTCTTCAGCTTCGTTAACAATTCGCATGAGCAATTCTTTAGCAATATCTGAAACGCCTATTTGAATCCCAGCATTAGTCGCTTCAAAACCTTTTGATGACAGTGTCCAAGTTTTACCGACATGTTTCATGATTTTAGCCAGAGAACTGAGATATTCCGGATAGTTGAGAATTTCTATCGCAGAAATCAATGCCATGTATTCAACCCCTGGCACATCAATGGGAATTTTTATGCCTGTGTCGCGTTCAATGTTTTTAATTTGCGCCTGCAAAGTGGGTAATCCTACCCCGGTGGCACTGCCAATGTTTATAGCACGCTGATTACCCTCTATGAGACTATGCGGTGCATGCCCCGCTGCTGCCATTCCTTCACGCGCTTTATGAATCATATAAACTAAATCATTACCGACAGGACAAACCATTGAACAGCGTCCACATAGGGTACAACTGCCATAAATCAATTCTTGCCATTCTGCCAACTCGGCATCGGTCAATTTTTGACTGATCCCTAACAGAACCTTTAATTTGCCAAATAAGGTGTATTCTTGTTCCCATATTTTTCGCATGGGTTCAAGTTTGTAGATGGGGGTATATTTAGGCTCACCTGTTTCGGTGTAAAACAAACAGGCTTGAGCACACATTCCACAGTGAATACAACTGCTAAAATAGGATGCGATGGGCGCATCTATTTGTTCTTTAAAGGCATTATAGCCACGTTCAAAACTGGCAGCACTCATAAATTGTACTCCTAATGGTAGTAAATTATAAATCCGATTTTTGGCAAAAATCGGATTTCTTGAGCGGGTTATAAAGAAATCCCCTAAAAATTATACTTCCGATTCAACCAAATGTTCGGCAACCATTTCTGTTAACCCAACCACTGGCATTTCCATTTCATAAGCTTCAAACCCTTCTTCAAGGACAATACGACAGTTAGAACAGGCAGTGACGAGTGTATCTACCTCAAGTGCATCAAGTTGCGTCTTTTTGCGATTGAAGGCTTTGGTACGGAGTTCTTCAGATTCTTCTTGTGTTACCAAACCACCTCCACCACCACAGCACCAATTCATTTTGCCAGGGTCTTCCATTTCAACAAAGTGAGTGGCTACCATTTTCAGTAAGTGACGTGGTTGTTCTATAACACCGCCGCGCCGTATTAATTGGCAAGGATCGTGGAATGTCAAACGTGCTTTTTCAAAGCCCTCGGTTTTCAGCTTGCCCTGTTCGCGCAGTTCATCCAACACTTCAAGAATATGCTGGACTTTGAAAGAAAAGGACCGACCGATTAAATTGGGTCCTTCCCAACGGATTGCTGTATAAGCATGTCCACACTCTGGACTGATAACGGTTGACACGCCGAGTTCTTCTGCTACATTAATAACACGGCTGACTAATTCTTTAGCAATATCAGAAACACCTATTTGAAGACCTGGATTGGTCGCTTCAAACGCTATTGATGAGAGCGTCCAAGTCTTATCCGCCTGTTTCATAATTTTGGCGAGGGCTTCCAAGTATTCTGGAAAATTGACCACTTCCAGAGCGGATAGTATCACCAGGTAATCAACCCCTGGCTCATCCAAAGGAATTCTTATCCCCGTATTGTGTTCAGTGTGTTTAATTTGTGCTTGCAGGGTAGCTAATTTCACTCCCATTGCACTCCCAATTATGACAGCCCGTTTAGTCGCATCAATTAGCCCTTTGGGAGCATGTCCTGCTGCGGCAATTCCTTCACGCGCTTTATGAATCATATAGGCTAAATCATTACCGACAGGACAAACCATTGAACAGCGTCCACATAGGGTACAACTGCCATAAATCAATTCTTGCCATTCTGCCAATTCGGCATCGGTCAATTTTTGACTTATTCCTAAAAGGGCCTTTAATTTTCCTAATAAGGTGTATTCTTGTTCCCATACTTTTCGCATGGGTTCAAGTTTATAAATGGGCGTATACTTAGGGTCACCGGTTTCGGTGAAAAACATACAAGCTTGAGCACACATCCCACAGTGAACGCAACTGCTAAAATATGAGGCGATGGGCGCATCTATTTTTTCTTTAAAGGCATTATAGCCACGTTCAAAACTAGCAGTACTCATACTTGTACTCCTTTTTGGGCGGCGCGACTCCCGGTGTACCAACGTGAAATAAACCAAGTGAAGGTATGCATTAACTTTGTAAAGGGAAACACTATCATCAGTAGTTCCACACTGAGAATATGCAGGGCTAACATCAACGGGTAGTGAAAAAAATGATGAAACGCCATATACCCTGTTAATACAGGTAAAAAAGTGACTATCCAAACAAAATAATCTTCAAAGCCAGATAAAAATCGTAAGACAGGGTGTCTCATGCGGTTGATTAATAGGGCGATGAGGGCTAACAGGGTCATAATGGTGATGATACCAATCACTGGCGTTGGGAGACCGGGCCAACTAAAACCAAAGAATTCACGGAAGAAAAGAATATGCGGAACAAACAGCAAGAGGATGATAAAAAAACCCAAATGGAAAATATAGCCAGCGGTGATAATAAAAGCAGAACGCTGAAAAGTGTTATCGTCAACCGGTAAAAATCGACGGAAAATGGTACGAAAACCACCTGCGATGCCCCTTTCGCGGACAACAGCGAGTTCTGGCTTGCGACTTAATGACAAAATTTCAAGCAAACGCCATGAAAGCCCAAAAATAAAAATAGCCGTCGCGATCTGAAAAGCAGGGCCTCGCACCCATAATAGGAAGTCTACATAATTCATGATGATGTCCTCTCTAAATCGTGAATCGTCACTGTTTCGTGGTTTTTGGTCGCATCCACTTTTTTCTTCTTATTTAACATTGCTGAGGCGACACCCACCGCAGCTCCTGCCGCTAAGGCATAACCTGCTGTCCCCACAATCTCGCGGGTGGGTACTGAGAGTGCTTGATAAAAATGACCGGCATCCCAAAAATGCGGTTCCGAGCAACCTAAACAACCATGCCCCGCTTCAATGGGAAAACTGACGTTTTCATTCCATTTAGTAGTGGCACAAGCGTTATAAGTGACAGGCCCTTTGCAGCCTAGTTTGTATAAGCACCAGCCTTTTTTAGCCCCTTCATCATCAAAACTGTTTGCAAACAGTCCCTGATCATAAAAGGAACGGCGATAACAACGATCATGAATATTTTGTCCAAAAAAAGTGATAGGACGTTTTAATGAATCTCGTTTTGGCAATTGACCAAAAGTGACTATATAAGAAATGACACCAGCAATCACCGCTGGAATCGGTGGACAACCGGGAATATTAATAAGCGGCTTATTAGTAATGAGTTCTTCCACCGACACCGCTCCGGTTGGATTAGGAGCAGCATGGGGTAGCCCCCCGTAAGCAGCACAAGTACCAATGGCAATAATCGCACCAGCACCGCTTGCGACTTCTTTTAACATATCTAAACTACTTATCCCTGCACTGGTCGAATAGCCAGGATTTCCCATTGGGATTGAACCGTCAACTACTAATAAATAATCGCCGTGATGTTCTTTCATGGCATTTTCACGAGCCTGCTCAGCGGCTCTACCCGATGCAGCTTGCAAAGTATGATGATAATCTAAAGAGATATGGTCAAAAATCAATCCCTCAATTGTTGGCGCATGGGCGCGAATCAGGGATTCAGTACAACCTGTACACTCTTGAAAGGAGAGCCAAATGACCGATTTTTTAGGTGTGTTTTCCAGTGCCTTAGCAATCCTGGGTATCATGGATGGTGATAAGCCCATGATCGTGGCACTTATCCCACAAAATTTGAGAAAGTCACGCCGACTGAAACCTTGGTGGTGTAAACTTTCGTAAATCGTTTGAGGTGTTGACATATTTTTCCCCTTATAGCTTTTCCGAAAAATAAAAGTTCTAAGAAAGAACAGGTTTCCAAAACCTGTCAGATCTTGATTATAGTAGATTGGAACGAAGTTTCCCAATTCCCAATTCATAATTCACAATTATAAACTCCCTGTGCTATCATAAGTTTTACTTTAAATTCCCTGTGCTATCATAAGTTTTACTTTCGCTCTCAGTTCTAAATTACTGATTTTTAAGGAAGTTTTTAATTGACATTTGCGTTGCAAATAGCTTAGGTTTAAATGGGTTTTAATTCGTATTAGTACTTCTTCGCGCTGAAAAGGTTTAGTAATGTAGTCTAAAGCACCCACTTTAAAACCTTTAATTTTATCAGTTGTATCCGTTAAACCACTTATAAAAATAATAGGAATACCCTGGGTTTGTGGTTCCGCTTTAAGTCGCCGACAGGTTTCAAAACCATCTATGCCTGGCATCATCACATCTAATAAAATCAAATGTGGTAAATTTTGTTTAACCATCGACAGAGCTATTTCACCACTTTTGGCAAGTGAAACTTCAAAATTATTTTTGCTTAAAAGGTGAATCAAAGCATGCACGTTGAGAGGTATGTCATCAACTATCAGAATATGAAACGATTGTGGCATTATCATGCTTAATATATTTTTGCAATTGTTCAGATAAATTTGCGCCACCTTATCATTACCATTAATTTGACAGACTTCTTTAAAAAAAACTTGGGCATCATTAAATTGTGCTTGATGAAAACATTGAATACCTTGTTCAAAAGAGGCTTTTGTTTTTAATTTCATTTCAATGCTTGTCGATGAATCGGTATCAAAAACCTCATAAACAATAACCGATTTTGTTTTACCTTTAACTGTCACATTGTCAATATTCCGAATCTTATATTGCGAAACATCGGTTAATTGTTGATAAGTTTGCTCCGTAATTAATAGGGGGGTACCATAAGTTTTGGTTAAACTTTCAACCCGTGAGGCTAAATTCACCGCATCTGAAATAACTGTACCATCCATACGGTTTTTTCCGCCTACAGTACCAAGCATTAAGGCACCAGTATGGATGCCAATACCGATTGAAATGGATTCATAGTCGGCATGTTGCCGCCCTTGATTATAGGTAACAAGCTTTTTTAACATAGCAATCGCAGCTTGCACCGCATCATTAGCCTGGATTGGGAATAATGCCATAATTCCATCACCAATATATTTGTCAATAAATCCATGATGTTGATCAATCAGTGGTTCCATCTGACTTAAATAAGCATTAATGAAATTGAAATTTTCTTGTGGTGTCATTTTTTCAGATAGCGTGGTAAATCCCCGAATATCAGCAAACATGATACTCATGTTTTTTTCAACGCAAGTACCTAATTCAATAGGAGCACTGTCTTCTAAATTTAAAAGTTCAAGAAATTGAACAGGCACAAATTTATGGAATGTTTTTACTTTTTTTTCCAATTCCTTATTTTTTTCTGCAATTTGTTTATCTTGAACATAACTTTTAATCGCTTCAGAAACGGTTAAAACCAAATCTTCTGTATCCCAGGGTTTGGGAATATAACGATATAACTTGGCATACTTGATAGCATTAGCGACGGCTTTAAAATCCGCTTGCCCTGTAAGCATAATTTTGCGCGTGTTGGGAGAAAGGCTGTGGAAACGTTTTAACAGTTCATCTCCTTTCATATTAGGCATTATGTAGTCACAGATAACTAAGGGTATTTCATATTCTTCTTCTAATAATTCTTCAACTAACTCTAATGCCTCTTCACCGCTTTGGGCGATTTCTATAAGATATTGCTCGCTAAATGTTTGCTTTAGTTCGGTTTTCAAGCTATCCAGTATCGTTTGCTCATCGTCAACACATATAATAACCGGTTGATTCATCATTTTGCTAAAGCAGATTAGTCTCAATTTGTAGGTATAAGAAATCCGATTTTTGAAAAAATCGGATTTCTATAAGAAGAGCAGAAAAAACTAACATTTGGTATATTTGGGAATGCCTAAATAGGAATAGACACAGTAAATGTCGTTTTTCCTTCAATACTTTCTACGTTTATTTTACCCTCATGTTTTTCAACAATATTTTTGACAATATCCAATCCCAACCCACTGCCCTCGCCGGCGGGTTTAGTTGTAAAAAAGGGGTTAAAAATTTTTGGCTTAATGTCATCTGGAATCCCTGTTCCACTATCAGTGATACTAATTATTGCAAAACTATCTTGTTCAAACACATCAAATTTTAAAGTACCTTGATTATTCATTGCTTGTAAGGCATTATGAACCAAATTTGTCCAAACTTGATTGAGTTCACTAGGATAACACCAAATAGGGGGCAAGTCGCCATAATTTTTAATGATTTTCACGCCCTGTTTGAATTGATAATGATACAGCGTTAAAACGATTTCAATACCTTCAATAAGATTAGCCTGAACTTTTTCTATCTGATCATAATGAACAAATTTTTTCAGGGCAGATACGACTTCAGTGGCACGTTCTGAAGCCAGTGTAATGATTCGGGTACTTTTTTTTAAGCTATTTAATTGATAAGCTGTATTTAAGATATTTTGACTTTGAGAAGTTTTTAAGCAAAGTAAAAAAATATCAATATTTTCATAAATACCCATTTCCACTAATGTATCAGCAATAATCAATGTATTTTCAATAACCAGTGTATTTTCAGTGGCGTATTGATCTAATTTATGCATCAAGGCGCGTCGATATTGGCGTTTTTCTTTGGAAGATAAAATGGTATCATTAGGACTTGATTGTTTGACTAGGGCAAAAAAATCCTGCTGCTCTTGTAAAGAAAGTGATTTAAAAAAAAGAGGTAATTGTTCCAAAGTTTGATTTAAAACCTTGGCTATATTCTCCACTGAAGAGTAAATAGCACCCAATGGGGTATTAATTTCATGAGCAATGCCAGCAATCACTTGACCCAGGGTTGCCATTTTTTCTGATTGAATTAATTCTTGTTGAGTGGCTTTAAGATGATCAATTGTTTGAGATAATGCCTGTGTGCGCTCTCGTAATTTGGCATTCACTTCTTTGAGTGCCTGATTTTGCTCTTCAAGTAGTTGATTTTTAAAATAACTTTTTACCGCTTCGTACACCGTTAAAACCAAATCTCCTTTATCCCAGGGTTTAAGCATGTAGCGATACAAATTAGCATTATTAACGGCATTAATGACAATTTCACTGCGACTGGTTTTACCTGTCAATAAAATTTTAAATGTTTTGGGAGAAAGTGTATGAATATGTTCTAAAAGTTCATCGCCTTGCATATCCGGCATGATGTAGTCTGATATAATTAAAGGAATTTCATATTTTTCTTCCAACAATTCCTTAAATAGGCTCAAAGCATCATCACCCCCCTCAGAGGTTTCAATAAGATACTCATCTCCTAGTGCATCCATCAATTCCATTTGAAGGGCATTCAGTATAGTTTTTTCATCATCGACACAAATAATAACGGATTGTTTCACGATTCTTTTAAACCTTGTTTAATGGTTTTCACTAATTCTTCCTCATCCCAGGGCTTATAGATACAACGTTGGAGCTCAACTTGCTTATGAACTCGCTTAATGGCTGTTTCATCAGCTTGACCTGTTAATAAAATTTTGACAATATCAGGGAACAGCTGATGAACACGAATCAACAGTTCATCCCCCTTGATACCTGGCATGAGCCAATCAGAGACAATAACTAGAATATTTAAGCCCTCTTCATTCAATTCTTCAATCAGTTCAAGGGCATCTTCAGCATTTTCAGCAAATTCATAAAGATAAGCATCACCAAAGGCATCTTCAAGTTGTATTTGAAGACTGTCTAAAATGATTCTTTCATCATCTACACATAAAATAACGGCTTGGGACATTTATATTTCTTCTGTTTTTAGTTTCGTGAACTTCGTTATCGCCCTAGTTATTTCAGGCACGTTCCTAAGCAGCGGGAAATTTTACCCTAAAAGTGCTACCTTGCCCTAAAATACTTTCGCATTGGACTTCACCATGCATTGCTTCAACCCATTTTTTAACCATAAATAAACCTAAACCGCTTGAATGTTCATTCCCAGTAGGTTGAGGCGTTAAGCGGGTGAATTGATTAAATAACCTTTTTTGATCTTCATCATTTAATCCTGGACCCTCATCTTGTATTTCACAGCCCCTAAATTGATCATCTTGGTTAAAACGAATATAGATCGGCTTTCCGCTTGGAGAATATTTAATGGCATTTGAAAGAAGATTATCTAGCACCTGGCGTAAAAGTGTTTCGTCAACTCTAACAAAGTATGCTTCTTCTGGATATTGAAACTGCAAAGTGATGTTTTTAGCTTTTGCCCTTTCATTATAATGCTTAATTAACCATTGCAAAGTCTGCCGAATATCCAGCACGTCAAGTGATGGATTCATTTTACCCGCCTCAATTGCGTTAATATCTAATATATTTTTGATGACATCAAACAAATGTCTGGAACTGGTAAATATCTGCTCGGCAAAATCAATCACCATTTCTTTAGGAATCTCATCAAAATGACATTTAATCATTTCCGAAAAACCTTGAATAGCTGAAAGGGGATTTTTCAAGTCATGCACCGCCATACTTAAAAACTCATTTTTGTCCTGTAATTGTTGGGTACGTTCAGCCACTTTTATTTCTAAATCGGCATAAAATTTGACCTGTGCCTGTTCTTGAAAATAACTTTGAATGGCTTTTTTGACAGTCATAAGCAAATTAGTTGGTTCCCAAGGTTTCGTAATATAACGATAAAGATTGGCATGGTTGATTATATTACCCACTGCGTCAAGGTTTGCTTGACCCGTTAAGAGAATTTTCATCGTTTTGGGTGCAATTAGATGAATTTTTCTTAACAATTCATCTCCTTTCATCCCAGGCATGAGTTGATCGGAGATTACTAAGGGCAAATCAGCACCCTCTTCTAATAATTCTTCCACCAGTTCTAACGCATCTTCTCCACTTTCAGCTGTTTCAATTAAATATTCACCCCATAATGCGGATTTTAATTCAGTTTGAAGGCTGTTAAGTAACGTTCTTTCATCATCAACACAAATAATAACGGGGGTTTTCATAATGTTTTCCATTTTGCAACGAATAAAGAAATCAGATTTTTTTAAAAATCGGATCGAGGCTCGATTTCTAAACTCAACAGGTTGGAATAGACACAGTCAATGTCGTTTTACCAGGCATACTTGTGGCGGTAATTTTACCATCATGTTTGTCAATAATTTTTTTGACAATATCCAAACCCAAACCGCTACCTTCACCCGCCGGTTTAGTCGTGAAAAAAGGTTCAAATATTTTAGGTTGAATTGAAGCCGGAATACCGACACCACTATCAGTGATGCTAATCAGCACATAATCTTTTTGCATAGCCACATCTATAAGTAATGTTCCCTTATTATCCATAGCTTGCAAGGCATTATGAATTAAATTAGTCCACACTTGATTGAGTTCATCAGAATAGCAAGCAAGCAACGGTAAATCTGTCGGATAGTTTTTGATAACTTCCACGCCCTGTTTCAGTTGATTATGGTAGAGTGTCAGTACCGTTTCAATACCGTCTATGAGATTAGCGCGTACCTTTTCACCGGATTTATCATAACGTGCAAAATTTTTAAGAGCAAATACCACTTTTGACGCTCGATCAGTTGCAATGGAAATATTCTGAGTGCTTTTTTGTAAGCCCGATAATTTATAGGCGATTTGGATAATGTCAGCACTATTAGGGGATTTTAACAAAGGTAAAAAAGTCTCAATATGGTCATAAATGCCCATACTCACCAATTTAGTTGCTACCGTAGTCGCTTTTTTAATGCCATGCTCTTCGAGTTGACGAGCCAAAGCTCTTTTAAATTTGCGCTCTTCTTTAATAGAAAATGTGGCTTCCTGTTGTAGGGCACTTTGCATTAAAGCAAAGAAGTCTTGGCGTTGTTCTTGAGAAAGTGAATTAAAAAATTCAGGTAACTGTTCCAAAGTTCCCTTATCCAAAAACTTAGCAATATTGCCAACGGAGGAACGAATAGCACCCAACGGCGTATTAATTTCATGGGCAATACCGGCAACCAGTTGTCCTAAAGCCGCCATTTTTTCGGATTGTACCAATTCCTGTTGTGCCAATTTGAGATTTTCAAGAGCTTTTGAAAGCTCAAGAGTTCGCTCTTGTACTCTGATTTCCAAAGTATTTCTAGCTTCTTCCAAGTTAGCAAACAATTCTTTGAGGTGAATCACCATGCGATTGAAATTATGAGACAATTGGCTGACTTCTTTGATATCAGAATCCAAATGTTTAATTTCAATCGTTTCCATATTATTAACCATTTCAGAACTCAGATTGGCAAGATTAGCAATTGGAGATGAAATCCGAGTCGATAAATGACGTGATTTATTGATCAGATAAATTACAAATCCTATATAAAACAATATCATAAACACAATCACTCCATAACCTATTTGACGGGAGAGTGCCTTTAAGTCAAAAATGGGCTTAAAAATAATATCTTTATCAACTAAAAAAAGTAATCGCCAACCGGTTTCATTAATCTTTTCTTGAGATAACAAAAAATCTTGATGATTGATCGTAAAATCTATTATTTTGGCATGAGCGTCAGTAAAAAGTTTTTTAAATTGCTCAACAATCTTTTCATCTGGATGTTTAAGCAGATTAAATTCTGCCGGTTTTTGGATAGTCGTCGTGAGTTTAGCATCACCATAGGCATGGGTTTTAAGTTCATTTAAACCCAAATAATTTTCCACCTTTTCAGGCATAGCCAAGATCATACCTTCTTTATTCACTAAAAAAGCACTGGCTTCCCAGGGCAAATCCAGTTTCAATATGTTATCAACAAATTTTGCAATCGTCACATCAAGCCCAGTGACACCTTCTAAAAAATCTTGATGATAAATAGGCACAATACAAGACATCATCCATCCTTGCCCTGCGGGATCTAAATAAGCATCAGTCCAAACCGTACCCCGTGTTGGATTATGTTGGATATCTGCTTCATAATAGAAATTAAAATTTTCCATGTTCAGTATATTTTCATATTGATTGGCGACATCATCAATAAAAGGATAGAGCCGATTCATATTGTCATAAGTGTTTATATAAATTTGTACGACATTTGGATTATGAGTGATAATATCCTGAAACAGGGGATCAAAAGTTTCCGTTTTTAACGCCTTTTGACGTTCTTTTTCCGTGATTTTGGTATTGGAGGAATAATAAAGACTTGAGCCGCCGTTGTTGACGGTTTTATAATAAACACCATTATCCGCCACCGCAAATTCAGGCTTTCCATAAGGCATACCAAAAGTATCAGGTGTTTTAAAAAAACGCTGATGTTCACTTTGGAGAAGTTTAGCAAACGTTGAGATTTCCTTCAGTTGCTGATTAATATTTTGCGTTTCTCGAAAGGAAATTTCACTCATATTTTGTTTCGTTTCCTCCAAAAGCGTCATCATGGTTTTATTCGTGATAAAGGCACTCACCCCAAAATAAAGAGCCAACAGTAGTAACTCCACCGTAAGAACGGGCATTAACGACGATGTTAAAAAATATCGGTTAATAATAGCATTAAGTGATTTTTTCATTCAGTTATCCGTTATCAATATGCAAGGGCAATCCCTTGTGGTTGCCCATATTAGTTACCACTATTGGCTTAAATCGGATTGTCGTTCCTGCGATAAATTAAATCCACAATAAATAGTCACTAATACGCCTTGCACCCCCATAATTGAAAAACTGAGCAATTGCAATACTATCGAATAAGCGACTGCCAGGCTTTGATCAATGCCATAGAGTCCTAAAGCCAATACACAAGCCACTTGATAAATACCAACATAACCTGGAGCTGATGGCACTGAAATGCTGATCAATAGAAAAACACCTACAGTTAAAGCCGCTTCAAAGGGCAAATGCCACCCAAACGCCGCCATTATTTGCCACATCAATAAATAATCTAACATAAAAATAAAAAATGTCAATAGTAAAACGATGACAACATTATGAGTTTGACGAAAAGCTTGAACCCCTTCTAAGCCATGTGAAATTAATTCTTGTAACTGTTGTTGCCATTTTTTTTGGACTACCCAGCTTTGTACATAAGCCAATAAATGATCAACAAAGGCGACTAATAGAATTAAGATTAAAGTAGCCAGGATAAAAATACCCACAACACCTTTGCCAATATTAGGATCAATTCGATGACTATGTATCCAAAGTACCAATAATGTAAAAACGCCCAGCACAATCATATCTAGCATTCGGTCAATCACTGCACTTGATACAGCACGCCCTAGTTTTAACGATGCAAAATGATGAATAGCAACGACTCGCAACACCTCGCCCGCCCGTGCCGGATAAATCATATTGCCCAAATAACCAATATTAACCGCTTGCCAAAAATGTTTAAATTCTGCCAAGGGCATACGAGTGACTAAAGTCCAACGCAATGAACGTAAGGCAATAACAATAATAATAATTCCCCCAGCTAATAAAACTTTTGTTAAACGAATCGTTTTAAGGGCTGTTAAAAAAGCCTGCCAATCTAAAGTGGAAAAGACGATAAAAAGTAAAACGAAGCTTAATAAAGTCCCAAATATAATCAGAAATTTTTTTGATGTCATATTTTATTTGTATCCTATCAAAATTTAGAGGTAAATAAAATGTAGGGTGGGTAGGAATTTCATTACAACCCACCGTTCCATTAAGTATTTTAACATTTTGGTAAAGGGACGCACCTTGGACCCGATGTTATTATATGTGTGGATAATATCTGATTTTAACGATTTTGGTGGGCAACAAAAAAAACGTTGCCCACCCTACATTTTACTACAGTCAAGAAAACTTGCTCAAAATTAAGAATATCATTTCGACCTTATTTTTAGCTGAAAATAATTATGACATGGAGCAATTGGAACAAGAATTGGTTAAATTATTTCAAATGGAACCTGATAAGCAGGCAGTTTCCTTGTTTTTAAATTGGTTTAAACAGTTAGCCATACATGGACGGATAGATAAGAACGATTATTCGTCTTTAGAAAAAGTTTATACCACAACTCAGGAGGTTAGCATGTTGCTGACATCTCTTAGACAAGAACGGCAAACACTTTACCAAAATGGGGTAACTCAAGGTATCACCAAAACGGCAAAACGGATGCTTGATGAAAATATTGATATATCTCTAATTACTAAGGTTACTCAATTATCTAAACGAGAAATTTTACAATTGAATACTGAACAGAAGAAGAAATCATAAATGCTGGTGAGGATTGGAGATTTTGGTTGGTAGGCAGTTAACATGCAAGCCGGGTAGAGTGGGCAAACGTCTTTTTGTTTTCCCACCATTCATCTCGTAATATATGACATGTGTGGGTAGAGCTTCGCTACACTTCGTTACCCGCTAGGTTCAACCTGCTGTTGCTTGATTTGGTTTGTGTGGGTTGTTTATATTTTTTGTCTTAATCAGAATTTTCAGGATTTTAGGATTTTCAGAATTAGTCCTTGGGTGTTTGGTTTTAATTCTGTCAATTTTCAAAACGTTTGCTTGATTATGTCAAAAGAGGAGAAATTAGCAAGCGTAGGATAGCGAAACCCACCATTTCGTTCTATTTCGGTGGTTGATTCTGACGGTGGGGTTGTGGGATGTTTTAATTTTTCTTCAAAAAACTCAAACCTCGAATACTAAACCTGCCAGGTTTTTTAAACCTGGCAGGTTTGACAAATCAAGTTTGGGATTTATTAAATCCTGAATCCTAAAGAAACTTGGTTTCTATAAGGGCGAACACGCAGGTTAGGAATGAGCACGAAATAACTTCCCGTTTTGTATTTTAGCTTATATAAGTAGGTACACAAAAGTTTATTAACAGTATCCAAAAATGAGATTAGTGATAAATTACCCACTATACTGCACACGGGCACAAACTGAACTTTTCTTATTTGAGGAAGCCGTTGCACAAAAAAAGACTTTGCCCACCCGACATAAAAGTTTAAATTATGTTCGTGCAGTATATATAGCATTTCCCTTTTGAGTGAAGTACATCTCTTGTAGGGGCAAGACTGACTGGTTGCCTTTTTTTGTATTTCACCCAAACGAAAAACACTATAATCAGTCATTAGCAGATTCAAAATAGTTTTCCTTCAGTGAGTCAGCATCCACTTGAGGAACATGACACTGAAGACAGAAATAATGCCGACTGTCTATTTTACTAAGGGCATTGCCATCCCCATCTGTGAAGTGAATTGTATCATGACAATCAAGACAATCGTTGGATTGTCGGGTAATCTTATAGCCTTCAACGAAATGACTAATCAAAGGGGCTCGCTGTTCATAAGCTGTTTCAAATGTTTGAAAATCAGGAGGAACCCTTTTCCAAACGGTGATTTCTGATATATCCTCAATGGGGTTATCCCCCCGCAAAGATTCAATGGACAGGGCAAGTTGGGGAAGTGAAGCTAATACTAAAACTAATCCCCATAATAGTGACATTTTCATAAAATCTGTTCTCCGGTTAAAATATATTTGTTCAGGATAGGAGTACAAAGCGTAACGAATTGCAACAATAGTATCATGACTATTCATTCAAACCTTCTCAATCCGAACCGCACATTTTTTGTAATCGGTTTCTTTTGAGATAGGACATGTGGTATCCAAAGTTAATTTGTTAATCAAACGAGCCGCGTCAAAAAATGGCACAAACACCAGTCCTTCTGGCACTCGATTACGTCCTCGTGTTTCAACATTGATGAGTATTTCACCACGCCTAGTCATCAGCCTTGCTGGCATACCCCGTCTTAAACCCCGTCTTCTCGCATCCTTGGGGTGCATATACACAATGGCATCAGGATAAGCCCGATACAGTTCTGGAACACGCTGCGTCATTGTACCGGTCATCCAATGTTCCAACATCCGTCCTGTGCAGAGCCATAAATCATATTCATCATCAGGCACTTCAGCTGGTGGCTCATAAGGATAGGCATAAATCTTGGCTTTACCATCAGCATTGCCATAAAATTGTATCTTGGCATCTTCTTCGACAATGGTGTCGTATTTCTCATTATAACGCCAGAGTGTCTCTGTCGGTTTATCTCCCGTGTTGCCCTGTATCACTGGCCACCGATACCCGCGTGATTCATGATATTGGTCAAAACTTGCCAGTTGATGACCTTTTTGTGGCCCTTCCACACCAAAGCGGCGATATTCTTCATAAAGCCCTTTTTGTAGATAAAACCCAAAAGATGCCATTTCGTCGTTATTGTAAAGATTACCTTCAGTATCCTTTACATCTTGTGTGGGATATTCATCAACAGCACCATTCGCAAACAGAATGTCATAGAGCGTTTTGCCTGCATACTCTGGATTTTCATCTATCAATTCACTTGGCCAAACTTCTTCCACATTGAAATACTTTGAAAATTCAACGACTTGCCAAAGATCAGACCTTGATTCCCCAGGGGCTTTGACTTGTTGTCGCCAGAATTGAGTACGTCGTTCAGAATTACCATAAGCCCCTTCTTTTTCAACCCACATCGCCGTAGGTAAAACCAAATCGGCTGCCATTGTAGTCAGAGTGGGATAAGGATCTGAAACGACAATAAAATTAGCTGGGTTACGATACCCAGGATAACCTTCTTCTTGTAAGTTAGCAGCGGCTTGCAGGTTATTACTACATTGCACCCAATAGGCATTGATTTCACCGTCTTTCAATTTACGGTTTTGCAATACCGCATGATAACCAGGGGTATCTGCGACGGCACCCGATGGCAATTGCCATATTTCTTCTGCAAATGCACGATGATCTGGATTTCCTGAAACTAAATCTGCGGGCAGACGGTGGGAGAAAGTACCCACTTCGCGAGCGGTGCCACATGCAGTAGGTTGTCCCGTCAATGAAAATGGACCATTACCCGGTTCCGCAATTTTGCCCGTGAGCAAATGAAGGTTATAGCAAAGTTGATTAACCCAAGTACCACGACTATGCTGATTGAACCCCATTGTCCAATAGGAAACCACTTTGATACTCGGATCGGCATAAATTTCGGCAAGTGCTTCTAAGTCTTTCTTAGGAACACCAGAGAGTTCATGCACTTTATCAAGCGTATATTCAGACACAAAAGCTTTATACTCATCAAAAGTCGCTTCTTTAGCACCGCCAGCGGCACCTGCATTTTCAGCCGAAAATTGTTTTCCTGCATTAAAAATGTCATCCTTCGCATTTTCTGCGGCTTCTTTATCGTCGTCAGGACGTAAACCATAACCAATATCCCTATTACCAATAAGGAACTTAACATGCTGACTCACAAAATCTTCATTAACGTTGCCACTTTCAATGATATAGTTAGCAATGTAATTAAGAATTGCTAAATCAGTTTGTGGTTTGAAGACAATGCCAAGTGTTGCCAAATCAAAATTGCTGTTTTTAAAAGTAGAGAGAACCGCCATTTTAACATCAGGCGCATTCAAACTGCGATCTGTTAAACGAGACCACAAAACGGGATGCTGCTCTGCCATGTTTGCACCCCAAAGTACAAAGGCATCTGCTTCTTCAATATCATCGAAACAACCCATCGGTTCATCAGCACCAAAAGTACGAATAAAAGCTGCCACTGCGGAAGCCATACAATGACGCGCATTAGGTTCGAGATTGTTAGAGCGAAAACCGGCTTTCATCAGTTTGACAGCGGCATAACCTTCCCACACGGTCCATTGTCCAGAACCAAACATACCGATACCGTTGGGTCCCTTTTCATTAAGTGCCGTTTTCCACTTTTCTGCCATAATGGTGAAGGCTTCATCCCAGGTGATCTCTGTAAATTCCCCATTTTTATCGTATTTACCATTTTTCATACGCAATAGGGGAGTTGTTAAACGATCTTCGCCATACATAATATTGGGTAAGAAGTAACCCTTAACACAAAGAATTCCCTTATTCACAGGCGAATCAGGATCACCCTGTACTGCTACCACTCGATTATTCTGAGTACCCACTAATACACTGCAACCCGTACCACAAAACCGGCAAGGTGCCTTATCCCAGTGAATGTCATCGCTTGAATTTGCAGAAACGATGCCAGGGAGTGATACTCCGGCAGCGGCTGCTGTTGCGGCGATAGCATTCGTCTTAATAAAATTTCGTCGATTTAGTTTCATATTCATTTTTTTTTCATCATTATGCAAAGCTAAAGCTTTGGACTGATTTGAAGTGCTACTTAGGAGTGTGCCTGAAATAACTTTCGACAAAAGTAAGGGTAATCACAAGGGATTACCCCTACGAAACTTTATATTATGTAGGGGCGAACCTTCGTTATCGCCCTCGCTATTTCACGCACGTTCCTTAATAATAATTGCCGTAACCGGACATCCTTGATAACAAGCACCACAGCCATTGCATATTTCAAGATTGACTGTTGGGATAGCGACGCGATCTAATGAAAATTGTATCGCTTCAAGTTCACAATGTTCATGGCAAGTGACACAGGTAATCCCTTGTTTTATCAAACATTGCGTATCAATGTGGGCTTTTATTTGCCAAGGTGGACCATTTGTCCGTTGTAAAGCATTATTAGGACAGTGATCAACACAGTAAGCACAAAAAGTACATTCACCCCGTTGAAAATTGACTTGGGAAAAACCACCACGCCCCTTTTCCAAAATATTTTCTGGGCAAACCTTAATACATTCACCACAACGCTGGCAATTGATCACAAATTCTGCTTCACTACCAGCCCATGGTGGACGCAATGGTTGTTTTCCCCTGAAGTCGCCACGTAAAAACTGGAAACGACTGATAGGATTTGTTGCCATTTATATATATTTTCAGTTTCACAAGGGTTAGTTCACAAGGGCTACCCTTATAGTGTTTGCCCTTCTTGTGAAATTAATTGTTTACTCTAGCATCACCTTCTTTTGTGCAAGGTTAGACAACCAAACACCTTCGCCATCAAAAGGATTTTTCCCTTTCTTAACATAAAGCGCGTAAAAGGTGTATTCTCCAGCAGCCGTTCCAGGCGATACTTGAATATCCAGCAAAGCGTGAGTTTTCGCTGAACTCTCCACAGCACTTTTGAAGGGTTGAGGACTCAAACTATATGACGCGGCTGGGAAAGAAGTCACAAATAACATCTCGTTATCAGGGAGTACAATCGCTAACCAAAGATCAATCAATTCAGAACGTTCTCCCGTTTCCACCAGTCGCATAACAAGCTCGGTTCCAATAGTATAAGCATCTTCTAACCCTTCAATCTGTATGCATGAAGACGTACATGTCGTGGGTATCATATCCCACAATTTTAGGGTATTGTCATAACTACCTGATAGAATTTGGCTACCATTGGGCGAAAAAACGACGGATGATACAATATCAGTATGCCCTTTGAGTATGTGAATCTCTTCACCTGAATCAATATCCCATACTTTAATGGTCCCATCATGCCCCCCTGATACTGCTTGATTGCCTTCAGGGGAAAAAGCAATAGAATCAACACGAGCACTATGCCCATTGAAAGCGCGAATTTCTTTGCCACTTTCGCTATCAAATAACTTTATGACACCTTCGGCGTTCCCTGATAGAATTTTGCTCCCATCAGGCGAAAAAGCGGCAGCCCATATCTGATCATTTTCATTGATCGTTTTTGCTTTACCACTCTCAACATCCCAAACTTTCATTGTGCCATCATCAGTGGCTGAAAACACTTTTTGGCTATCGTTGGATATAGCGACTAAATGAACCCAATTAGTATGCCCTTGGAAGGAATCTATTTCTGTTCCCTTCAAGGTATTTAATAATCTGGGTGCATTATCACGACTACCAGATAGAATGGCACGGTTGCTATTAGGAGAAAAAGCAATAGAATAAATCCAGCCTATTTTTTGCTGAAAGGTATCACTGTTTTTTCCTGTTTCTATGTTCCATCGCCTTATCGTATTATCTGCGCTGCCTGATAAGGCAATAGCATCTGAAGAAAAAGCAACTGACATCACAAAATCTGTGTGTCCCTGGAAAGTGTGAATCACGTTTCCCGTTTCGACATCCCATAATTTCATGGTGTTATCATAACTGCCGGAAAGGACTTGTGAACCATCATTTGAGATGGCGACATTATTCACGGAATCAGTATGTCCCTCAAAAGTCAGAGTCGCTTCTATCGTTTCGGCAGAACCTTCAATACTGCCTAACAGTAATCCTAGCAAAGGGACCAATACTAAATAAGAACGATTGAACCATCGCATAGACTTACAATGGTTTGTTTTCATGACACTTTCTCCAAAATATTAGTGCTAAAAAAGTATAGATGTTTAGAAAAATAACTTCACTTCGGAGCACACGCAAGTCTGCCCCTACAGTACCTACTCTATGCACATATCATCCGCCTTAGAATAAATTCTAAAGCTAATAGCTAAAGTACAGATGTTTTTCTTGTAGGGATGGTTTTTTGTTATCGCCATTGTGAAATTAATTATCAGAACCGCTATAGTATCATAGTATCGTAGGGTGGGCAAGTTTTTTTTGTTGTCCCCTTACTGATTTAATTTATACTCAGGACGTTCAAGTTTGAGAAGTATATAAGTGTACAAAATTTTTTGAACATTTTTGGGCAAGTCACTCTTTGCACACATCATTTGCCGTAAAAGTAAATTTTTACGGCTAATAAAATCGGTTAAAACCAACTAACTAAAAATGCTATCTTCGTTAGTCTGCTTTAGCCGACTTTAGCTGTTAGCCTTGGAATTTATTCCAAGACGGATAATTGAAATTATTTATCTGAAAAATGAGATGTAAAAATACCACACTGTTCGCTGATATGGACGAGTTGTGCAATGTTTTTAGCTTGCATTTTTTTCATGACGTGGGCGCGGTGTTTTTCAACGGTTTTCATAGATATGCCCTGTTCATAAGCAATAATTTTACTAAGTTTCCCTTTCACCACTTTTTCCATCACTTCATGTTCTTTCGGTGTCAAAGTTTTTAAGCGGGCTAATAATTCATGCTGCTGTAGATTGATTTCACGCTGCTGCGCGTCATAATCAAGCGCACGTTGAACTGTATCAATTAATACCTGAGGTTCTATAGGTTTTTCAATAAAATCAAACAAGCCTTTTTTCATTTCATCAACCGCTAAAGAGACATTTCCAAATGCCGTGATCATGATCACAGGCATGGAAAAATGTCGTATCCTCATCTGATCGTAGAGTTCAGTTCCATTCATAAGGGGCATCATAAAATCAAGCAATAAACAACCGGCGGCATCAGGATTGACATTGTTTAAGAACTCTAGAGCAGAAAAATAGGAAACCATTTTTTTATTGAGTGTTTTAATGACTTGTTCTATCATTTGATGTATGATTTTATTATCGTCAACAATAAAAATAGTCGGTTCAGTAGTCATATTATTTAACGGGGTTGTATATTTTTTAAGTGTTGTCCAACGGCTAACCATGCTCCTGCAAGTCCAAGTAGCGCACCACAAAAAAGTAATATAAAACTGGATAATGCATCTAAAGTGACTAATTCAAATTGGCTTTCATATAAAATAGCCAACTGTTTGACTGGTTTTTTTAGTAACCAAAGTGAAATATTGACTAATACCCATGCAATGAGTCCACCAAATAAACCATACCAAAAGCCGATATATAAAAAAGGGCGACGAATAAAGGTATCAGTTGCGCCAACTAATTTATAAATTTCGATTTCGTCACGGCGATTATAAATGGCTAGGCGGATCGTATTGCCTATCACGAGTAACACCGCTAATGAAAGTAAACCGGCTAGTATTAATACGCCTCGCCGTATAATTGTTATAATGGTAAAGAGGCGTTTTAACCAAAGCATATCAAATTGAACAATGTCAACTTCGGGCAATTGTTCTAAATTTTTGAGTAAACGTTGATTGGCTTCTACCTCGGAACTAGCCGGTTGAATAACTATTACCGCCGGCAATGGATTTTCTTCCAGTGCTTTTAAAGCGTCCCCAAATCCGGATAACTGGCGGTATTCTTCCAGGGCTTGTGCTGGTGTGATGATTCGTATGCCATGAATATCAGGATGTTGCTCTAATTTTTTTGCAAATGCATTAATTTTAGCGTCATCATTAATTTCTGGTTTGATAAATAAGGACATTTGGGCGACACTTTCCCAATCATTACTGATTTGCTGAACATTTTCTAGTAACAGATATAAACCGGTTGGTAGAGCCAAAGCAATTCCAATGACTGCCGCGGTCATCAAACTGGGTAAAGGGGTGCGGGCAATACGCCCTAAACTGGAAAATAAAACGTAAAGGTGGTGTAATAGCCAAGCATGACCTTGCTGTGAAGGTTTCGCTTTGCGGCGTGGATTATTTTGTAAATGAGTAGAGTGTTTCATCAACGGCGCGGATAGGTATCACCGATTAAGTTGCCCTGTTGCAAAATAAGAGTACGATATCCCATACTTTTGATTAACCCTAAAGCATGTGAGGCGATTAATACCGTAACTCCGACTTGATTAAATTGCACAAATAAATTCATTATTTCCCTGGCTAAACCCGGATCCAAATTACCAGTGGGCTCATCGGCGAGTAGAATGGGTGGTTTATTAACAACGGCACGAGCAATACCAACCCGTTGTTGTTGTCCCCCGGATAGGGTAATAGGATAACTTTTTTCTTTATTAAGCAAGCCGACTTTATCTAATGCGGCTCGGACACGACGGCGAATTTCTTGATGCCTAAAACCAGCAATGACGAGTGGTAGGGCGACATTATCAAATACAGTCCGGTCAAAAAGTAGGCGATGTTCTTGAAATGTCATACCTATTTTGCGCCTTAAGTAGGGGATATGATGATTAGGCAAACGGCTTAAATTTTGTCCACCAACGACAATTTGTCCACTACTATTGCGTTCAATCAATGCAATTAGGCGCAATAATGTACTTTTGCCGGCACCGGAATGTCCCGTCAAAAATGTCATTTCTCCCCGTTTTAAGTGGAAATTAACCTGGATGAGTGCTTTATATCCGCCTGGATAACGTTTGCTGACTTTGTTAAAAAGGATCATTTTCAGTTACCAGTTATCAGTGTTCAGTTATCAGTTTTGCTTTTAATGCGTGTACTTTTGAGGCTGGAAAAAAGTATTCGTTCAAGTTCGTCAGCATCTGCAAAAATGCTTAATATGCTTTTTTAGTTACCACAGGTGGAACCTGTGGTAACTCACAAAATTCAACTCTTAATTCGCATTAATGATAACTGATAACTGATTTACTGACTCAATAATGCTTCTACAAAACTCGCGGCTTCAAATTGCCGTAAGTCATTAACTTGCTCACCAACGCCTATAAAACGAATAGGTAACCCGGTTTTTTTAGCTATCGCAAAAATAATACCGCCCTTAGCGGTACCATCAAGTTTAGTAATTGTTAAACCGGTTACCCCAATTGCTTTATGAAATTGTTTTACCTGGATCAAGGCATTTTGACCAATACCGGCATCAATTGCTAACATAATTTCATGGGGTGCAGTCGAATCCAATTTATTAATGACTCGCCGAACTTTTTTCAACTCTTCCATGAGATTATCCTGGGTATGTAATCGCCCGGCAGTATCTGCAATCAGCACATCAATACCACGCGCTGTTGCCGCTTGTAGGGCATCAAAAATGACCGAAGCAGCATCCGCTCTATTATGTTGGGCAATCACCGGGACATCATTCCGTTCTCCCCATACTTTTAATTGTTCAATGGCTGCCGCACGAAAAGTATCTCCCGCTGCGAGCATAACTGAGCGTCCCTCTGCTTGAAAGCGTTTAGCCAGTTTTCCAATTGTAGTCGTTTTTCCGGCTCCGTTGATGCCTACCATTAAAATAACAAAGGGCTTGCTATTATCTTTAGGCAAAACCAGTGGATGTTCAACCGGCTGCAAAATAGCTTGCATATCTTCATGCAAGGCTTGAAATAAGGCTTCAGAATCAGTTAGTTGTTTTCTAGCTACCCGATTTGTCAAATCTGTAAGCAAGGTATTAGTTGCATCAACTCCTAAATCGGCAGTGAGTAGCAAAGTTTCAATTTCTTCAAGCAGATCATCATCAATCGCCTTTTTGCCCAAGACTAAATGAGCCAATCCTGCTGTTAAATTTTCACGAGTTTTGCTTAATCCTTGTTTTAAGCGAGCAAATAAACCCTGTTTTTTAGGTGTATTTGGTATTTTGGCAGGTGTATTTTCTTGAGGTGAGTCAGTTTTTTTATTGAATCCAAACATTAGCTATATAGAATTAACAATATGAATTAGGATAGACTGAAAATTCAAGTTTCAACAAAAAAATCAGATTTTTTTCAAAAATTTTTAAGTCGCCTTTAAAGCGGGAAACTTGAACATCAAGTTAAATAAATATTATAATATAGATTGAGATGTCTTATAAATCAAGTGAGATAATAAACCTTGAAAAATAATGCGCTAACAATACTAATAGGATTATGTTTTTTAACATTGATTTTGAATATGGGCTTAACAGGATGTGGTAAAAAAGGCGATTTAGTACGCCCTATACCGACGGAAAAACAGCCACTGAATAATTGATAACTGATAACTGATAACTGATAACTGAAAAAATGGACTATTTTAATTATCATAATGATATACTACATGCTGAAGGAATCAATTTAACAACACTGGCAGATACTTATGGTACGCCTTGTTATGTTTATTCCCGTGCCACACTTGAACGACATTGGTATGCTTTTGATAAAGCTTTCATAAATCATCGTCATCTGATTTGTTATGCAGTTAAGGCTAATTCTAATCTGGCAGTATTAAATGTTCTAGCCCGTTTAGGTTCTGGATTTGATATTGTTTCCGGGGGTGAGTTAGAACGGGTATTAAGGGCAGGAGGGCAAGCTGATAAAATTGTTTTTTCAGGCGTAGGCAAAACAGTGCTAGAAATGCGCCGTGCTTTAGAAGTGGGCATTCGATGCTTTAATGTTGAATCGGAAGCGGAATTGCAGCGTCTTAATCAGGTGGCTGGTGATATGAATCTGTGTGCGCCTGTCTCATTGCGTGTCAATCCCGATGTTGATGCGAAAACGCATCCCTATATTTCAACCGGTTTAAAAGAAAATAAATTTGGTGTTGATGTCAACATTGCCACCGACGTTTATAGGGAAGCAGCCGCTTTACCTCATTTACAAGTGATCGGTATAGATTGTCATATTGGTTCACAATTAACTGACATCGCCCCCTTTGTAGATGCATTGCAACGCTTAATGGTTTTAGTAGAAACTTTACAGCAAAAGGGCATCCATTTACAACATATTGATATTGGTGGTGGCTTAGGTGTGCGTTATTCCAATGAAACACCGCCGACACCGAAAGAGTATGTACAAGCACTTAATCAAGTATTAGGCAATACGCCTTATGAAATTATAGTAGAGCCAGGGCGAGCCATTGCTGCTAATGCTGGCATTTTATTAACTAAAGTTGAATATCTCAAAAAAACAGCCAATAAACATTTTGCCATCGTTGATGCTGCAATGAATGATTTAATTCGCCCAGCGTTATATAATGCTAAACAGGATATCTTACCTGTACAACTGAGACAAGATGAAATAATACAAAACTATGATATTGTCGGACCCATCTGTGAAACAGCCGATTTTTTAGGAAAAAACCGGTCATTGGCTTTACGTGAAGGCGATTTATTAGCCGTGCGAACTTGCGGTGCTTATGGATTTACCATGAGTTCCAATTATAATACTCGCCCTAGGGCTATAGAATTAATGGTTGATGGTGAACATGTGACTGTGGTACGCCAACGGGAGACAGTGAACGATTTATTAGCATTAGAAAATGTTTAAAAATTCGATTTTTTAGAAAAATCTGATTTTGGCAGGATAAAACTTTTTTGGCTAACTATAGAATAAGGATTAGATATGAGTAGTTCTTGGAGTTACGAAGGCAAAACCGGTCCACAATATTGGGACTGTTTATCTGAAGAATATGCTTTATGTGGCAGTGGTCAACAGCAAGCACCGATTGATATTACCGAAAGCATTAAAGCGGATTTACCTCCGCTAGAATTTAATTATAGCCCAATGGGGCTAATCATTGAAAATAACGGGCATAGTGTTCAGATAACCGCCGATAAAGGAGGGTTTCTGAAAATAGGTGATAACGCTTATCAATTGCTGCAATTTCACTCCCATACGCCCAGCGAAGAAGCTTTCAAGGGAAAACGGGCTGATATGGTTATCCATTTTGTACATCAAAATATCCAGGGTCAACTGGCGGTTGTCGCACTGCTTTTAAACGTGACAGAAACGCCTAATCCCGTGATTGAAACCCTGGTGCAAGCGATGCCTAAAACACCTGGGCAACCTCAAGAACATGATGTACAAATAGACATTAACCAATTACTCCCAAAGGATAAAAATTATTATACCTTTGAAGGTTCCTTAACGACACCGCCTTGTAGTGAAGGTGTCAAATGGATTATACTCAGGCAACCCATTTCGATTTCAGCAGCGCAACTTTCCCTATATCATACTGTGCATCCTCAAAATGCTCGCCCATTACAACCGTTGAATGATCGTAAGGTGTTTTCTTCTGATTAATTTTTAATAGACTTTAATGCGAATGTTAATTTGAATTTCGCATTATTCATTAAATAACTGTAGGGGTAATCCCTTGTGGTTACCTTGAAGTTTCCTATTCCTAAACCAACCTTGGAGCAAATTAATGAAGTATTTGAGTGGATTGATATTTTTAGCGATTGTAGCCTATTTCGCCTTGCCTTATTACCATCTTTATCAAATCGACAACGCTGTCGTCAATAATAATCACGCGGCACTTGAAGAATTGATTGATATTGAAGAGGTACGTAAGGTTCATAAAGAAAATGTCGAATGGCAAATTAACAACACCGGTCCACAAGGTATGGTAGCTGATGCCATGCGTAAAGGCGTAAAAGTATTGGGCGACACCGCCGTCGATGCTGTAATCGATGTCAATTGGATATTGACTCGTTTGCATAAAACGCAAGGTTCCCTTTGGCAACAGCTAACTTTTGCCTTTTTTGAATCCCCCACCCGTTTTACCATCAGACTCGGTCAATTAGGGCAGGAGCCTGTTCATATCCAAATGACTATGCAAGATTGGTATTGGCGCGTGACAGCAGTTTACGAATAGCCTATTTTTATAACTAAAAATCCGATTTCTTCAGAAATCGGATTTCTTAAACTGATTATGACATCCATGTCCAATGACAGCTTAGAACAATTGCGCTTTCGTCTTGCGAAATTTGCCAAAGTGCGCGACTGGGATCAATTTCACTCACCTAAAAACCTATCGATGGCTCTGATTGCAGAAGCAGCCGAACTGGTTGAACATTTTCAATGGTTAAGTGAAGCACAAAGCAATCAATTATCGCCTGATAAACTTAAGGCAGTTAGTTATGAATTAGCCGATGTGTTGATTTATCTTATTCGTATCGCTGATAAACTTGATATTGATTTAATTGCCGCTGCCAATACTAAAATCCAAATTAACGAAACTCGTTATCCCGCTGAACTGGTGAAAGGCGATGCTCGTCGCGCTAGTCAAAAGTAGGCTCCAAAGAAATCCGATTTTTCCAAAAATTTTTCATAAGTTTAACTTTTCTCTAAAAAGAAGGCGTGAAAATAAGATGTGAAGGTTGAGTTTTTTCAATAGCGGCTTTTTCCTGAATACTGCGCGTGATTGAAGCTTGCAATGCTAATAATCCTGGATATGTGGGAACGGCTGCCAAGCCTTTTTTAACTAAGGATAAACTTTCCACCAACTTACCTTCTTTATATTGGGAATTTGCCAATTGTTCATAGCGATGAGCAATCTGCAGTAAGCCATTTTTTGCGGAAGGATTTTCTTGTGCAATCCTTAACACATTTCTATAAGTTTGATAGGCTGCTTCAAATTGTGCGGCTTTAAAATGTTCTTTGGCTATTTTTAGCAAATTTTGTACCGTGTTATCTGGCTTATGTGGTTTTTCCTGTTTTAAAGGAGTCGAAGGCTCTGTGACGTGATGATTGGTTGCCAGGGGTGTTTTTTGAATTTGAGCCGACGGTGTTTGTTTGACGACAGGTTGTTGGGGAGCTGTCGTTTGAACTATTTTTTTCTTAGCTTTTACAAGGTTTTTATGGAGAGCTTGTAAACCGGCATGTGTCGGTAAAACTTTTAATCCTCTTTTAATAAAAGCTAATTTTGTTTGTTTATGATATCGACTTATTCGTGCCAATTGTTCATATTTATTAGCAATTTTTACCAATCCTGCTTGAGCTTGGAGATTATCAGGTGCCATACTGAGTATTTTTTGATAAGTTTCATAAGCATTATCATCCGCAGGCGTTGTTAGGCGTAATGCAGATAACTGATGATTCGCTTTTTTGAGCAATCGAGCCATTTTTTGTTGTTTTGCCTGTTGGGCTTCCAATTCCAATTGACGTAGCCTAGCTTGTTTAGTTTTCATCTCCCGTTCACGTTGCCTGGCTAGTTGAACTTCCAATTCCAATTGACGTTGCCTCGTCTGTTTAGCTTTCAACTCACGTTGTTTTGCTCTCTTTTCATCGTTCAACGCATTTTTTAGAGCGAGCAATCCAGGATGCTTTGGAAACACCGTTAATCCATTACTAATGAAAACTAAACGATCTGATAAATTTCCATTTTGGTTCTGCGCTATTTGCATGTAAGTTTCTAACACCCGTCGAAGCCCAACTTGTGCTGATTGATTATTAGGCTCTTGAACTAAGACTTTTTGATAGGTAGTATAAGCTGCTTCTAATTGTGACATGGCTAAATATTGTTCAGCTTGGTTTAATAACTTCACTTTTAATTGGGTGGTACGAATATGGTTTATTTCTACAGCTAATTCTGCCTTCACGCTTTGCTCCATAGCTAATAAATCGGCATAAGTTGGCATAGCTGATAAACCTTGTTTAATTATTTCTAAACTTTCTTCCCATTGCCCAGCCGCGCTTGTTTTTTTCGCTTCAAAAAAATAGTGTTGAGCGATTTTAACTAATCCCGCTTTAGCTTGTGCATTATTCGGTGCATCAGTGAGAATTTGTTGATAAGTTTCATAAGCATTATCACCATTTGGTTGAATTAATTTTTCATGGGCTAACTGATTTTTAGCCTGTAGCAATAATGGAGCCAAATCAACTGTTTCCTTTTTCAAATAAAAGAATAAACTACTTAATATTATCAAAAAAAATAATATGCTTATTAGAACAAATTTTTGACGAGGACTATCATCTGCTTGATGCTTACTTTGCAAAGGCTGATTTGATATTAAAGGAAGGGGGGATTCTATACTCAAAGGCACTTGCCCCTGTAAAGCGGCTTTAAAGGCAAAAACAGTTTGAAAACGTTCTTCATGTTTAATGGCTAACGCCCGCATGATAGCATCATTGACTGAAGTAGACATTTTGACACCAAGCGTCACCGGTGCAACTAAGCAATCTTCACAAGATCGATCCGTTGCTGCCGGCGGTAAAATACCGGTCATCATCAAATACAACAAGGCACCACAGGCATAAATGTCTGTCCACGGTCCTATTTTGCCCTTACCGGAATATTGTTCGAGAGGTGAATAACCATGTTTAAGTACTAAATCTAGACTATGACTATGTTCACCTACAATATGCCGTGCCGCACCAAAATCAATTAAGATAGGTGTACCCGTATTTAGAATACGAATATTTTGTATAGAAATATCACGGTGATAAATGTGTTGAGCATGAATTAAAGCTAAAGCATCAAGTAAAGGCAGGATAATCGCTAATGCCTGTGGAACAGATAGATGCCCCCCGGCTTGACTTAACCTATTTTCTGGACTTAAGCCCTCCAAATAATCCATAACCATATAGCCTGTTTGATTATCTTCAAAAAAATTAATTACCCTAACGATATTTGGATGATCAAATTTAGCTAAATTGCGAGCCTCATCAATAAACCACTGTAATCCTTTATAAAAAGTATTTTCTTGTTTTTTGACGGGGATAATATTTGAAGTTTGAACATCACGGGTAGCAAATGCGACGGGTAAATATTCTTTAATGGCTACTTTTTTTTGTAACCATAAATCTTGCCCAATATAAGTGATACCAAATCCCCCTTGCCCCAGGGTCATTCCAATCACATATTGATTTTTTAGAATCGTTCTTGGTTTAAGATATAATGGATGTGCTTGATATTGACGTTCATTGTAGCCACAGGCGGGGCATAATAAGTTATGTCCTTTGTGTTGCATACAATTAATACAAAGTCTTTTGAGTTTAGATATCTCCACCGCCATTTTATTATTCATAATGATTTTGTGTACAAGAAATACTATTTTTTCAAAAATCGGATTTCTTAAACGGGTTAACTTATTTTCACACACAATATAAAGTTTAAAAAACCAAAGGGGTAATTTCAAAATTAAAAATGTTTAATATACTTGTGCTACACGGTCCCAATCTCAATTTATTAGGTAAGCGTGAACCAACACAATATGGTAAGAGCACTTTAGCAAGCATTAATCAACAACTTGTTGAAATGGCACAAGCTGCCGGTCATCAAATGACTACTTTTCAAAGTCAGGCAGAGCATGAATTAATTGAAAAAATTCATGCTGCACGCCATAAAAAGGTTGATTTTATTTTAATCAACCCAGCTGCTTTTACCCATAGCAGTATAGCTTTACGCGATGCTTTATTAGCTGTTGCTATTCCATTTATTGAAGTGCATTTATCCAATATACATGCCCGTGAACATTTTCGGCACAAATCTTACTTTTCAGATATTGCCGTTGGTGTTATTAGCGGACTTGGGGCGCAAGGATATACCTTAGCTTTACAAGCCGCACTTTTTATTTTATCGAATGAGAAAGAGCCTCATGGATATTCGTAAAATTAGAAAACTCGTAGAATTGATTGAAGCATCTGGGGTAACTGAGATAGAAATTCACGAAGGTGAAGAATCGGTACGTATTAGCCGTTATCCAAATTCTACGCAGGTGATGGCACAACAAACGATGCTACCTTCGCCTGTGATGCAAGTGGCACCAGCGTTACCGGTGACACCCCCACTGCCTGAGCCAACTGACGTAGAGCCAGAGGGACATATTATCAAGTCACCAATGGTTGGCACATTTTATAGGGCTTCTTCTCCTAGTAGTAAAGTTTTTGTTGAAGAAGGGCAAATGGTTAATGAAGGAGACACCTTATGTATTATTGAAGCCATGAAAATTCTTAATCAAATCACGGCTGACAAGGCGGGTATTGTTTCTAAAATTTTAGTAGAAAACGGTGCCCCGGTAGAATATGGTGAACCATTATTTGCCATTGAATAATAATTTATTAGTTATCAGTTATCAGTCAAAAAAACCTAACTGATAACTGATAACTGATATGAGGTTAAAGTACATGCTGTCTAAAATCGTTATTGCCAACCGAGGTGAAATTGCTCTACGCATTCTAAGAGCCTGTCGAGAAATGGGCATTAAAACTGTCGCGGTACATTCTGAAGCCGATAGAGAAATCAAACATGTACGACTGGCTGATGAATCAGTATGTATAGGTCCACCTCCTTCGGCTAAAAGTTATCTCAATATCCCTGCGGTCATTAGTGCCGCTGAAGTGACTGATGCCGTCGCTATTCATCCTGGTTATGGCTTTTTGTCGGAAAATGCTGATTTTGCTGAACAAGTTGAAAAGAGCGGGTTTATTTTCATCGGTCCGCGTCCAGATACCATTCGTTTAATGGGAGATAAAGTCTCCGCCATTGCTGCAATGAAAAAAGCCGGCGTACCCTGTGTCCCTGGCTCCGATGGTGCCCTTGATGATGATATGGATAGAAATCTCAAATTGGCAAAGAATATTGGTTATCCAGTCATTATTAAAGCGACTGGGGGAGGCGGTGGACGTGGAATGCGTGTCGTTCGTAGCGAAGCGGCATTACATAATGCCATTTCTTTAACTCAAAGTGAAGCAGCGGCTGCCTTTGGTAATAAGCAAGTGTATATGGAAAAATACCTTGAAAATCCACGTCATATCGAATTTCAAGTTTTAGCGGATAGTCATGGCAATGCCATTCACTTAGGCGAACGCGATTGCTCTATGCAGCGTCGTCACCAAAAAATGATCGAAGAAGCACCTGCCCCCGGTTTGACTAAAACAATACGCAATAAAATGGGAGAACGTTGTGCTCAAGCTTGTCGAAATCTAGGCTATCGGGGAGCCGGTACCTTTGAATTTTTATATGAAGAGGGAGAATTTTATTTCATTGAAATGAATACTCGTTTACAAGTGGAACACCCCGTGACGGAATGGATAACCGGTGTTGATATTGTACGCGAACAACTGCGTATTGCCGCCGGCGAACCATTGAGCTATAAACAAAAAGATATTCATTTTCAGGGACATGCGATGGAATGCAGGATCAATGCCGAAGATCCAGATAGTTTTTTACCTTCACCAGGTGTCATTTCCCGCTTCCATGCACCGGGTGGTCCAGGGGTACGTGTTGATACGCATATTTATAATGGCTATCGTGTGCCGCCCTACTATGATTCCATGATTGGTAAACTCATCGTTCATAGTGATACACGCGAATCAGCTATGGCACGTATGAGGATGGCTTTAGATGAAGTCGTTATTGATGGCATCAAAACCAATACCCCTCTCCATAAAAGATTATTCACCGATTCTAGTTTCCAAGCAGGTGGTATTAATATTCACTATTTGGAAAAAAAATTGGGAATGTGTTAAGTTTAAGTTACTTGAAGTCAGTCAAATTCAGGCGTGTTAGAAATCCGATTTTTTCAAAAAATCGGATTTCTTTAATTTTGCTCACTTACATAGGAGATTCACTTGTCTAATCCACAAATACTGACTATTGACGGTAATGATGCTGCTGCCTACGTTGCACATAAAACCAATGAAGTCATCGCCATCTATCCTATTACTCCCTCATCAGGTATGGGGGAAATCTGTGATGAACGATCTTCCCAGGGAAAAACCAACTTATGGGGTATCGTACCAGAAATCATGGAGCTACAGCATGAGGGCGGTGCCGCAGGTACAGCTCACGGTGCTTTACAAACGGGTGCCTTGACGACAACATTTACCGCTTCCCAGGGGTTGCTTTTAATGATCCCCAGTATGTATAAAATCGCAGGTGAATTGACCCCGATGGTTATTCATGTAGCAGCCCGTGCCATTGCCGCTCAAGCTTTATCCATTTTCGGCGATCATAATGATGTCATGTCTGCTCGCACCACCGGTTTTGCTATGTTAGCCTCCTGTTCACCCCAGGAAGTCATGGATTGTGCCCTGATTGCCCAGGCGGCAAGCCTGGAATCCAGGATTCCTTTTATGCATTTCTTTGACGGTTTCCGTACTTCACATGAGGTAGCAAAGGTTAAGTTAATAGATGATGAAATTATGCGGACGCTGGTAACGGATAAATTAGTACGTAGCCACCGCTCACGCGCCATGACACCAGATCGTCCGGTCATTCGTGGCACCGCTCAAAATCCAGATGTCTATTTTCAAGGGCGTGAAACTGTCAACCCTTACTATGAAAAAGTCCCTGGGATCATGCAATCAGTCATGGACCGCTTTGCAGCATTGACCGGGCGACAATATCGCCTTTTTGACTATTTAGGGGTGCCAGATGCTGAAAGGGTCGTCGTACTCATGGGATCAGGCGCAGAAGCGGTTCAGGAAACTGTCGAATATCTATTAGAGCAGGGTGAAAAGATAGGTATGTTAAGGATACGGCTGTTTCGCCCATTTTCCGCCAAACACCTTATTGAAGCACTGCCTAACACGGTACGTAAAATTGCCGTTCTAGATCGCAGCAAAGAACCGGGAGCTGATGGCGAAGCCCTTTATAAAGATATTCTGACAGCCCTGGCTGAATATGTTTCTACTGGGGGCAACAAATTCCAAGGATTACCCCGCATCGTAGGCGGTCGTTATGGCTTATCTTCCAAAGAATTTACGCCTGGGATGATCAAAGCCGTTTTTGATGAGTTAAACAAAGAAACACCCAAAAACAGTTTCACCATCGGCATTATTGATGATGTCTCCCATACCAGCCTGGATTGGGATGAAACCTTTTACAACAAAGCGACCGACGCGCTAAACCAATGCGTTTTTTATGGGCTCGGTTCAGATGGCACCGTCAGTGCTAACAAGAACTCCATTAAGATTATCGGTGAAGGCACGGACCTTTATACCCAGGGTTATTTCGTCTATGACTCTAAAAAGGCAGGTGCCGTTACTGTTTCCCATTTAAGGTTTGGTCCTAATCCAATTCGTTCCACTTACCTTATCGCCGATAACCAAGCCCATTTCGTAGCCTGTCATCAGCCCATTTTCTTGGAACGCTACGATATGCTAGATAAAGCTAAGGAAAATGGCGTTTTCCTACTCAATTCGACCATCCCTGCTGATCAAATTTGGGCAACCCTGCCCCAAAAAATGCAACAGCAACTGATTGAAAAGAAACTGGCGTTCTACGTTATTGATGCCTATCAAGTCGCCAGTCAATCAGGTATGGGCAGACGCATTAATACCATCATGCAAACTTGCTTTTTCGCCATATCTGGTATCCTACCGAAGGAAGAAGCCATCAGCAAGATTAAAGAAGCTGTTCAGAAAACCTACGGGAAAAAAGGGCAAAAGGTGGTGGATCAGAATTTCCAGGCCATTGATACGACACTGGCTAATTTACAGCAAGTGGAAGTACCAAGTGAAGTTACTTCAACGCTTGAAAAACTACCACCGGTCTCCGTTCATGCTCCTGAATTTGTTCGCAATGTCATAGGTGAAATCGTTGCTGGACGAGGAGACAAGCTACCCGTTAGCCAAATACCCGTGGATGGAACTTGGCCCTCAGGCACTTCCGCCTGGGAAAAGCGCAATCTTGCCTTGGAGATTCCTGTATGGGATGCAGAACTCTGTATCTACTGCGGCAAATGCCCATTTGTCTGTCCACATTCTGCTATTCGTAGTAAGGTTTTTCCAGAAGCTCTCGTAAAAGATGCGCCTTCTACCTTTAAACATGTTCTAGTCAAGGGCAAAGAATTTCAAAAGGATGAACATATCAGCTATCAAGTGGCTCCCGAAGATTGTACGGGTTGCGGGCTGTGCGTGGAGATCTGTCCGGCGGTAGATAAAAAGAATCCCAGCCGCAAAGCATTAAACATGGCACCACAACCACCGCTACGCGAACAAGAACGGGAGAACTGGGACTTTTTCCTGACATTGCCTGAATATGACCGCTCACAACTCCGCTTCAAGACCCTCAAAGGCGCGATGATCGCACAGCCTTTGTTTGAAGCCTCTGGTGCCTGCGTTGGGTGCGGCGAAACCCCCTACATCCGTTTGGCTACACAGCTATTTGGAGATAGGATGCTCATCGCTAACGCCACAGGTTGTTCTTCCATCTATGGTGGCAACTTACCAACTACCCCCTATACGACAAATAAAGAGGGACGTGGTCCCACCTGGAATAATTCCCTGTTTGAAGATACCGCCGAATTTGGATTAGGATTCCGCTTATCCATAGACCGACAGGCTGCGACTGCCAGTCATCTTATGACCGGACTTAAAAATCAGATCGGCGAACAACTCGTACAAGATATTTTAAACGCGGATCAAACAACGGAACCTGGTATCTTTCGGCAACGCGAACGCTTGGAAGAAGTGAAAAAATGTATTAAGGGCATTAATTCAGAAGATGCCCGCAATTTGGAATCGGTAATTGATGCACTCGCTAAAAAGAGTGTCTGGATTTTCGGTGGCGATGGTTGGGCTTATGATATTGGCTCTAGTGGCTTAGATCATGTTATTGCCTCAGGGCGCAACGTTAATATCTTGGTGATGGACACGGAAGTTTACTCCAATACGGGCGGTCAAATGTCCAAATCAACGCCTATGGGGGCAATCGCCAAATTTGCTTCCAGTGGTAAACCCATTGCTAAAAAGGATTTAGCCATGATTGCCATAAGCTATGGTCATGTCTATGTAGCCCAAGTCGCTTTTGGTGCTAAGGACATACGCACTCTAAAGGCTTTTCAAGATGCGGAGTCTTATGATGGTCCTTCACTGATTATTGCTTACAGCCCCTGTATCGCTCATGGTATAGATTTGTCGTTCAATCTACGTCAACAAAACCTGGCTGTAGATAGTGGTCATTGGCCATTATTCCGCTATGATCCGCGCTTAAAAGAGCAGGGCAAAAATCCATTACAGTTGGATTCCAAAGAACCGACGCTTCCTCTCAAAGACTTTATTAAAACGGAAACTCGCTTCAATATGCTCTTCCGCTTTGCCCCTGAAGAGGCAGAAAGGCTCCTACAGCAAGCTCAGGAGAATGCCATAAAGCGGTTTAATTATTATAAACAATTGGCTGCTATCTCCTTTTCAGAAAAATAAAAGGTAGAGTCTGACAGGTTTTTTAAACCTGTCAGGTTTGTCGTTTTCCCATATTTATTTACCAGATAATCATTATGTCACCCTTACTTGTTATTGCTGGCGTACTCACATACGCAGGTGCAAAATTATATCAAGATTTAAAAACACTTAACGAGCCGTCTTTAAATGAGAAAACCGCCTCTAAAGTCAAGAGCCTTATATCACCAGAAGTGCATCGGCAAGCATTGATTAATTCCCAAGATAAGCTTCAACAAAATTTTTCGATTGCAAAAGTATCACTCTTTTTAGCGGTCGCCGGCAGTTTATTTTATTTACCATTGATGCTCGCCAGTGTTGTTGGCGTTATTTATACCAGCATTCCCCTTTTACAAAAAGGCTCTCAGTCTCTGTTTAAAAAACGGCAAGTTGATATAGCGGTTATTGAATCCATCACCTTTCCCTTGCTTATTATGAGTAAACACTATGTTATAGTTGCTTTACTCAACTGGTTATGTTATTTAATTCAAAACTTTGTCTCCCAAATTCAAATTTTAAAAGAAAATTTTAGAATAGAGCTTTTACAAGCTTATGAAAAATTGCCAAAAGTGGTTTGGCTATTAAAAGAGGGAGCTGAAATTGAAACGCCGATTGGTAGCTTAAAGCCGGGCGATATCATCGTTGTCAATGCCAATGAAATAATACCGATAGATGGTTTCATTACTGAAGGCAATGCCTTAATTGATCAAAAAAGTCTTTTTAAAGAATTTCAAGCTTTTGAAAAGGGAGTTGGTGATGCTGTTTTCGCTTCAACCACTCTTTTATCCGGTAAAGTTTTTATCCAAGTCGATAAATGGGGAGGTGAAACGAAAGTGGCTAAAGAAATTGAATTGGCAATGATCGCTGTTAAGAATTATATTCATAGTATGGAAATTAAGGCTTGACGATTCGTAACGACTCAGGGTAACCACAAGGGATTACCCCTACAAACCCTCGATGACAGTAAGGGCAAGACTGAAGGCTTGCCCTTCTGAGCGACGGCTCACCTCCGTTTTTGAGAGTTCTGATGATAATAACTAACCATATTTTCCTATGAGATTTTATTTTAGTCAATCAAGAAATCACTTTTTTTTTTATTTATTATTATCAATTTTATACGGGTTAAATGGGTGTGCGCCGCAACCGCCGATTCCATCACCAGGGCATCTCAATACGGCGGTTATTTCACCCCCTAAAAATGATATTCCTCCTATAATACGACATCATCCGTTTGTACCCCCCCCATTACCAACCCCCCCATTAGAAGTTTTCACCGTTGTGGTAGATGGTGTTCCTGTCGATAAATTGCTATTTGCTTTGGCACGGGATGCTGGATTAAATGTTGATATTCATCCAGGTATCAATGGCGTTGTCACCCTCAATGCTATCAATCAAACATTACCGCAATTGCTTGAACGGATTGCCAAGCAAGTCGATTTGCGTTATCAGAATGACGGGACTCTTTTGACTATTTCCCAGGATTTACCCTATATGCGCCTGTACAAAATTCCTTATGTCAATATGTCCAGGGATAGCACAAGCGAAGTCACTGTTGCTACACAAATTGCGAGTACCGGTGGTAGTATCAATCAAGCGGGTGCAAGTGGAGGAGCAGGTGGTAACACTCAAGGAGAAGGTAATAATTCGACTACTTCAATTACTAATAAGTCAAACAATCGTTTTTGGGAAAGACTTGAAAACAATATTGTGGCTATTTTAACAAGCAGTCAAATGGCAAAGGTTACAAAAAAAGATATAGAAAACCAAGTCATCGTTAATGCCGAAAGTGGTGTCATAACTATTCGTGCCACTCATAAACAGCATCATGAAATACAGCGTTTTCTTGACCGGGTACTTGTTAATGTACAAAGACAAGTGCTTATTGAAGTGACAATTGCGGAAGTCAAACTCAGTGATCAGTATCAAGCAGGGATAGATTGGCAACGCATTGATGGAGACTTTGATTATGCACAATCAATGCTAGGGGGTAATTTAGGAACGTCCCCTTTTTATTCTTTTTCTTATACTAATCCCCAAAGCAAATTTGGAAATATTGCTGCGAAAATACGCTTACTAGAACAGTTTGGAACAACAAAAGTATTATCCAGTCCTAAAATTATGGCACTGAATAATCAAACGGCTATTTTAAAGGTGGTTAATAATATTGTTTATTTTACAACCAAGGTGGATATTAGTAACACTGATGTAGGAAATCGGGAAGTTTTTACCACCCAAATTAAGACGGTGCCAATAGGTTTAGTTATGACAGTCACTCCCCAAATTAGTGAGAATGATGTCGTGACTTTAAATATTCGCCCAACCATCACACGTATTATTGGTTACAAGAACGATCCTAATCCCATGTTGGCTGACGCGAAGACAACCAACAGAATACCAGAAATACAAGTACGGGAAATTGAATCCATTCTAAAAATCAATAGTGGTGATGTAGCAGTTATTGGGGGGTTAATGCAAGATGACACGACAAAAAAGACTCAAGGTGTTCCCCTATTATCACAATTACCACTGATTGGTGATTTATTCAGCTATCGCGATGATCTGTATGAAAAAACTGAATTGGTTATTTTTTTACGCCCTGTCGTGATTAAAGATGCGAGCTTATCAGGAGATTTGCGCGAATATCAAGTTTATTTACCGGATCCCACTCAACCGGATACACTTGCACCGACGGGTTTGACTCGTTAAAAAAATGTTAAAGAGGGCTGATGATAATTTTCTATAGGAGCAACTAAATATATAATGAAGTCTCAAACCACAAAACACGAAAACATTGAATTTTTACCAAACTATCAATCGATCCTACTTGCCACCGATTCTTCAGATTATGCTAACCGTGCGATTACGGAAGCCATTGCCTTGGCTCATTTATACCAGGCTAAAGTGACCGGTATCCATGTCTATGCTGCCAAATTACATGATGTTCGTTTTCGTCAAATGGAAGGAGGGCTTCCAGAATCATTTCGCCAAGAACATGAGTTAGAACGACAGCGAGATGTTCATGATGATCTCATTACTCGTGGCTTATCTATTATCACGGACTCTTACCTTGATCAAGTTGAAAAAGCTTGCCAACGGGAATCTATTCCATTGACTCGTTGTGCCTTGGAAGGCAAAAATTATCGAGAATTAGTCAAAGAAACGAATAGCGGGAACTATGAATTATTAGTTATGGGCGCAAAAGGGGTTGGTGCGGTAGCCGGTAGCCGTTTAGGCACGGTTTGTGAACGGGTGACTCGTCGGACCAATATTGATACCCTCATCATTAAAGAACCGGAACGCCTTTTAAAGGAAGGACCCATCGTCGTTGCAGTAGATGGTTCTACACGCTCCTATGGTGGTTTACTAACAGCCCTTTCTTTAGCAAAGCACTGGCAAGTTCCCGTGAAAATAGTTGCAGCCTTTGATCCTTACTATCACTATGTCGCTTTCAATCGCATAGCCGATGTGCTCTCAGAAGAAGCCGAAAAAATCTTTAAATTCAAAGAACAGGAAAAATTACATGAAGAAATTATTGATTCTGGATTAGCTAAGATTTATCAAGGACATCTCAAAGTTGCTGAAAGCGTTGCCGCTGAACAGGATATGACGGTGGAAACGATCCTATTAGATGGTAAGCCCTACCAGGCGATAGAAAAATATTGCCATCAAATTAACCCTTCCCTATTGATTATCGGCAAAATCGGTATCCACGCTGATCCCGAATTAGATATTGGTGGCAACGCTGAAAACTTACTACGCAATGTAGAATGTGCGGTCCTACTCAGTCAGCGGGAATATCAACCTCGCCTAGATGTCATAGCAGATGTGACAATGACTTGGACGACTGATGCTGAAAAACGTATGGAACGAGTTCCTTCGTTTGTGCGTCGAATGGCACGAATGGCTATTTTGCGCTATGCCCAGGAACAGGGTCATACTGTAATTACAGAACGTATTGTAGAAGAGGCGACGACTAAACTGATGCCCCATCATGCTGAAAAAGCAATGGGTGAAATAGTCGCCGCGCATGATGCAGGAAAACGCCAATCCGAATCGCCTAAATTACATTGGCAAGCAGCCGCCCTGGCTAGATTGATGCGAGTACCTGAAGGTTTCATGCGGGCTCGTACCCATGATCGCGTTGAAAACGCTGCTTATGAACAAGATTTAAGTGAAATTACACTAGAATTAGTAGAGCAAAGTATCCTTGAGCTTCGCAATACGATGGAAAAAAGCATAAAAAGTGAACATCCTAAACGGGAAAAATCTAAAAACGCTGAAAAATCAATCACTTGGAGTTCAGAAGCAGAAGAACGTATGCAAAAAGTGCCTGATGGTTTTATGCGCGAAATGACACGGGAACGAGTGGAAGCTTTTGCGCGTCATCAAGGTATCAATATCATTACCCCGGCATTGGTTGATGAAAAATATGCCCAATGGGCAACCGGTTCAGAAAAACAAAGTGCTACCCTCAATTGGGAAGAAACGGCTTGGGAAAGAATTCAACGCATTCCAAGCTTTGTACGAGGTATGGTTATATTAGAAGTAGAGCGTTGTGCTAAAAAAATGGGAGAAAATAGAATAACCCATGCGATAGTTGACAAAGCGACTGCGACTTGGGGAAAAGGTTTTCATTCGTAATAAGAAATTCGATTTTTTAAAAAATTTGGTATTCACTGATAAATGATAAATGATAAATGACTACGCCTATTGATTTAGAAAAAGACTCAGAAGCAGCCATTAATGCACAAGTTGAAAAATTACATCCCTCTGAAATCGCAGATATTTTAGAATCATTACCGCAAAAACAGCGAGATAAATTATGGCAATGTGTGGATCAGGAAAAAGTACTTGCCCATCTAAGTGACGGTGTTCGTGGTGAATTAATGCAAGATATGCCACCTACTGAAGTGGCAGAAGCTATTCAAAGCATGGACACCGATGACGCGGTAGATGTATTACAAGATTTACCGGATGAGTCAGTTGAAAAAGTGCTGCAAGCTATAGACGTACAGGAATATCGGCGTTTAAGACAAGTCTTGTTTTATCCCGAAAATACCGCAGGCGGCTTGATGAATGTTGATGTCTTAATAGTACGTACTGAAATGACTTTAAAACAGGTATTGCACTATTTACGCCGCTTAGATAAGTTGCCTGAAAAAACAGATATATTGATGGTGATAGATAAGGATAATTATTATCAAGGCGTGTTGTTAATAACAGACTTATTGACTCACGCGCTTAAATTAACAGTTGAAAAAGTCATGAAGACCGAGATGGAAGCGATTCCTGCCCATCTGTCAGCTCATGAAGTCGCCCTCTTATTTGAACAACGAGATTTGTTATCAGCCCCAGTGACTGATGAACAAGGTATTTTAGTCGGTCGTATTACCATTGATGATGTGGTTGACGTGATTCGCGCCGAAGCCGATCATAATCTGATGAGCCAGGCAGGTTTAGATAAAGAAGATGACATGTTTGCACCGATACTCACGACGACTCGTGATCGCGCCCTATGGTTAGGCATCAATTTGATAACGGCATTTTTAGCCGCTTATGTGATAGGTTTATTTGAAACGACCTTAGATAAAGTGGTTGCTTTGGCAGTACTGATGCCCATTGTTGCCAGCATGGGCGGTATTGCCGGCACTCAAACCCTAACAATTGTCATTCGTGGCATGGCTGTTGGGCAAATTACAGACACCAATACCCCCTTTTTACTGAGAAAAGAACTCGCTGTCAGCCTATTAAATGGTATGATGTGGGCACTCGTAGTTGCCCTGATTGCAATACTTTGGTTTGGTAGTCTGAAACTCGGATTAATTCTTGGCAGTGCCCTGATAATTAATTTATTTTGTGCCGCTCTAGCCGGTGTATTGATTCCCCTGCTACTCCGCCGCTTATCCATTGATCCCGCATTAGCAGGCGGTGTTGTACTCACAACCGTCACTGACATCATCGGTTTTTCCGCATTTTTAGGATTAGCTACTGTGTTTTTATTGCATAATGTTTAGTTTTAAAACGCGACTAAAAATAAACGCCATCAGAAATACCCTTTTTTGAAAAAATGGTATTTTTTGCATATCAATAGTATTTTATGAAAACCAATTTCCACCGGGTTGGAATGAAACCCGTGTCCAAAAAGCCGGGTAGCCGGGTAGGGTGGGCAACGTATTTTTGTTGCCCACCAACATGTTAAAATACCACAATATTTATCATATATCATGCCTACGATGGTGGGCAAAAAAACACTTGCCCACCCTACGAACTGAAGAACTTTATCAAGCT